>UEXY01000200.1_pt1 | contig 17170 bp, 14 predicted proteins | sample 4301061 | NCBI WGS metagenome assembly UEXY01 (sample SAMEA4773184, study PRJEB27434) | metagenome | biome: 2259; feature: agricultural soil; material: soil | place: USA | collected 2014-09 | depth 0.25 m | reverse complement strand
TGCGCAACCTGGCGCAGCGTTCGGCCGGCGCGGCGAAGGAGATCAAGCAATTGATCGGCGATTCGGTGGAGAAGGTCGAGGTCGGCGGCAAGCTGGTCGACCAGGCCGGCAAGACCATGGATGAGATCGTGACCTCGGTCAAGCGCGTGGCCGATATCATGCGCGAAATCACGGCTGCCAGCGAGGAACAAAGCGCCGGCATCGAACAGGTCAACGACGCGATCACGCAGATGGACGAGATGACACAGCAGAACGCGGCACTAGTCGAGCAAGCGGCGGCCGCCGCGCAGAGCATGCAGAATCAGGCCGGCACGCTGTCGCACGCGGTCAGCGTATTCAAGATCGATCAGAATGCCGCACAGTTTGCGTCACCGCCCGTCGCGCGCGCCGCGGCGTCTGCGGTGAAAGCGGTGCAGAAGCCGGTGCCGCGGCCGATCGCACCGCCAAAAGCGGGTGCACGCGCGACATCGGACGAGTGGGAAGAGTTCTAGCTTTACAAATCATCGTTGCGCGAATCCTCCCCCCTTGCAGGGACAGGGAAGCGCGATAACGATTTGTGATGCAGTACCGGCGCTACCGCCACACCTTGCGCGACAGCTTCCACAGGCCGCCGAGCACAACCGGAATCACGGCCGCGCCAACGCCGATCAGCACAATCGTGTTCAGATGGTCGCGGATCACCGGGATATTGCCGAAGAAATAACCGGCCGCGACCAACCCCACCACCCAGGCCAGCGCGCCGACAATATTGAAAAACTGGAACTTGGCGAAGGTCATATCGGACACGCCGGCAACGAAGGGGGCAAAGGTGCGCACCACCGGAATGAAGCGCGCCAGGATGATGGTCTTGCCGCCGTGATTTTCATAGAACGCGTGGGTCTTGCGCAGCGCGTCCTTGTCCAACCACTTGTAATCGTGCGTGAATACCTTGTGCCCGATCGCGCGGCCGATCCAGTAGTTGACTGTATTTCCGCCCACCGCCGCGACCAGCAGCAGCCCCATCAGCAGCCATTCATTCATCGCTCCGGTCGCGCAGAACGCACCGGCGATGAACAACAGCGAATCGCCCGGCAGGAAAGGCAGCACCACCAGGCCGGTTTCGCAAAACACGATCGCGAATAACACCACGTATACCAGCGTGCCGTATTGGTCAATGATCACGCCCAGGGATTTGTCGACATGCAAGATCATGTCGAAGAATTGCAGGAAATCCATGCTTTCTCCGGTTACATTCCGGGCGCATCATACACTACCGACTGGCCGCGAATGGAGACCTAGAGCAAACTCGTCGACTTTAACCGCGGCGTTATAATCGTCCCCCATGAACGCCCCGTCCACCTTGCCCCGCCCGATTCAAGCCCTGTCCGACCAACTGATTTCGCAGATTGCCGCCGGCGAGGTAGTCGACCGCCCATCGGCAGTGGTCAAGGAGCTGCTGGAAAACGCGCTCGACGCCGGCGCGATGCAGATCACGGTGCGGCTGGAGGAAGGCGGCGTCAAACGCATTGCGATCACCGACAATGGCCGCGGCATTCCGCCGGAGCAGATGCCGCTGGCGCTGGCGCGGCATGCGACGTCCAAGATCGCATCGCTGGACGACCTGGAAAACGTCGGCACGCTCGGCTTTCGCGGCGAGGCGCTGGCCTCGATCGCCTCGGTCGCGCAACTGACGCTGACTTCGCGCACCGCCGACGCCGCGCATGCGTGGGAAATCGCCGGCAGCCAGGGCGGCCAGGTCATTCCATCTTCCGGCGCGCAGGGGACGACGGTCGATGTGCGCGACCTGTATTTCAATACGCCGGCGCGCCGCAAGTTTCTTAAATCGGAGCAGACCGAGTTCGGCCATTGCGCCGAGGTGACGCGCCGCATCGCGCTGTCGCGTCCGGACGTCGCATTCTCGCTGTCGCACAACGGCAAGACCATCGACCACTGGAACGTCAGCGAAGTGGAAAAGCGCAGCGCGCACATTCTCGGCGCCGACTTCGCCAGCGCCCGGCTGGCGCTCGATGAAGCGGCCGGTCCGCTGCGTCTGCATGGCTTCGCCGGCCTGCCGACTGCGTCCAAGGCGCGCGCCGACGGCCAGTATTTTTATGTGAACGGCCGTTTCGTGCGCGACAAGCTGTTGACCCACGCGGTGCGCGCCGCCTACCAGGACGTGCTGCACGGCGACCGCTATCCCTGCTATGTGCTCGGCCTCGACCTCGATCCGGCGCTGGTCGACGTCAACGTGCATCCGTCGAAAATCGAAGTGCGCTTCCGCGACAGCCGCGCCGTGCATCAATTCGTGTTCCACGCGGTCAGCCGCGCGCTGGCGCAGACCTCGGCCACGTCATTCGGCAGCACGCCGGCGCCGGTCACCGCCACGCCTGGCGCGCTGCCATGGGTGCGTGAGCAACAGCAGGCTTCGTTCGGCGCCCAGTTTTCTTCCGGCATCGGCGTCGCGCAGACCACCGCCGACTACGGCGCGCTGTTCACTACGCCCACGCTCGCCACCGACATGTCGAGCGCGCCGATGTTTGCGCGAACACAGGCACAGCCCTTGCCAGAAGACGATTTCCCGCTCGGTTTCGCGCTCGCGCAATTGCACGGCATTTATGTGCTCACGCAAAACGGCAAGGGCCTGGTACTGGTCGATATGCACGCCGCGCATGAACGCATCCTGTACGAGCAACTGAAAAATGCGCTCGATGAAAACGCGATGCAGGTGCAGCCGCTGTTGATCCCGGTCACCTTCCATGCCGATGCGGTCGAGGTCGGCACCGTCGAGGAAAACCAGGCGGCGCTGCATGCGCTCGGCTTCGACATCCATGCGCTATCGCCGACCACGCTGGCGGTGCGCGCGATTCCCGCGCTGCTGAAAAACGCCGATGCGCAAACCCTCGCGCGCGACGTGTTGCGCGACGTGCGCGAGTTCGGCGGCTCGCGCGTGCTGGTCGAGCGCCGCAATGAAATGCTCGGCACGCTGGCCTGCCACACGGCGGTGCGCGCCAACCGCGCATTGACGCTGCCGGAAATGAACGCGCTGCTGCGCCAGATGGAAGCGACCGAACGCGCCGATCAATGCAATCACGGCCGGCCGACCTGGGTGCAGCTGGCGCTGGCCGATCTCGACAAGCTATTCCTGCGCGGGCAATAGGTCGATGAAAGCTACCGTCCGACCGCTGGCGATCGCGATCATGGGACCGACCGCGTCCGGCAAGACGGCGGCGGCATTGCGCATCGCCGCACAGATGCCGAGCGAAATCATTTCGGTCGACTCGGCGCTGGTCTATCGCGGCATGGATATCGGCACCGCCAAGCCGACGCTCGCCGAGCGCGCGCAGGCGCCGCATCATCTGATCGACATTCTCGACCCGGCCGACGCCTATTCGGTGATGCAGTTCCGCGAAGATGCGTTGCGCCTGGTCGGCGAAATCGCGGTGCGCGGCAAACTGCCCTTGCTGGTCGGCGGCACGATGCTGTACTTCAAGGCTTTGCGCGACGGCCTCGATGCATTGCCGCAGGCCGATGCCGAAGTGCGTGCGCGACTGGACGAAGAAGCGGCGCGCATCGGCATGCCGGCGTTGCATGCGAGACTGGCGGCGCTCGACCCCGAAACCGCGGCCCGCCTGAAACCGAACGATGCGCAGCGCATCCAGCGCGCGCTGGAAGTCATCGAACTCAGCGGCCAGCCGATGTCGCAATTGCTGGCCAGGGCACCGAAGGCCGAGCTGCCGTTCGATCTGTTGCCGATTTCAATGGAGCCGTCCGATCGCAGCGTGCTGCACGCGCGCATTGCCACACGCTTCGACGCGATGCTCGACGATGCGGACAACGGACTGTTAAAGGAAGTGCGAGCCTTGCGCGCGCGCGGCGACCTGCATCCAGGGCTGCCGTCGATGCGCTGCGTCGGCTATCGTCAGGCTTGGGAGTATCTGGACGGCGCGTATGACTTCCGGACTCTGCGCGACAAGGGCATCGCCGCCACCCGGCAGCTCGCGAAGCGGCAATTGACCTGGCTGCGCTCGATGCCGGACCGGATCGTGATCGACTGTGTCGGCCGCGATCCCGGCGCGGCGGTATTGGCGCAGGTGCAGGCTCGCGTAAATGAGGCCGTCAGATCGCCAGGTACTGGTGCCGCAGATCCTGGTTGTCGATGACTTCCTTCGCGGTGCCATCGAACACCACCTCTCCCATGTCGAGGATGATCGCGCGGTCCGACAGGTGCAACGCGGCGATCGCATTCTGTTCGACGATGATGGTGGTGAAACCGAGCTTTTTCACCTCTTCCAGAATCTTTTCGATCTCTTGCACGATCACCGGCGCCAAACCTTCATAAGGCTCGTCGAGCAACAGCAGCTTGACGTCGCGCGCCAGCGCGCGCGCCACGGCCAGCATCTGCTGCTCGCCGCCGGACATGGTGACGGCCTCCTGGTTGCGGCGCTCAGCCAGGCGTGGAAAATGATCGTACAGCCGTTCGATGCTCCAGCCGCGCGGCTCCTCGATCTGCGCCAGCTGCAGGTTTTCATGCACGGTCAGGCCGGGAATGATGCGCCGGTCTTCCGGCACCAGGCCGACGCCGTTGCGCGCCGCCTGATACGCCGACATTTCATGCAAGGGCTTGCGGTCGAGCCAGATTTCGCCCTGCTTCAGCTGCGGATCGGCCAGGCGCGCGATGGTGCGCAGGGTCGAGGTTTTGCCAGCGCCGTTGCGGCCCAGCAGCGCGACGATCTCGCCTTCGCGGATGTCGAAGCTGACGCCTTGCACGATATAGCTCTCGCCGTAGTACGCATGCAGATTCCGGCATGAAAAATAGGCGGGCGCCGCCTCCTCGGCGACCGCGTTGCCGCCGCTCGCCAGTGCTTGATTTGCCATCATAAGTGCGCTCCTCCCAGATACGCTTCCTTGACCCGCGGATCAGTCTTGATCGAGGCCGGATCGCCTTCCGCGATCACGGTGCCCTGAGCGAGCACGCTGATCCGGCTGGCCAGTGAAAAGACGACATGCATGTCGTGTTCGATGATGATCTTGGTGACGCTGCCGCCGCCGATGCGCTGCAGCAGGTCGATCGTATTGTTGGTGTCGGCGCGCGACATGCCGGCGGTCGGTTCGTCGAGCAGCAGCAGCTTCGGATCCTGCACCAGGCACATCGCCAGTTCCAGCCGCCGCTTGTCGCCGCGCGACAGGCTGCCGGCGATCATTTGCTGCTTGTCGATCAGGCCGACATCCTCCAGCATGTGCTCCGCCTTCTCGCGCACCTCGGCCTGCGCATCGGTGCGCGACCACAGGTTGACTGCGAACGCACCGTCGCGCCGCGCGAAAGTCGGGATCATCACGTTCTCGATCAGGCTCAGGTCGCCGAAGATTTCCGGCGTCTGGAACACTCGCACCACGCCAACCTGGTTGATTTCGTGCGGCGTGCGTCCGATCAGCGAATGACCGTCGAACATCACCGAGCCGACATCCGGCGTCAGGCGACCGACGAAGCAGTTGAGCAGCGTCGACTTGCCGGCGCCATTCGGACCGATGATCGCATGCACGCTGCCCTGCTCCACCGTCAGATTGACGTCGTTGAGCGCGCGCAAGCCGGCGAAGCTCTTGTTGACATTTTTTACCTGCAGAATCGTCATCTCGCTTCTCCTAATCTGCGACCGCGGCACGGACCACGGCTGGCGGCGGCGCACTGGCGGTTTTGCGCGAAGCCATCGCGCTCAGGCGGCGTACGCCTTCCATCATCCCGCCCGGCAGGAAAATCACCAGCACCATGAACAGCGCGCCGAGGGTCAGCTGCCATCCTTCGCCGACGAACAGGCCGGCGACCGACACCAGCACGTTCTCAATCGGATCGGGCAGGATGCTGAAAAAGGCATGCAGCGTCTGGCCGTTGAACGAAGAAAAAATGTTTTCGAAATACTTGATGATCGCCGCGCCCAGCACCGGTCCCAGCAAGGTGCCGGCGCCGCCCAGGATCGTCATCAGCACCACCTCACCCGACGCCGTCCATTGCATGCGTTCGGCGCCGGCCAGCGGATCGGTCACCGCCAGCAGCGAGCCAGCGAGGCCGGCGAACAGGCCGGAAATGACGAACGCAGCCAGCGCGTAGGGGCGCGTATTGACGCCGGTGTATTTCAGGCGATTCTGGTTCGACTTGACCGCCTTCAGCATCATGCCGAACGGCGAACGGGTGACGCGCATCGCAATGTAAAACGCGACGATCAGCAGCACTGCGCAGAAGTAGAAACCGCTGTAACCGTTCATCGGCAGGCCGAACAGATTGGTCGACGGAATGCCGGCGGCGGCTTCGGTGAACATCCGGTCGAGCACGCGCGGGTCGGAACGTGCCAGTTGCAGGCCGGTTTCGCCGTTGGTGATCGGCGTCAGCACCGAGTACGCAAGGTTGTAGCACATCTGCGCGAATGCCAGCGTCAGGATCGAGAAGTAAATGCCCGAACGACGCAGACTGACATAGCCGATCAGCAGTGCGAACACACCGGCGGTCAGCGTGCCGAACAGCACGGCGGGAATCACGTTCATACTCAGCAGCTTGAAGCACCACACCGCCGTGTAGGAGCCGACCCCGAGAAACGCCGCATGCCCGAACGACAGATAGCCGGTCAGTCCGAACAGGATATTGAAGCCGATCGCGAAGATGCCGTAGATCGCGAACTTCTGCAGCAGGTCCGGGTAACCGGCGCCGATCAGTTTCATCCAGAGCGGCATGGTCAGCACCGCGACGGCAAACGACAGGAACAGGATGAAGTCCTGGCGAGGGGAAATTGTCTTGGTCATGCTAGTCCTCCATGACGCCTTTGCGGCCCATCAAACCACGCGGCCTGATTAGCAGAATGGCGACTGCAACAAGGTAAATGATGATCTGGTCGATGCCGGGAATGATGTTCTTGATTTCATTCATCGACGCGAACGATTGCAGAATGCCCAGCAGGAAGCCGGCCGCGACCGCGCCGGGCAGCGAGCCCATGCCACCGACCACGACCACGACGAAGGACAGCACCAGGAATTCCATGCCCATGTGATAGTCCGGCGGCAGGATCGGCGTGTACATGGTGCCGGCCAGGCCGGCGACGATCACCGCGATGCCGAACACGATCGTGAAGCGGCGCTCGATGTTGATGCCGAGCAGGCCGACCGTTTCGCGGTCGCGCATGCCGGCGCGCACCACCATACCGAAGGTGGTGAACTGGAGGAAGGCGAATACGATGGCGATCACCACCGCCGAGAAGCAGAAATACACCAGTCGCCACCAGGGATAGGTGATGCTGTCGCCGAAGCCGAGCCAGACGCCGATATGCGCACTGCCGGCAACGATTTCCGGGGCCGGCGTCGGAATCGGATTGGCGCCGAAATACGCCTTGACGATTTCCTGCAGCACGATCGCCAGGCCGAAGGTCACCAGAATCTGGTCCGCATGCGTACGGCGATAAAAATGACGGATCAATCCGCGTTCCAGCACGATGCCGATCAACAGCATCAGCGGAATGGCAAGCAGGATTGACAGCGGCACCGAGTAATCGATCAGCTTTTCGCCGACATCGCCGAACCATATTTTCAAATAGGGCACGTCCTTGTACGAATCGAAAAACGTAATGCTCGTATCCTTGACGTGACTGGAAATCGTCATCAGCTTTTGCAAGCTGACCGCGCAGAATGCGCCGATCATGAACAACGCGCCATGTGCGAAATTGACGACGCCGAGTGTGCCGAAAATGAGCGTCAATCCGAGGGCGATCAGCGCGTATGCACCGCCCTTGTCGAGCCCGTTCAGCAATTGGAGAATGATTGCGTCCATTATTCTTTACTCCGTGGCATGCGGGCCGTGGATCAAGTCGTGAAGTTAAAAAAAGACCGGTCGCCCCAACAAGCCGGACGACCGGCATGAGGAGTCAATTAAACCGTATAGGGCCCGAGGTTGCCGCCGAAGATCTTCGAGTCGTACTCGACCTTGGCGCGCGAAATCACATGCTCGACCTGCAGCAGGTCAAACTTGTTCTTCGGCTTCTCCTTGCCGCGCACCACCAGCACATCCTTGAAGCATTGGTGGTCTTCGGCCCGATATTCGGTCGGCCCGTTGCCCATGCCGTCGAACTTGAAGCCCTCGAGTTTCTTGATCACTTCCGGCGGATAGAACGTGCCGGCCATCTCGCACGCGTTCGCATACAGCAGCGCCTGCACATAGCAGGTATGCGCAGCCTGCGACGGCGGCGTACCGTACTCCTGGCCGAACGACTTGGCGAAAGCCTGGGTGCCGGCGTCGGGCAGTTTCCAGTCCCAGTTGGCGGTGCCGAGGATGCCCTTGATCGCATCGCCGGCGCCCTGCGCCATCAGCTCGGAGAACAGCGGCACGACGATCTCGAACTTCTTGCCGTTGACCACCTTGTCGCGCAAACCGAACTGCACCGCCTGCGTCAGCGAGTTGATCATGTCCTTGCCGTAGTGATTGAGAATCAGCACGTCGGCGCCCGAATTCAGAACCGGCGTGATGTACTGCGAGAAATCGCCGGCGCCGAGCGGCGTGCGAATCGCGGCGGCGGTCTTCCAGCCGAGTTTCTCGGTTGCGTTCTTCAGCGACTCTTCCTGCGTCCAGCCCCAGGTGTAGTCGGCGGTCAGGTGGTACGCGCGGCGTTCCTTGCCCATCTCCTGCGCCAGGATCGGACCGAGCGCGGCGCCCGACATGTAGGCATTGAAGAAATGGCGGAAGCCATAGCGGCGCCGGTCCTTGCCGGTGGTGTCGTTGGAGTGAGTCAGGCCGCACATGTAGATGACGCCCATTTCCTGCGCCAGCGACTGCACCGCCACTGCGACACCGGACGACGAGCCGCCGGTGAACATGATCACGCCATCCTTTTCGATCATGCGCTTGGCTGTTGCGCGCGCCGCGTCGGATTTGGTCTGGGTATCGCCGGTCACATATTCGAGCTTCTTGCCGAGCACGCCATTACCCTTGAGCGACAAGGGCTTCATGGTCTTCAGCATGCCGCCGTCGCCCTCGCCATTGATATGCTTTACCGCCAGCTTGTAGGCACGCAGTTCGTCCGCGCCTTCGTCCGCATACGGCCCTGTCTGCGGCACGGTGAAGCCGAACTTGACGGTCTTCGATTTGCTCGGGTCGTTGCGGAAATCCGCCGCCCATGCGTTTTTGATGAAAAAGGAAGGCGCGGCCGCGCCTGCTCCGACAGCCGCAATACTTTTGAGTACTTTACGTCGCACTATATCGTCCATCATGTCCCCCGAATCTGGTTGATTGGTATTGCGGCGGCCATGGCTGCCGTCAATGTCACCGAATGCATTCCATTCGTGCAGACAGGCTCCCACTTTTCAGTCAACACGGCAATAAGTTATTGACTAAAAACATTTTTCTTGTAAAGATTTATTCACGCTCAAAGTGAATAATGTAAATTATTGACCTTGCACCGCAGCAACCACTCTTTTTACCGGCATTTCATCCATGGCGCGCACACTGATCGGATTCAAGATTCGCGATAGACGCAAGGCACTCGGGATTTCGCAGGCGACGCTGGCCGCGCGGCTGGATATCTCGGCCTCGTATTTGAATCTGATCGAGAGCAACAAGCGCAATATCGGCGGCAAGCTGCTGAAGCAGATCGCCGATCAACTGGACATCGCCGTCGACCAGTTCGACGGCGCCGCCGAGCGCCGCCTGGTCAGCGATCTGCGCGAGCTGGCGACCGAACCGGTCTTCACTCCGTTGCAACTCGATCCCTCGTCCGCCGCGGATTTCGCCGGCCAGCACGCGCAATGGGCACAGGCGCTGGTGAAGCTGCACAGCGCCTACCTGGACCGCAACGAAACCGTGACCGCCTTGTCCGACCGCCTGAACCAGGACCCGTTTCTGGGCGAAGCGGTGCACAACATGCTGACCAACGTGTCGGCGATACGCTCGGTGTCCGAGATCCTGGAAAACATCGATGAACTCGATGCCGCGCAGCAGAAGCGCTTCCTCGCCATCATCGCCGCCGAAAGCACGCGGCTGTCGGGCGTCGCACAGGCGCTCGCGACCTTCTTCGACAAGGCCCATACCTCGACGCGCTCGATCACACCGGTCGAAGAAGTCGACAACTTCATCCTCGATCGGGAAGCGTATTTCCCCAAGCTGGAACAGACGGCAGCGGAGATCCGGGCCGCCGCCGGCATGACCGGCACGCGCGTCGAAGCCGCGCTCATCGAATACCTGGAACGCGATCATGCGGTACGCGTGTCGATCGAACCGACTATCCAGCAACACGCCGGCGAGGCGCCCAGCCATGTGCGATTCGACGAAGCCGAGCGGACGTTGCACGTCCTGGATATCGCGCCGCAGCCGACGCACCGCTTCGAACTGGCGCGCATGGCGGCCGAGCTGTCCGGCGCCGCCGTGATCACGGCCGAAGTGGAGAATGCGCCGCTGCTGGTCACGCCGGCCGCCAAGCGGCGCGCACGGCGCGCCTTGTCGTCGTATCTGGCCAGCGCGGTGCTGCTGCCGTACGATGCATTTCACCAGGCGGCAGTGCTGGCGCGCTACGACATCGATTATCTGTGCCAGAAATTCGGCGCCAGCGTCGAGCAGGTCTGCCATCGGCTGGTCACGCTGAGAAAACCCGGCGCCGAGGGCATCCGCTTCGGCTTCATGCGCGCCGATCCGGCCGGCTACGTGACCAAGCGCATGCCCTTGCCGCACCTGCCGCTGCCGCGCTACGGCAACGCCTGCCCGCTGTGGGCCCTCTACAAGGCGTTCCAGACGCCCGGCGCGACGGTGCGCCAGCTCGCGGAATTCCCGACCGGCGAACGCTACCTGTTTCTGGCGCGCGCCGTGGAAAAGCAGCCGCCGGTTTTTCCGGCGCCGCGCCATCTCATCTCGGTCATGCTGGTCTGCGACTTCCTGCATGCGGACCAGACGGTGTACGGCGACGGCATTGACCTTTCGCCAAGTGCACTGACCACGCCGGTCGGCGAAACCTGCCGCCTGTGCGTGCGGCGCAATTGCGCCTATCGCGAGGAAGACCCGATCATCAATGCGTGAATCCCGGCACCGGCTTTCAGGCCGAATTTCGAAAGTGCTACACTAAAAAAAAGAGGTCGTAGACCCAATCACGCAACGGAGGAGAGATGGTCACGCGCGTATTAATTACCGAGAACGAGCCGCACATCATCGAATCGCTGACATTCGTGCTCAACCGCGAAGGTTACGAAGTGTCATCGGTGCTCGATGGCGAAGCCGCGGTCAGACGCCTGCGCAGCGACCCGCCCGACATCATGATCCTCGACATCATGCTGCCCAAGCTGAACGGATTCGAAGTGCTAAAGCTGGTGAAGTCCGACCCGGACCTGCAGGCGCTGCCGGTGATCATCCTGACCGCGAAAGGCCAGGCGCACGATCGCCGCATGGCCGAGGAAATCGGCGCCAGCGCATTCGTCACCAAGCCGTATTCGAACCGCGACCTGGTCGAACAGATCGGACGGCTCTGCGCCGCCAGATGACGTGAGCGACCGCACGCTGCGTTCCCGCAAGGCGCCGGATGCGGCCATCGTGCTGCCGCTGTTTGGCGTATTCCTTCTGATGCCTCCCGTGATCGGCCTGTTCGCGTCGCCGCTGAGCATCTGGAACGTGCCGCTCATCGTGCTGTATATCTTCGGCGTCTGGGCCGGACTCATCCTGTGCGCGATCATTCTGGCGCGCCATCTCGACGACGCACCGGCGTCTCCTCCGCCGCCGGATACGGAAGCGCCGGCGGATCCCAGTCAGCGGTCGGGCTGATGCTGAGCGCAAACCTGGTCCTGATTACCTGCCTCGCCTATGTGGCGGTGCTATTCTCGGTCGCGTTCTTCGGCGACATGCGCGCCGGCAAGGGCAACCCCGGCTGGCTACAGTCGCCGGTCGTCTATACCCTGTCGATCTCGCTCTATTGCACGTCATGGACGTTCTACGGCGCGGTCGGTTCGGCCGCGCGCAGCGGCCTGGAATTCATCACCATTTATCTCGGCCCGACGCTGGTATTCGTCGGCTGGTGGGTATTCCTGCGCAAGATGGTCCGAATCGGACAATTGCACCGGATCACGTCGATCGCCGACATGATCTCGTCGCGCTACGGCAAGAGCGCCAGCCTGGCCGCACTGGTGACGGTCATCGCGGTCATCGCCGGCACCCCTTATATCGCGCTGCAGCTGAAGGCGGTGACGACCAGCCTCCAGGTCATCACCACGGCGGGACCGGCGGCCTTGTCGGGCACGCCCGATGCGCTACCGGACTTTCGCATCGCGTTCTGGATCGCGGTCGGCATGGCGTTGTTTACGATCCTGTTCGGCACCCGCAACATCGACGCCAACGAGCGGCACCACGGCGTGGTCGCGGCAATCGCGGTCGAGGCGTTGGTCAAGCTCATCGCATTGATCGCGGTCGGCATGCTGGTGGTGGTCAGCATCGCCGGCGACTCCGAAGACCTGTTCCGGCATGTGTCGCCGGAGATCTTCCATTCCGCAGACATATTCGGGCCGCGCTGGATCAGCCTGATCTTCCTCGCGGCGGCGGCAGTGATCTGCCTGCCGCGCCAGTTCCAGGTCACGGTGGTGGAGAACGTCGACGAACGGCATCTGCGCACCGCGTCCTGGCTGTTTCCGCTCTACCTGTTCCTGATCACCCTGTTCGTGTTACCGATCGCGATCGCGGGACTCAATTTCCTGCCGGAGGGATCGAACCCGGACATGTTCGTTCTCACGCTGCCGATGTGGGCCGGCAAGGACTCGATCACCTTGCTGGCTTTCCTGGGCGGGTTTTCATCGGCGACCTCGATGGTGATCGTGGCGTCGATCGCGATGTCGACCATGGTGTCGAACCATATCGTGATGCCGATCGCCTTGCGGCTACCCTGGGTATCGCTGAGCGCCGGCGGCGAAGTCCGGCAGCTGTTGCTGGTCAGCCGGCGCGCGAGCATCATCATTATCCTGTTTCTCGGCTTCCTCTATTTCCGCCTGAGCGCGGAAACCAATGAGCTGGCATCGATCGGACTGATTTCCTTTGCCGGCGTCGCGCAGTTCCTACCCTGTCTGATCGGCGGGCTGTTCTGGCGACAGGCCACGGCCAAGGGCGCAATTGCCGGCCTTACCGCCGGCTGCGCGCTATGGGCATACACCCTGTTCCTGCCGAGCTTCAAGGGCGAGCTGATTCTGTCGGCAAGCGACATCGCACATGGATTGTGGAACCAGGCCCTGCTGCGCCCACAGGCGCTGTTCGGATTCACCGACGTCGATCCGCTGGTGCATGCGATCTTCTGGAGCATCGCAGCCAACACCGCGATATTCATTCTGGTCTCGCTGTTGAGCCGGCAGAAACCGCTTGAACGGCTGCAGAGTACGCTGTTCGTGGATGTATTCCGCACGCCGGCGGACAGCAGCGCCCGCTTCGTGCGCCGCTCTGCCACCACCTACGATCTGAACATGCTGGCGCAGCGCATCCTCGGCGCCGACGAAGCGTTCTACCTGTTTCAGGACGCGGCGCGCCGGCACGGCCTGGAGCGCGACCACTCGATCGCCGACGACGTTTTCATTTCGGAACTGGAGCGCAAGCTCGCCGGCAGCGTCGGCGCGGCATCGGCCAGGGCAATGATTTCGCAGGTCGTCATCGGCGAAACCATCAGCCTGTCGGAACTGATGAAGATCGCCGACGAGACGCAGCGCATCCGCGACTACAGTCTCAAGCTGGAACAAAAATCGCGCCAGCTCGAAGCCACCGCCAGCCAGCTCAAGGATGCCAACGACCGGCTCACCCTGCTCGACAGCCAGAAAGACGATTTCCTCAGCCAGGTCAGCCACGAAGTGCGGACGCCGATGACATCGATCCGCTCGATCTCCGAAATCCTGCTCGAAACGCAGGATCTCGAGCGCGCGCAGTCGGAACGTTTTTTTCACATCATTCATGAAGAAAGCCTGCGCATGACGCGCTTGCTGGATGGCATTCTCGATCTCAGCCTGCTCGAAGGGGAGCAGACAGCATGGCCGCTGGCGCCGATCGACCCGGAAGTCGCGCTGGAAAATGCGCTCGCCGTCTGCCAGGGCCTGGCCGTCAGCTCCAGCCTGCTGCTGCTGAACGGACAGCGCGCCAGCAACATCCGCGTGACCGCGGACTGCGACCGGCTGAGCCAGGTGTTCATCAACCTCCTGTCCAACGCGATCAAATACAACTCCAACGACAGCCCTTACGTGCGCGTCACCAGCACGGCTCGCGACGGCGTCTACGAAGTGCTGATCGAAGACAACGGCCCCGGCATCCGCGCCGAGGTGCGCGACAAGATGTTCATGAAATTTTCCCGCGGCTGGGCGCAAACCCAGTCCGGAGCGCAAGGCGCCGGCCTCGGGCTGGCCATCAGCTGGCAAATCATGCGCCGCTTGGGCGGCACCCTTGCGCTGATGCCGGACACCGGCTCGGGAACCTGTTTCCGGGTGCGGCTGACTCTGATTAACGGCAGGCAGTCTTGACAGGCATAATCAAAAGCCGCATAATTTAGGGCTATTTTGGTGATATAGCTCAGCTGGTTAGAGCACAGCACTCATAATGCTGGGGTCGGTGGTTCAAGTCCACCTATCACCACCAAATACTCGTTCAAGGCAGTCCAGATTGAACCAAAAGGCCCGCTAAATTGCGGGCCTTTTGCTATTTGTTGTTCCAAAAGGAACCAACAAAATCCAGCGAAACCCAACGGGTATGGGGGTATATGTAGTGGTACACGCACCCCCCCGCTCATGGAGATATCCCCATGGCCCTCACCGACACGGCGGTCCGCACCGCCAAGCCTAAGGACAAGCCGTACAAGCTCGCCGACAAGAAAGGGCTGTTCTTGCTGGTTCAGCGCCAACAGGACGGCACGAAGTGCAGCAAGTGCTGGCGCTTCAAGTATCGCTACGGCGGCAAGGAAAAACTGCTCGCCCTCGGCGTCTAGCTAGGGCGATCGAATTGATATTTGCATCCCAGCACAATTTATTGGTTCCCGATATCTATCACTTATTAACACCTCGACATTCCCCAACGATTTTCCTGGAAATTAGTGAGAGATCTTCAGGACGCGGTTGTTGGGGTAGTCGGTCACATACAGTGCCTTGTCAGGGCCGAATATGAATCCGGTACCGGAGCTTGGGCCGGTACTGAAACCTGACCCGATAGTAGTGATTTTTCCTTGTAGGTTGATACGCAGGAGATTGCTGCCGGACAGGACGTAGAGATCTTGTCCGAATCCGCCTTCTCCTGGGCCAAATTCGAGGTAGGTATCGAGTCCAGCGAGGCCGGATGCGAAAGTGCCAGCCGGTGTGCCGTTTGCGTTATAGATGCGAATAGTTCCATCCGCGAGGGCGACGAAGATCTGGTTGTCGTCGTTGATGGCGATGGAGCCTGGGCGAGACGGGGTGGTGAACAGTACTTGAGGGAAATCGCCAGTCTGTGCGTTGCCGGTGACGGACAGGACTTGTGGGTTGTCGTCGGAGAAGATGAGACGGCCATTCCTGTCGAACTTCATATCGTCCACGTCTCCGAAGCCGGAAGAAAAGAGAATGGACGAGATTTGGTTAGGGTGGATGGCGGCGAGGATGCCCCCGCCGCCGACGAGGACGGAGTTGGGTATGCCGCTGATTTTTCCGATGGTATCCACGAGTACTGCATCCGGATCACTTTGGTCGCCGCCGAATTCGGATGCTGTTCCGCCGCCCGGAGGGATGCGGTGAATGCGTGTTCCTGGTTGCCGGCCGACATATAGGGTGCCGTCCGGTGCGAAGGACAGTTTCATGGGTTCGGCGACGCGGGCATATACCGCAATCTTGAATCCTCTGGAAACGGTCGGCAATGCTTGCGCAACGCTGACCTCAGCCAGGAGTACCTTGTCTGCACTGGCTGCAGGAATGGAGCCATCCCCGCCACCGCATGCAGCAAGCAATGAGCCCGTAAGGATGAGGGAAAGTTTATTCTTCGACATGTCAAGGGGCCTCAGAAATAAATGACTCCCTGACGTCTTGTTCTTATCAGGTCAGATTAGTAATGAGCTGACCCCGATGAATTGATTTTCTTCAAAGCCTAGAGGTGCAGGCGATTAGCCTGTAATAATAGGAATTTAGGGTAGATTTGGGGGTATGTCGGCCAATGAAAATACCGCCCCCTCATATTCATGCGGGTTTCCGGCATTAATTCGAGTGAACCTATTCAATACCATGTCCCAGGAAGTCCTGGAACATCCAAAAACCCGCTTCTAGCCCAGCGCTGATGCGGGTTTTTGTTTTTTTGATGTCTCTTGGCATCCGTTGACATCCCCTTCTTTTGACAGTATCTGCCGACAGGGCCAAAGCTGATACCGTCAAAATGCCGAAGCTCGCCACGCCCTTAACCGACATCCAGCCCCGTACCGCCAAGCCCGGGGACAAACCATACAATCCGACGGCTGCGGGCTTTACCTGCTGATCAACACCGACGGCGCCAAATACTGGCGCATGGATTGCCGGCGCGAGAAAATGAAACGGATGACGAGCGGGCTTCGTTTATCGTTCGACTGCCGGTTGCGTCAATTCAAACAGCGCGAGCGACTATTGCGGCGGCTCCGTTCATCGCGCGTTCTCCTTACGCGTAGACGCCGGCATCGCGCTCCGGGTAGCTTTCATAAACATGCTCGAACAAGGCCGAACATTTCTGGTTGTAGAGCTCTGTCGTGTAGGCGCCTGGCAAGCCGGTGTCCAGCGTATCTTCGATCGCCAGTTTCAGTTGCGACCGTGCCGTCGCCTTCTGCCGCCAATTCAACACCAGCAAGCTCTTGAGGCGGGCCAGCAATTCACCGGCGACCTTCTTCACTTCAGCGCGTTCTTGCGGGGTCAGTTCGGGCGCCGGACGGGTGAGGATGTCGAAGATGACCAGTTCTTCTTCGGTCATGTTCTCGCGCACATGCCGTTCCTGCTCATCGTTCAGGCTATTGGAGAGCGTCAACAGCTCTTCAAACAGTTCCTCGATGCTGCGGCTGCCGGCGTTGTAGCTTTCGATCAAGGTCTCGAACTTTTCGACAAAGTCTGCGCGCGTGCGATTTACCCTGATCATCTTTTCGAGTTGCGCGCGGATGGCGGCCTTGAGTAGCTCGAGGTCAGTGTTCTTGTGCCTGGATTGCTTTAAGCGTTGCGCCAGCGCCTCGAAGTTGATCTTGGAGAGATCGAGCGCCGG
>UEXY01000239.1_pt1 | contig 17196 bp, 15 predicted proteins | sample 4301061 | NCBI WGS metagenome assembly UEXY01 (sample SAMEA4773184, study PRJEB27434) | metagenome | biome: 2259; feature: agricultural soil; material: soil | place: USA | collected 2014-09 | depth 0.25 m | reverse complement strand
TGCACGCCGGCGCGCCGCAGGCCGGACGCCAGCGCGGCCGACAACTCCGGGCCGGACAGGCGGCCGTCGCGGCCGATGACCACCGTCCGCTCATCCTTGAGGCGGGCGGCGGTGCCGAAGGCCCGGCCAATCTGCCGGGCGACACCGATATCGAGCGTCTTGCCGACGATGCCGCGGATGTCGTAGGCTTTGAAAATGTTGGGGGAGATCGCTAGCACTGTTCGTCGGGTAAAAGAGGATGATTGAAAAGCCAGGGGTCGAACGCAAGACCCGGTAGACCAGCCGCATAAATTCATAGGGTGGGCACAGCAGCAAGCGGCGGCAACATACCCATGTCGTTCCCGCGCAGGCGGGAACCCAATAGTCGGTCGATCGAACAAACGCCGTATGGGTTCCCGCCTGCGCGGGAACGACGCGCCGTCCAGCCGATCATTACGACGCCTCGATCAGCGGCGTGTTATCCGCCGGCCGCTGGCCGTAACCCGATCTGCCGTAACCGTAGCCATAGTCGTAGCGACCCGGACGAATCTTCAGGTCGTTGAACAGCACTCCTTTCGCTTCCAGTCCGGCTTGGGCCAGGCGCTTCATCGATTCGCTGATCTCGCCCGGCGTGGTGACGCCGGCGCGGGTCATGATGTAGATCGCGCCGGCATGTGCGCCGATGATCATGGTGTCGGCCACCGCCAGGATCGGCGGCGCATCGATCAGTATCAGGTCGTAGCGCGACGACAGCTCCCGCAGGAAGGTGCCGAAGCTCGGACGCAGCAGCAGCTCGGACGGATGCTGCGGCAGCGTGCCGGTAGTGATGAAGTCCATGTTCTCGATCACACCATGATGAATCACCTGATCGAGACGGCGCGCGCCGGCAATCGCATCGGACAGGCCGTCGTGACGGCCGAAACCGAAGTACAGGTGCAACAAGCCGTTGCGCAGGTCGGCATCGATCAGCAGCACCCTCTTGCCGGCCGCCGCCATGATCGCGGCCAGGTTGGCCGACACGAAGGATTTGCCCATGCCGGGCGTCGCGCCAGTGATCAGCACGATGTTGTTCTTGAAGGTCGGCAGCGCGAACTGCAGCGCGGTACGGAAATTACGCAGGCTTTCGACCGCGACGTCGGTCGACGACACGTTCGCCAGCAGCGGCACCTTCTGCTGCTTGGCGTTGACCTGCTGGTATAGCTCCCGCTGCTTCTTGCTGTGCGGAATGGTCGCGAATACCGGCACGCCGGCCACCTGCTCCAGCTGTTCCGGCGAATCGATGCTGCCGGCCAGCGATTTGCGGAAGAACGCCGCCATCACGCCAAGGAACAGGCCGGCCATCAAGGCCAGCGCCAGGATCACCGGACGGTTCGGCTTGATCGGTTTTTCCGGCAGCATCGGCGGATCGACCAGGCGTACGTTGCTGACCTTGCCGACCGTGACCAGGCGCAGTTGCTGCGCGGTGTTCAGCAGCGCGGTGTACAACTCGGTATTGACTTTTACTTCGCGCTGCAGGCGCAGCAGGTTCTGCTCGATATTCGGCAAGGACTTGATGTGCTCGTTCATCGCGCCGATCTGGCCGTTGATTTCCTTCAGCTGCATGTCGATGCCCTGCACCGCCGGATGCTCTTCGGTGTAGCGCGCCAGCAGTTCGATCTTCTTCTGCTGCAGGTCCATCTTCTTGAGCTTGGCCGCCGACGACTGCTGCAGGCTCAGCTTCGCTTCCTCGCCGAGGTCGATGGTGCCGTTGGCATTGCGGAACGCGTTGTACTTGGCTTCCGCCTGTTCCAGCTGCGACTTGATCTCCGGCAGCTGCTTGTTCAGGTAGGAGAGCGACTTCTCCGCTTCTTCGGTCTTGCGTGCCGCGTTCTGCTTTATGTATTCCTTGCCCACTTCGCTCAGCACGCCGTTGATCAGGCGCGGATCGGGGCCTTGCAGCGTCACGCCGATCACGCTCGACTGCTTGCCGCCGAGTTCCTCGACCTTCATCGCATTCTGGATCGCCTCGATGGTAGCCAGGCGCGAGCTGCGCGACAGCAGGAATTGCGCGCCCGGCTTGCCGTCGAGCTGGTCGATGCGAATCTCGATGGTGCCCTTCGGCAGTTCGAAGATCGAGGTTTCGCCGACGCGCGCCTTGAGGTCGATGTCCTGCTCTTTCTGCGTCAGGCGGAACGCGCCGTTGCCTTCGGCGGTGACGACGAACTGGCGGTTCAGCAAGGGCTCGGGCACATTGAATACCGCGACGCCGATCTTTTCCGCGCCCCATGCGTAGCCGCCGTAGCCGAACACGCCGGGATCGGACAGCCGCCGATTCTTTTCCGCGAGCCATGACCCGATGCCCGGGAAATACTTGGGCCCGGCGTTGATATAGAGGCGCAGATTATCGATCGCGCGCGATACCACCAGCCGCGACTGCAGCAATTCCATTTCCGCCAGCGCCGAGGTCTTGACATCGAACATCGAGGACAGGTCGCCGAGAATGTTCTTCGATTCCTTCTGTCCCTCCTCCTCGACATGGATCAGCATATTGGACTGATATAGCGGCGTACTAAGAAACGCATAACCCGCGCCCAGCAGCGTGACGAGAAACGCGATGGTCACGATTAGCCAGCGGTTTTCCCAGAGAACGTCGAGATAGATAGCCAGCTCGACTTGATGGTCGTCCTGCCGGGCAGGTCCGGCCAACAGGGGGATGGATTGATTCATCATAGGATTATTTGTTTGTGATTGGTACGGACATGAACGTGGCGGCCGCGCAGAATGCGACCGCCCGGAACCGACGCCTTACCTTGCCGCCGGCGTGACCGCGCCGACCGCCGATGACAACGCACCCGGCAGGATCAGGCTGATCGCGCGATGCCAGTTGGCGAGCGGCGTCGCGGCGACATAGACGACGTCCTTCGGCGACAGTTCGAAACCTTCTGCCATCGCCATCGCGCCGGGCGAGCGGCCGTCGAGCTGATAGACGATCTGGTCGGAGCCGTTCTTGCGCACCACGTAGATCTGGCTGCCGTCGCCGCTGGTCGGATTGATGCCGCCGGATTCGCCGAGCGCTTCATTCAGCGTCAACCGCCCGTTGTACATCGGCAGCGCGCGCGGGCTGACCACTTCGCCGGACACGAACACCTTGCTTTCATCGCGCGAGCGCACGCGCACCACATCGCCGTTGGCGAGCATGATGCTGCCCGGGTTGACGCCGCGCTGCACCAGCTGCGGCAGATTGATCTGGTAATTGACGCCGTTGCGGTTGATCACCACCTGGCTCTGGTCGCCGGTCGGCAGCACGCCGCCGGCGCGATTGAGCGCCTCGACCAGCGTCATCGGAATATCGTTGATCGCCTGCAGGCCGGGATTCTTCACCTCGCCGTCGACATATACGCGCTTGCTGCGGTACGACTGCACGCGCAGCGTGACCTTCGGCTGCCGCAGGTATTTCGACAGCCTGGTCGACAGCAGCGTGCGCGCCTGGTCCTGCGTCAGGCCCGCCACCTTGAGCGGACCGGCGTACGGAAACTGGATCATGCCTTCGTGATCGACGATGAAGCCGGCCGGCGGCGCGGTGGTCGCCGAAGTCGACGCATCGGCGCCGACGCCGACCGGCCCGCCGGTCGCGACCGTGGCCGAATTCGACAGTTCCGGATGATCCCAGACCACGATCGACAGCACGTCGCCGGTGTCGATCGCATACGGCTCCGGTTTGGCGAGCAGCTTGCTGATGTCCTGGCTGGCCTGTTTCTCGCGATGTTCGCGCTCCTGCTTCACCAGCTGCGGCGTAATCGGCTTGAGCACCGCGTCCATCGCGTTGTCGCTGGCGTTTGCCGAATCGGATGCGCTGTGCTCGTAGACCGCATGGTCCTTCGTGTTGAAGTGCAATCCTGGTGTGACGGAAGCGCAGCCGGCGACAAGCCACGGCATCAGCAGGACCACACTCCATTTTTTCAGGGCTGCCTTGGAATAGGAACGCATATGATTACCCCACATGGTTAGCACAAACCTGCCATGACGACGAATGGCATTTGCAGTGTTGAAGGAAGCCTGTTGCGGATACGTCCGCAAAATGGCGCCGGAGAGGCTGCGTTGCGCTGCCTCATCCGTTTCGTTGCCTGTGGCCATCGGCGACTTATCTGATCTACAACTCTACGTATCCCCCTACCGCCTGTTTTGACGCGTATCAACGTGCAACAAGATATGAATCTGTCATGCGTCGCAGCCCTGCTTTCGTTGCACGAAGAGCTCACGACTCGATGACATCACGATAGATGGGACACGATGGAGCAAGCTTGTGGAAAAGCATGCCGTCGCGCGGCGAACCTTAATCGGGATTAAGGTTCGGCACGCGCGATGAAGAAAGGGAGGAAGAACGAAGAGCGGCGATCAATTGCCGCGCAAGGTGTGCAGCGGCGGCTGTTTCAATACGTTGCGCAAGCCGACCCAACCGCCGACGAATGCGCATGTTGCGCCGACCACGAGTCCGATCAGCCAGACCAGCGGATTGAAATTCCATTCGAAGCTGAACACATACTTCGCGAGCGTCCAGCCGATCGCGGCGGCGCCGGTCGCGGCGAGTATACCGGCCAGACTGCCGACCAACGCGAACTCGATCCACTGCGAGTGCGACAGCTGCGTGCGCGTGGCGCCAAGCGCACGCAGCAAGCCCGACTCGCGAATCCGTTCGTCCTGCGAGCCGACCAGCGCCGCGTACAGCACCAGCACGCCGGAGGCGAGCGTAAACAGGAACAGGAATTCGACCGCCGCGACGACCTGGTCGAGCACGTCCTGCACCTGCTTGATCACGCTGCCGATGTCGACGATGGTCAGGTTCGGATAGTCGCGCGTCAGTTCATTGGCGAACGCCGCCTTCGCGTCCGGCAGATGGAAGGCGGTGATCCAGGTCTGCGGCATGTCGCGCATCAGCGCTGGATTGAGGATCACGAAAAAATTCACGCGCATCGAACCCCATTCCAGCTTGCGCAAACTGGTAATGGTCGCGTCCACCGGCTGCCCGCCGATATCGAAGCGCAGGGTGTCGCCGAGCTTCAGGTGCAGGGTTTTGGCCAAGCCCTCTTCGACCGACGCTTCCGGCTTGCCGTCGTCGCACCAGCGGCCGGCGACAATCTGGTTTTGCGGAGGAGGCGCGCGCATGGTGGACAGATTGAATTCGCGGTCGACCAGCCGCCGTGCGCGGTCCTCGACATAGGTATCGCCGGTAATCACGCTGTCGTTGATGCGAATCAGGCGGCCGCGAATCATCGGATACAGCAGCGCATTGTTGATGCCGCTGGCGACCAGCCGTTTCTCGATATCGGCCTTTTGCTCGGGCTGGATATTGATCACGAAGCGGTTCGGCGCGTCGGGCGGAGTCGAATTGCGCCACGCATCGACCAGGTCGCCGCGAATCACCGTCAGCAGCAGCAGGGCCATCAGGCCCAGCGCCAGCGCGACGATCTGCACCACGGTGGCGCCGGTGCGCCGCTGCAGGGCAGTGAGCGCGAAGCGCCAGCCCGGATGATTGATGCTGGAACGCAGAAAGCGCAGCGAGCGCAGGCTCAGCCAGCCGACCAGCGCGAACAGCGCAAAGCCGCCGAGAAAACCGGCCGCCGTCAACAGCCCGAGCTTCGGATTGCCGGCCTGCCATAACAACAGCGCAATGAAAGTGACTAGGCCGAGCCCGTAAGTCGCCAGCGTCATCGGCTGCGGCGCATCCTGCTCGCGCCGGATCACGCGGTTGTGCGGCACGTTGCGCAGTTGCAGGATAGGCGGCAGCGCAAAGCCGATCAGCAACAACATCCCGGTCGTCACGCCCTGCAGCGCCGGAAGCAAGGTGGCAGCCGGCAAGTCGTTGGCGACCAGCCTGCCCAGCCATTCCAGCAACACGAAATGGGCAGCGAAGCCGGCCGCCGCGCCAAGCAAGCTGCCGGCCAGGCCGACCACCGCAAACTCGGTCAGGTACAGCAGGGTCACCTGATTCTGCGTGAGGCCGAGACAGCGCATCATCGCGCACGCGTCGAGGTGGCGCAGCATGAAGCGGCGCGCCGCCATCGCCACCGCGATCGCGGCCAGCATCGCCGACAGCAGGCCGACCAGCGACAGGAATTGTTCGGCGCGATCGAGTGTCGCGCGCATTTCCGGACGACCCGACTCCAGCGATTCAATGCGAACGCCCTTCAGGTTCTCGCGTTCGACTTTTGCCTGCAGCCATTGCTGATAGCGCGCGATTTGTTGCGGCTTGCCGGCGACCAGCAGCCGATAGGTGACGCGCGAGCCGTTCTGAATCAAACCCGTGGCGTCCAGGTCGGACAGCGGCAGCATCACGCGCGGCGCAAAATTCAGAAAGCCCGCGCCGCGGTCCGGTTCGACCGCGATCACCTGCGCAATGCGAAAGCTCTTGTCGCCCAGCCGCAGCATGTCACCCGGCTTGGCATCGAGCGCTGCCAGCACGCCGCGATCGACCCACACCGTATCGGCGGCGGGAATCTCGCGCGTCTCGGCATCGGTGCCGTCCGCCGCCAGTTTCAATGCGCCGCGCAGCGGATAGCCGCTTGACACCGCCTTGACCGATGCGAGCTGCGATCGTGCCTGGTCGCCATCGCCGGCCAGCGCCATGCTCGGGAAAGTCACGGTGTCGGCCAGCATCAGGCCACGCCGCTGCGCCTCGGCGCGCCACACGCCGTTGATCGGCTGATCGGCATTGATCACCAGGTCGCCGCCGAGCAGCTGGTGCGCATCGCGATTGAGTCCGGCGCGCATGCGGTCGATAAAGAAGCCGACCGAGGACAGCGAGGCGACCGCCACGATCAGCGCCACCAGCAAGAAACGCAATTCACCCGCCCGCCAGTCGCGGCCAGTCATTCGCAGTGCTTGAACCAGCATCAGGTACTCAACTTTCTGAACAGCCATCGCAAGCCGCGCCACAATTTCGGCAGCAGCCACAAGGCAATGAGAAAAAAAATCGCGAGGAATCCGAACAGGATCCACGGGTGAAAGAACGCCGCCCACAATCCGCCCAGCACCGCCAGGTCTTCCGAAAACGACGCCGCCCAGTTGCTGAACGGCTCGGGCGAGGTATTGATCAGCGCGCGACTGCCGGCCTTGGTCACATGTGCGCCGGCGGCGAAGGCTCCGCCCAGGATGGCGGCCATGGCCGACCATTCCGGCCCCATCTGGCCGAGTGCCGCCGCGCCCAGCACCGCGCCCGCCGGCACCCGCACGAAGGTCTGGATCGCATCCCACGCGGAATCAACGCCGGGCACCTTGTCGGCGAGGAACTCGACGATCAGCAACGTGCCGGTCAGCGCCAGCACCCATGGCGATTGCAGCACCTGCAAGGCCGGCGGTAACGTGATCCAGCCGGCGCGGCCGAACCAGCCGGCAATGAACAGCGTCATGTACAGCCGGATGCCGCTGGCCCACGACAGGCCGCCGGCCAGCGCCGCGGCGGACAGGGTTTCAGTCATGCCGGTTCTCCTCGCGCGCAGCCGTCACTGCGCAAAGAACGCGTCTACCTCATCCAGGTATTTCTGTTTCGTCGCGCGATCGAGAAACGCGGCGGCAAAGCCATTATGCGCAAGGCGCTGCGCATGATTCCTGTCCAGCGGCAAAGCCTCGAACATCTGCAGGAAATTCTCGTTCACATAACCGCCGAAATAGGCCGGATCGTCCGAGTTCACCGTCACCATCAGGCCGGCATCCAGCAGTTGCGCCAGGTTGTGGTCGGCGGCCCGGTCGAACACGCGCAGCTTGACGTTGGACAGCGGGCATACCGTCAACGGCACCTGCTCGCGCGCCAGGCGCTGCGTCAGCGCCGCATCCTCCAGACAACGCACCCCGTGATCGATGCGCTCGACTTTCAGCAGATCGAGCGCGGTACGAATATATTCCGGCGGCCCTTCCTCGCCTGCATGCGCGACCAGGTGCAGGCCGAGCTCCTTGCAGCGCGCAAACACCCGCGCGAATTTTTCCGGCGGATGCCCGCGCTCCGACGAATCGAGTCCGACGCCGATGAACTTGTCGCGGTAAGGCAAGGCCAGGTCCAGCGTTGCGAACGCGTCATCCTCCGACAAATGACGCAGAAAGCACATGATCAGCGCGCCGCTGCCGCCCCATTGCGCGTTCGCATCCTGCAACGCGCGGTAGATGCCGTTGATCACCGTGCCAAACGCGACGCCGCGTTCGGTATGGGTCTGTGGATCGAAGAACAGCTCGGTGTGGCGGACGTTGTCCGCATGCGCGCGCTGCAGATAGGCCCAGGTCATGTCGTAGAAATCCTGTTCCTGCAACAGCACGCTGGCGCCGGCGTAATAAATGTCGAGAAACGACTGCAGGTCGGTAAACGCATAGGCGCGGCGCAAGTCTTCCACCGATGCGTAATCGAGCCTGACGCCGTTGCGTTCGGCGAGCGCGAAAATCAGTTCCGGTTCGAGCGAGCCTTCGATGTGCATGTGCAGCTCGGCTTTCGGCATGCGCTGCAAGAGAGTGTGTAGTGCGACGTCCATGTTTCCCCTTTTCCGCCAGTAGGCCGTGCAGACGATGGCGGGATGCGCGAAGCATACCCTGCCCGCTTTTCGATTCACCGGCGATTTTACGGCGAACAAGGAGGATACGTGAACTTCCCTCATTGCCGGCCTACATGCTTCCTCCCCGCATCGCATCGCCATGCGTCTTTTCATGCGTCTGCTGGCATGGCGCGCAGCGTTCCGCGGTCGGCTGCACTGCCAGCCGCTCGTATGGAATTTCGGTTTCGCAGCTGACGCAAATGCCGTACACACCGTTCTCCATACGCATGCGCGCCGCCTCGATCGCCCGCAACTCCGTCACGTCGCGCGTGACCGCCGCGTTGCCGAGATCGACCGCGAGATTGGCAAACGAAGAATCGCCGGGGTCCGGCGCTTCGGTTGCAACGTCCAGGTACTCGTCCTTTTCGTTCACTTCGCGAAACAGGTCGGCGCGCAATTCCTTGTCGCGCTGATCGAGCAGGCGGGTGAGATAAGCGAGTTGCTCCTCGGTCAGGTTTGCCATGATGAATTTTCCAAAATCAGGCGTCGTAGATTGCCGCCACTCGTCTGCGAGCGCGGCGCGTATCGCTCGCGCGAGTCAGATTGCCGCTCGTTCGCGCAACCGCCACCACGCGAGCAGCGCAAGGCTGGCGGCAAGCAGCGACATCACGGTCTTCGGATGGATTGCCGCCTTGGTGTACAGGCTCGATTCGAACACGTGCCCGTGGTAACCCTGCCGTTCCTGCAGGTCGGAACCGGGGCCGTACAGGCTGTGCTGGGCGCGGTCGCGCGCCGGCAAGCCGGATCTCTGCCGGCGAAACATGACGCGCTTCATGTAGCGGTCCAGCATGCGCGGCGCGTGATGCGCGGTGGACGAAATGAATTTGGCGGCGCCGCCGACGAAGATGTCGCGCTTGAAATGCTCGGCGGCGTACAGGATCGCATCGGCCGCGACTTCCGGCGCATAGATCGGCGGCGGCAGCCGCGGCTCGGTGTCTAGATAATTTTTCGCGTGCTCGACCAGCATGGTGTCAATTGCGGCCGGCTTGATCAGCGTCACCGCGACCGGCGCTTCTTCTGCCTCCAGTTCCAGCCGCAGCGAATCGGTAAAGCCCTTCACCGCATGTTTCGATGCCGAATAGATGCCTTGCAGCGGCATCGCCCGGTCCGACACTTCCCCGCCCAGGTTGATTAACGCACCGCCGTGCGCTTTCAGATGCTCGACCGCAACCAGCGAGCCGTGCACCACGCCCCAGAAGTTGGTCTGGAACAGCTGGCGCTGATCTTCCAGCGACACGTCCTCGCTGCGGCCGAAGATCGAAATGCCGGCATTGTTGATCCAGGTATCGAAACCGCCGAAGCGCTCGATCGCCGCGCGCGCCACCTTGCGCATGTCCTCCTCGATGCCGACGTCGGCCACCACGTGGATCACCTCGTTCCCCTGTTTTGCCAGCTCGAAAGTCAATTGCTTGAGCGCATCTTCATTGCGCGCGACCAGCACCAGCCGCGCGCCGCGTCGCGCTGCCCGGCGCGCGGTGGTGAGGCCGATGCCGCTGGTGGCGCCAGTGATCACGACAACCTGCTCCGACAGTTTTTTCAAGCAAGATTTCATCTGGAAGCTCCTTTCCGCCATGCTGGGCAGCGAAAAACGTGCCCGCCGCGAAAAAGCCGTTGTCAGGAGTGCAAGGCTTGTTCACGTTGTCAAGAAGATGAAATTTTTACCAGATCGATGCGCGTTTTTGCACGATGCATACCAGCCGATTAAGCCTTAGAATCGGCGTCATGTGCGGACGATATGTGCTGAAACATGAACCGTTCCAGTTGCAGGAATGGTTCGATGCCGAATTCATGCCGGTCTACGACTTGCATTACAACATTGCGCCGAGTTCGACCATCGTCGCGGTGCGAGCCGGTGCGCGCAGCCGCGCCGGCTCGCTGATGCGTTGGGGTTTCATTCCGTCGTGGGCAAAGGACTTGGCGTCCATACCGATGCTCAACAACGCGCGCGGCGAAACGGTCGCTGAAAAACCGATGTTCCGCCAGGCGTTCCGCCGCCGGCGCTGCCTGGTTCCCGCATCCGGCTTTTATGAATGGAAGGCGGTGCCCGGCCAGCGCAGCAAGCAGCCGTTCTACATTTCGTTCCGGGACGGCACGCCGATGTCGTTCGCCGGTTTGTGGGAAAGCGCGCGCAATGCACAAGGGGCGATGATCGACACCTGCACTATCGTCACCACCGACGCCAATGCGGTGCTGGAACCGATTCACCGCCGGATGCCGGTGCTGCTCGACCGCTCCGACTGGGACACCTGGCTGAGCGCCGATCCGGTGCCCGATCACACGCTGAGGGAGCTGATCCGGCCCTTCGATGCCGATAGAATGCAGGCATGGGGGGTTGAGCACGCCGTCAACAAAGTCATCAACGACAGCCCGTCCCTGTTGCTTCCGATTGCCTGATCATCGCCGATGGTCGATACGAGAAACGAGCATGCCGATAATTAATATCAACATCAGCGACGAGGAACAGCGCCTGCTGGCCGACGAATACAAGAAAATGTCGATCGACTGGCTGCGCAGCAAACCGGCGACTGTGCCTCCCGCGTTCGAGGACTGGCTGGGCGCGCGCGTCACGGCCAGTGCCAGGCAGGCCACGATGAGCGATCGCGAGGTCGAGGAAATACGCTGCATCGGCGCCATCGAAAAACTGATCACCAGCCTGCGGCCGCACGGTTTCGGCCTTGCGCAGCTCGGCAAGCGCGGCGCCGAGCCGGCCGAATGCGCAGAAGAACTCGCGCTGGGACTCGTCGCCGAGCTTGGCCTGTCGCGTACCCGCGCCAAGCGTGTGCAGGAATTGCTCGAATACTATTCAAAGAGCGCAAGGGAAATCGCCGACCAGGCGCAGGTCAGCATGACCAATCGGACGTATGGCGCGCTGCACGAGGCCTACCGCGAACTGGTGGAACGCACCGCGAGAGCATCCGCGCACCTGGGCGAAGACAAGGCGCTCGGCCGCGTCGAGGGCGCCGTCGCCATGCTGGTCAGCCTGAACGTGATGAACCGTCAGACCGCAAAGGAAAAAACCGAGGCATTCAAGCAACAGGCGCGCGAACAGGATACATAAAGCATCGGGCGCCCCAGCTCCCAGACCGTACACGAGGTGTGTAATGGACTATCCGAAAAACCAGTTCGGCGTTCCGCAATACCCGGAGCATGACGCCCGCAGATTGTTCATCCTGCTGTCCGCTATCGATCTGCTGGAGCGCCCGACCGCCTCCGCCATCGCCGACCTGACCAGCCACGACAGGGACGCCATCGAGGTCGATGTGAGTCGGCTGCGCGAAGAATACGGAGTGGTACTGCACAAGATCGGCGAGATGTATCACATCGAATCGTGGGGCGAAGTGCTCAAGAAAAGCGGCGTCAAGGGCTACTTGAAGGTGAAGGCCTGACCCGCCCCCGCGCCATAGCCGCCCGACATTGTGCAAGCTCAAGAGCGGAAAAGCGTGCACGGGTACCATACGTCTAACGATTCACGGCCGGCTTAGCTCAACTGGTAGAGCAGTTGATTTGTAATCATCAGGTAGGAGGTTCGAGTCCTTCAGCCGGCACCAATGACAAAGGCTTGCCATCGCAAAGATGGCAAGCCTTTTTCTATTCCGGACTACGCTGACGATGCAACTGCATTGCCGCCGAACCATCCTTCTTTCCCAGGTTCTAATGATCATGGAAAGGAGCTTCTCATGGAAACCAAGGACAGGAAGCCGAATCAGGAAAACCGCCGCACCGCCATACCGGCCGGACCGTACGCCGGCAAACCGCTCGACGGCAGCCAATACATCGACGTGGTCGAAGAGCAGGAATATGCGGACCGGCGACCGACTCCCGAAGAGCAAAAGCCGATTCGTGCGAATCGGGACAAGCAGGAGAAAAAATGACGGATTGTCAGCGTTCGCCGTCGGCCGCTTCGCGCACCAGACGCATGCCGACCAGCGGATAACGGGTTTCCGGCGTATTCCAGTTGCGGAAAGCCGAGCGCGCATAGAACGGCCAGGTATGCCACGAGCCGCCGCGGCGCACGCGCACCTTTCCGGTCACCGGCCCTTGCGGATCGTCGACCGGTGAAATCGCGTAGTAGTCGTCGTCGTGCCAGTCGGCGCACCATTCCCACGCATTGCCATGCATGTCGTACAGGCCGAATGCATTCGGCGCAAAACTGCCAGCCGGCGCGGTAAATGCGAAGCCGTCGCTCACGGCCAGCGCGAAGGCTTCCCACTTCGGCCAGTTGCGCATCGCATCAACGTCGAAAACATTGGCGACCCGCAGCAGCGACTGCGGGTCGTCGCCGCTGGAATAACGGCTGCGGGTGCCGGCACGCGCCGCATATTCCCACTCCGCTTCGGTCGGCAGGCGATATTGCACGCCTTCCGTTTCGCTCAGCCATTTCGCCATCGCGACGGCGTCGTTCCACGTCACGTTGACCACCGGATGATCGTCGCCCTGCGCAAAACCGGGATTGCGCCATGAATACTTCGGATCGCGGCCCTCGAACGCATCGCCGCGCTCGGTTTGCGCCGGATCGTAATCGCGGTTGTAGCCATAGCCGCCGCTGCGGTCGGCCTCCGATTCCGGCGTATAGCCGGACGCCTGCAGAAACTTCCGGTACTGCCCGACCGTCACTTCGTACTGGCCGAGATAGAACGGCCGCGTGATGCGTACCTTGTGCACCGGCGCTTCATCCGACAGCTTCAGAAAACGCTCGCGCTCGTAGCGCGGATACGCTTTCGCCAGCGTGTCCGGCGACTCGTCGCTGCCCATCAGGAATTCACCGGACGGAATCAGTACGAAGACCATGCCGAGCACATTCTGGATTCGATGCGGCGGTGCCGCCCACGCTGGCGAGAGCAACAGCGCAGCGAACAGAACGGGCATGGCGCGGATACACAGGGCAGAGGAAAAAGTCATGAAATCATCCGATGTCGACCGCGCCGGGGATTCACCGCGATGCGGAACAGTGTCCGCCGGTCGACGCCTGCCCCGATCCGGCCGCGATCAGCGGCGGCTCGGCGCGCAGATCAATGGGAGCGGAATGCATCCAGTCCCAACCGAGAAAGGCCAGCAACAGCAACCAGAAAACGAGGCGGAAAGAAGTGGCTTTCACGTTTAACTCGAAAAATTGAAATAACGCCGCACACGAATGCCGATTAAAGTTCCGGCGAATGCCATCGGCACCCAGATCCAGCCATGCAGGCTGCCGGTCGAGATTCCGCTGACCATCGCGCCGACATTGCAGCCGAAAGCGAGACGGGAACTATAACCCATCAAGAATCCGGCAAGCATCCCGACCAGCCATTGCTTGCTTGTCAAGGGCTTTGCCTGCACCTGGCCACGCGCCGATACCAGCAACGCTCCGCCCAGAATGCCAATATTCGTAATGGAGGTGACGTCCAGCAACACCGATTGCGACAGACGCTGCAGATTCCCGGGTTGACTCCAGAACCAGTTCCCGGCGGGATCGAACATGCCGCCGAAAGTCACGATCTTGCCGGCCCATAGGCCGAAGCCGTACACCACGCCCCAGGGTTGACCGGCGATCAGCAGATTCAGCGCGGCCAGCAGCGCGAGCGCAGCGGCCCCGATCCACAAGCGCCGGTCAAACCACGGCATCGCCCCGCCCGACCATCGCAACGCGGCCGCAGCAAGAGCGCCCAGTCCCAGCAGAGTCAGGCCGAAAGCCTCCGTAGGTCCGTATGCATTCACCAGGCCCATCGGTTCCACGGTGCCGAGTGCCAGCCAGTGATCGATCTGCACTGCACCGAGAAAACTTCCGAGCGCAAACAAGGGCAGAATTCCCATATTCAACGGAACGCCCAGGCCGGCCTTGTAGAGCGTGCCGGAACCGCAACCATCGGCGACCTGCATCGTAAGGCCGAAGACGAACGCGCCGATCAGCAAGCTGATGCTCGGCGGACCCAGGGCCGCACTCAGCTCGGGGAATTTTGCCAATAACGGCATCGACAATGCCGCCGCGAGCGCCAATAGCACCAGTTGCGCCACGACGCCGCGCGGGTCGCGCCGCTCAATCAGGCGACGCCAGCCGCTGGTAAAACCAAAGCGCGTCCCGGCCAGCACCGCGCCCATTCCAATACCGACGATAAACAAGACTGCCTGCCGCACCGACACGGACCAGAGCAGGAATAGAAAAAAAGCGGCCGCAACGGCCGCTAGTGGAAAGCGCTTCATCAACAATCCGAGATCAATTAATAGTTTTGTTCACCCAGGTTTTGACATCGTACATGATCTGCTTCCCGCGGTTCGGCACGTTATCCATCGGCAACGGCGCCGAAGCCTGGGTCCAGTCGACCATCGAGCCCGGATAAAGCGTCACGTTCTTTTGCCCGAGGATCTCGGACAGCGCAAACCAGTTGGTTGCCGCCCAATGTCCGGTATTGCAAAACGACACCGTTTCATCCTGCGATGTCAGAGCGGCGCTGCCGGCAATCTGCTTAGCGGCTTCCGGCGACACGAAGATCGCTGTTCCTAGTTTGAACCATTTTGCATTATCGAAATTGACAGCATTGTGGATCGTGCCGGAAATCTTCGCGGCCCCATGGCGCGTGTCGCCGGAGAAGAATTCGGCAGGACGTGCGTCAAGCAATCGGGTCTTCGGATTGTCGACTTTCGATGCGACTTCGTCGCGCGAAGCAATCAGGCTCTGGTCGAGCGTCGGCGCGTAGGAGCTGGCAGCGACTTTGACCGCGGCACGGTCCTGCGGCAATGACGCGCCACTCCACACCTTGTACCCGCCATTCAGGATCGACAGATTCTTCAGGCCGAGAACCTTGAGCGTCCAATAGACTCGGGCGGAACTGCCAAAGTCGGTCGAGTCCTCACCGGTGGAAACGACAACCGCGTGCGTCTGCGGCGTCAGGCCGAGCTTTTGCACCAGCGCCGTCAGTTTCGGCAAAGGCGGCAACTCGCCCGGATTGGACGCCGGGCCGCGCCATTCGCCATACGGCGCGGAAACCGCACCGGGAATATGGTTGGCATCGTAGGCATTGGCAGCACGGATATCGATTACCCGTACCGACGAATCGGACAACAAGGCCTTGAGTTCCGTCGGCGTCACCAGCGGTGTCGCGGCGAAACCGACGCCGGCCAAGCCAAGCGTCGCCAAAAATACAAATATCTTTTTCATTCAAACCTCCCACAAGAAATACATGGCTGCAATTGTCTCGCATCTCATTAGTATCACGAAATATTATTTCGTCATTTGTTCATGCCGAAGTGATCCAGCGGCAGCCGAAGCTGCTGCCACCAGAGCGACGGAAGTGGTTTCTCCTCGTGGCAAGATGGCACGCGAAATCGCAATTTAGCACTGACGCGCAAGAAGGCTCGCCACGACACGCAGCACTTCCGGGTGATGGACCATGCCCATGTGGCTGACCCCATTGACCTCGATGTTGCGGCAATGTGGCGATTCCGCTCCCAGACATCCCTGCCAAGCCACGACGCCATCGGTTTGCGAGTAAATCGACGCGGAGGGTACAGGGGGGTCTATTCTTAAGCGCTCCAGTAACGCGTCATCTATCAGGAAGGGACCGCCGTTAAACAGGGTAAAAAGCCATCCAGCATGAGTCGAGTCAGGCTTGTCCGTGAATGGCGTCGCCAGAGTGACGACTTGTCGCACCAGCCCTGGATATTTCTTTGCGAGCTCGCGAGCATAAATGCCCCCGAGGCTCCAACCAATCAGGGAAACGGAACAGCCATGCCGTGTATGTATCCGCTTCAGATGCTCGCCTAAGAGCAAAAGCCACTGGTCAAAGTCGGTGTCGGGCCATTTATTGATGCCCTGTTCCCAGTCATAAATTTCGTAGCCCAGTTGCTGCAATCGGCCGCGCAAGTCGGCGGTCGCGGCGCCACTGGCGGCAAAGCCGGGAAACACTATCACCGGATGACCATCGCCACGTGGCAAAGACTCAACGGAGCCAACTACGCCGGCAACATAATCAGATACTGCACGAAGCGGCTCGAGTGCGAGAAGAACCGCTGAGGGCGGCTGAAGTTTGATGGTGTCGATAAATTGCTCCGTAATATCGGCTCGGATGAGCTTCATTAAAAGTATGCGCCTATTTTTATTGCAACGCACAATAAATGCGCGAAATATGGAAGTAGGCGATAAGGCCGCGTCGATTGCTGACATGCATTTTGTGTTTGCTAGTCCAAGACGCAGAAGCGTATGTGAGCGTGGCGGCAGCTTGGCCGGCCTTCGGCAACAAAGTTTGTTAGACCTTGTCTTCGTCAGTTCCTTTGCCCAAGCTGATACGCCGAATGAGTAGCATCCTGTTGAAAAAAACGCTCATATCGAATGGTTATGACCCTATCGTAAATTTTCTACTCGTACAGTGATACCGCAACATAAATTAAGCGCTTTCTGTTTTTATTCATTACCGTACTGGAAACCCTTGTGGCTACTGCCTCTTCTTCTACCGATACAAATGTTTTCTCCCAAAATCCGTTTTTCACTTTGTCGACAAAAATTGTTAATGTCTACAGCGACGCCATTCGCCAAAATATGGAAAACCTGACCGTTAGCTCGGCAAAAATTATTCAAGAACAGACTATTCAGGCATGGACTAATGCCACGCAGTCTTGCAGTAAGGCGCTCGCTGAAAACGCCATGTCCAGTCAGCAGCAAGCTATTGAACGAATCGCTGACGCGAACCGGAAA
>UEXY01000220.1_pt1 | contig 17493 bp, 14 predicted proteins | sample 4301061 | NCBI WGS metagenome assembly UEXY01 (sample SAMEA4773184, study PRJEB27434) | metagenome | biome: 2259; feature: agricultural soil; material: soil | place: USA | collected 2014-09 | depth 0.25 m | reverse complement strand
ATGATGACCGGGCAATCGAAACGAATGCCGAGCCGCTCCTTCACCTGCGTGACGCGCTCCAGGCCCATGTCAATGGCTTTCGGGTGCATCGTTTCAAGCAGGGCAAGCCAGGTCGGGAGCGTGGTGGGAAGGTTTTGCATGACTAGGATGGAATCTGAAATTAAAAAAGCCCGGACTTGCTGCGATCCGGGCTTGCGCTATTCATCAAACGATTTACGCCAGTACGTCCGCCGCCTGATTCTGCAGCAGGGCCAGCAGGCGCGCGATCTCTTCGCGCATCTTGCGACGATCGACGATCATGTCGACCGCGCCCTTCTGCAGCAGGAATTCGGCGCGCTGGAAGCCTTCCGGCAGCTTTTCGCGCACGGTGTTTTCGATCACGCGCGGGCCGGCAAAACCGATCAATGCCTTCGGTTCGGCGATCACGACGTCGCCCATGAAGGCGAACGACGCTGATACGCCGCCCATGGTCGGATCGGTCAGCACCGAAATGAACGGCAATTTCTTTTCAGATAACTTGGTCAGCATCGACGTGGTCTTCGCCATCTGCATCAGCGACAGCAAACCCTCCTGCATGCGCGCGCCGCCGGTGGCGGTGATGCAAATGAACGGCACTTTCTGCTCCAGCGCGATCTGCGCGCCACGCGCGAAGCGCTCGCCGACTACCGAACCCATCGAACCGCCCATGAATTCGAATTCGAAGCAGGCGACCACGACCGGCAAGGTCATGATGGCGCCGCCCATGACGACCAGCGCATCGGTCTCGCCGGTGGCTTCCATCGCGTCCTTCAGGCGGTCCGGATATTTTTTGCTGTCCTTGAATTTGAGCGAGTCGACCGGTAATGTCTCCTGGCCGATTTCATAACGGCCGCCGGCGTCCAGCAGCGCATCGAGACGTTCGCGTGCGCGAATACGCATGTGATGATTGCACTTCGGGCATACATGGATGTTCGATTCCAGATCGGTACGGTATAACACGGCCTCGCAGGACGGACATTTGACCCACAAGCCTTCCGGCACCGATTTGCGCGTCGCGGAGCCGGAGCGCTGGATACGCGGGGGAAGCAGTTTTTCAAGCCAGCTCATCGTGACCTCTTCTCAATTTTCGGGTTGCCGCATTGTACCGCTCGCCTTGCCTCGCGCCAACATCGGCTTCGATAACAGATTTGCCATCCTTGCCAATATTCTACTCGTCCAACGCCCGCCGGATTCCGGCCATGAAGCTTTGCACGGCCTGCAGCGCATGTTCACGCGGCGTATTTTCGAGCTCCTGAATGATGCGGCTGCCGATGACAACGGCGTCGGAAACGGACGCGATGGCCTTTGCGGTTGCGGCATCGCGAATGCCGAAGCCGACGCCGACCGGCACCCTGACATGTTTCTTGATCGCCGGAATCTTTGCCGCAACCGCCTCCAGGTCCAGATGCCCGGAACCGGTGACGCCCTTCAGGGATACGTAATAGACATACCCGCTTGCGATCTTGCCCACCTCTTCGATCCGCTCGTCGGTCGAGGTCGGCGCCAGCAGGAAAATCGGATCGAGGCCGTTTTCCTTCATCGATGCGGCGAATTCCTGGCATTCCTCGGGGGGATAGTCGACCACCAGCACGCCATCGACCCCGGCCTGTTTAGCCGCAGCGATGAAGGCAGCGACGCCCATGCGCTCGATCGGATTCGCGTAGCCCATCAGCACGACCGGCGTCGCCTGGTTCGTGGTGCGGAATTCCTGCACGAACCGCAAGACGTCGCGCATGCTGACGCCCTTTGCCAGCGCCCATTCCGAAGCACGCTGGATGACCGGACCATCGGCCATAGGATCGGAGAACGGCACGCCGAGTTCGATGATGTCGGCGCCGCCCGCGACTAGCGCATGCATCAGCGGCACCGCCAGCTCGGGTTCCGGATATCCCGCCGTGATGAAGGGAATCAGGCCTTTTTTGTTTTTGTCTGCCAGCGCAGATAAAGTCGATTGGATTCTGGACATGATGGAGTTTGCTTTTCTGTCGTTGAGCGTCTAACGTCGCTGTGCCCCCGATTCTCATCAGAGCGACGCAGGAATTGTAGGGTGGGCAACCGCGCCCACGCGGTCGCGGTTTCAGCGTGAGCACTACGTGCCCATTCAAGCTAAAACTGCTTTTTCATCCGCTCGGCCACGGTATGCATATCCTTGTCGCCGCGGCCGGACAGATTCGCGAGGATGATCTTATCCTTCGGCAAAGTTGCAGCCAGCTTCGCTGCATACGCCAGCGCGTGACTGGATTCCAGTGCCGGAATAATTCCTTCGATGCGGCAGCAATTGTGGAAGGCCTCCACCGCCTCGTCGTCGGTGACCGACACGTATTGCGCACGGCCGGCGTCCTTCAGCCATGCGTGCTCGGGACCGACGCCGGGATAATCGAGGCCCGCCGATACCGAATGCGTCTCGATGATCTGGCCGTTTTCATCCTGCAGCAGATAGGTGCGATTGCCATGCAATACGCCTGGGGATCCGGCAATCAATGATGCCGAATGCCGGCCGGTTTCCAGCCCTTCACCAGCCGCCTCGACGCCGATCAGCTGTACCGCCCTGTCATCGATGTAGGGATAAAAGATGCCCATCGCATTGGATCCGCCGCCGATGCAGGCGACCACGTAGTCCGGCTGGCGCCCGGTCATCTCGGGCATCTGCACCAGGCACTCCTTGCCGATCACGGACTGGAAATCGCGCACCATCATCGGATACGGATGCGGTCCGGCGACGGTGCCGATAATGTAGAACGTGTTTTCGACGTTAGTGACCCAGTCGCGCATCGCCTCGTTGAGCGCATCCTTCAGCGTCTTGGAGCCGGACTCGACCGGCACCACTTTTGCGCCGAGCAATTCCATCCGATAGACGTTCTGCACTTGGCGCTTGACGTCCTCGCTGCCCATGTAGACCACGCATTCGAGGCCGAAACGCGCGCAGATGGTTGCGGTCGCCACACCATGCTGACCGGCCCCCGTTTCCGCGATGACGCGCGGCTTGCCCATGCGCTTCGCCAGCAAAGCCTGGCCGATCACGTTGTTGATCTTGTGCGCGCCGGTATGGTTAAGGTCTTCGCGCTTGAAATAGATCTGCGCGCCGCCCATCATCCCGGACCAGCGTTTGGCGTGATAGATCGGACTCGGGCGACCGACGAAGTGTTTCAGCTCGCTCTCGAATTCGGCAAGAAAATCAGGATCGTTCTGGAAGTGCGCGTAGCCATCCTTCAGCTGCGTCAGCGCGTGAGTCAGCGTCTCGGAGACGAAAGTGCCGCCGTAGGGGCCGAAGTGGCCGCGCGAGTCGGGAAGGTTGTAGTGCGCGACCTGCTGCAAGGCAGTGCGAGTCATCGCCTGGCGCTCGGCATAATTCTCCAGCGCGTTCAGTTCTTTCATGGTCATTCTCTCTATTGATTGCTCAGTGTGATATCCGCCAAGCGCACGGCCTCGATGAACGAGCCGATCTTCGCGGAATCCTTGATGCCCTTGGACAGTTCGACGCCGCTGCTGACATCGACGGCATGAGGGCGCACCTGAAGCACGGCTTCAGTGGCGTTTTGCGCGTTCAAGCCACCACTTAAAACGACCCGAGGCGCGAGCTCTTTTGGAATGAGGGACCAATCGAAAACCTTTCCGCCGCCGCCGTAGCCCTCGACCAACGCGTCGAGCAACAACCCTGCAAACAAGCCACTGGCGGCGCGATAACTTTGCTCGTATTTTAGCAAATCGGCGGGTGCCATATCCGGCCCGATGCGCACCGCGCGCAGGAATGGGCGATTCACCGCACGCGCAATCACGCAACACTGCTCAATCGTCTCGTCACCGTGAAATTGCAATAGCGATATTGGCGCTGCGGCAACTGCATGCTCGACGTCGGCCTGCGACGCGTTGACGAACAATCCAACGGTGGTGACGAAAGGCGGTACCGCCGCAGCCAGCCGGCCGGCAAGCTCGGGAGCGACATAACGCGGACTATTCCGGTAAAACACCAGGCCGATCGCATCGGCACTCGCCGCAACTGCTGCTTGCACATCCTCGATGCGCGTCAGGCCGCAAATCTTTATTCTGGTACGGTGGTTCATTGCTGGATCATGGACTCAGGTATCGGAACTATTATGCGCCTGCCAGAACAGGAAGAACGCCGGCGACTTCCTGCGGCAAACACCATTTCGGATCGTAGGCGATTCTTGCCAGATACAAACCGTCGGGCATGAAAGTAGGCGCGGCACGGCTGCGATCGCGGCCCTCCAGGGTGTCACGCATCCATTGCGGCGGCTGGTTGCCGTTGCCGACAACGATCAGCGAACCGACAATGTTGCGCACCATATGATGCAGGAAAGCATTGGCGGCAAGCGTCACCACGATCAGATCGGCGCGGCGCTCGATGCGTATCTCGTGCATCGTCTTGACCGGCGATTTAGCCTGGCATTCGGCGGCGCGGAAAGCGGAAAAATCATGCGTACCAAGCAGGTGCTGCGCAGCTTCACGCATCGGATCGAGCCGCAATGGCCGAAACACCCAACCGGCCTTGCCCGCAAGCAGCGGCGAGCGCACCGGATGATTATAGATAAGGTAGTGATAGGTGCGCGCGGTAGCGCTGAAGCGCGCATGAAAGCCGCTCTGCCGATCATGCGGTACTTCGCAGGCCCAGCGCACCGCGATCGATGACGGCAGAAACGCGTTCACCCCGCGCACCCACGAGAACATATCGCGCTCGAGCCCGGTGTCGAAATGCACAACCTGCTCCAGCGCATGGACACCCGCGTCGGTGCGTCCGGCGCAAGTGGTCGCAATATCGATCAGTGCAAAGCGTTTCATCGCCGCTTCCAGCGTGTCCTGCACCGTTCCTCCCATCGGCTGGGTTTGCCAGCCGTGCCAGGGGGCGCCGTCATATTGGACGCCGAGCGCTATGCGTTTCAATCCCACTCCAGGTTTCTAGTGATCCAAAAACAAAACGGGCGCAAGCATCGTTGCGCCCGTTTTCCGATTGCGCGCGTTTCTAGGCAAGCTCAAGCAATAGCGACTTGGCGCGTTCGCTCTGCTCCGGCGTGCCGCCTTTCAGCACTTCATCCAGCAGTTCGCGCGCTCCCTCCTTGTCGCCAATCTCCTGGTAGGCAATCGCCAGGTCGAGCTTGGTCGCCATTTCCGCACTGTTAGAAGACAGATCGTCGTCCTGCGCAAATTCGCCATGGGGCTCGAACGGGAGATCCGGCTTCGCGTCGGCACTATCCGGATGCAGCTCAAGGCTGATGCCGGACAGGTCGAAATCGAGCGGATCGGTGGCTGCCGGTTCGGACTTCGCTTCCGCTGCTGCGGGTAATTCGTCAAAGCCCGGAATTTCGATTTCCAGCGGCGCCGTCTCGGCGGGCGGGGCGCCGATGTCGAGCGCAATGCTGGTCGCTTGCGGCTCTTCCGCCGCAATCTCTTCGCTGAGCGCGTCGAGTGAAAACTCGAGGTCTTGAATTTCGGGAATCGCTGTCGCCAGTGGCTCCGGCTGAAATTCAGGCTCCGACACCAGTTCAGGCACCGCTTCGACGACCGGCTCGGCTGGCGCGGCAGTAGGTTCGTCGAGGAAATTGAAATCGATCGAGGCCAGCTCGGCCGGCGGTTCGGCCGGCACCGGGCGCGGCATCGTATTCGGCACCGCCATGTCGCCGAGGTTCATTCCGTCCAGATCGAAGTCGAGATCGTTCGAGCTGGCTTTGGGCGTTTTCAGCTCGGCAACGGGTTCCGGCATGGCGTCGGGAACCGACTCCAATGACGTCTCCGTCGCTAGCGCGGTATCGCTGAAATAAGATGTCTCCGCGTCCAGTGAATCAACCGCATCGAGCGACGACGTATCGGACTGGGTCGTCGCAAGCAAGGTTGCCAATCCTTGCGCATCCAAAGGCTGGGTAGGCGCGACCAGTACGCCGTCATTCTTGTCGCCCTTGCTGCCGGCATACAAGGGATTGTTCGGATCAATCGCGACGCCGAGCGCTGTCGCCTGCGCCCACTCGTCGCCCTCGCCCTTGGTCAGGCCGTACAGTTCCGTCGCCAGAACTTCGAATGCGCGCAAGTCCTTGCGATTGGAATAGATTTCGAGCAGCTTGACGCGTACCGCATGGCGTTCCGGCTGCGTACGCAGCGCTTCCTTGAGAATTTCCTCGGCCTGCGCATCGCGACCGTAGGCGATGTACACATCGGCCTCGGCGACCGGGTCGACTTCATTGCTATTGAGCTGGCTGGCCGACGGCGTGAAGCTCGAGTTGAAGACGCTGTTGTTGGTGTCCACGCTCTGGCCGCCGGTGGAGCCGAACAGCGAGTTCGCCTTCAGGCTGGAGTCGGTGATGAGGCTGTCTTCGAACTGCTTGCTCTGCTTCTGGCGCATCCGATAGATGCCGAATACACCCAGCGCCGCGAGCAAGGCGCCGAGACCAGGCAACGTCAGCGGGTTGTCGGTCAAGCTGTCAATGAAGCTCGGTTCCGGGGCCGGAGGCGGTGGCGCTACCGGCTTCGGCTTCGCGACCACCGGCGGAGCTGCGGGTTTTTCCGGCTTGATTTCCGCGGGCTTTACCGGCGCTGCGTCTGCAGGCGCGGAAACTATTGCAGGCGGCGTCGCGGCCGGTGCGGAGGCGGTCGGCAACGTCGGCTTGGCTTCGACTTTTGCGCCGTCGACTTCCTTCTGCTGTTCGGCCAGATTCTTGTTCTTGACCTCGATGAGCTTCTGCAACTCGGAAACGTTCTTCTCCAGTTCCTTCACGCGCGCATTAGCCTCGGCGATCTCCTTATCCTTGGCGATCTTGTCTTCGGCGCCAGGCGCGGCAGTCGCGTTGGATAGTTTCAGCTTATCCTTCGATTCGGACGCCGGAGTCGGCCGCTCCTCGACCTTCGCACTGATCTTGCCGCCGGCGCTCTGCTTCGCTTCGGCGGATTTCTGCGGCGCGGCGGTGGCGACGTGCCCGGCCAGTTTGCTGCGGTAAGCGTTGAAGTCGGCGGCTTGCGCGACTATTAGTTCGCGTGCCTCGGCCCGGTTGACGCCGCGCGCCGCCTCTTCGCTCGGCACGGAAAGAATATGTCCGGCTTTCAGCCGGTTCATGTTCCGGCCGATGAACGCGTCGGGATTCGTCTGATACAAGGCGACCAGCATCTGGTCGAGCGACACGCCGCCCGGTTTGATTTGACTTGCGATCCTGGCGAGCGAATCGCCGTTGCGGACCTTGTACTCGCGCGCTTGCACATCGCTCGCGACTTCCGTGCGCTGCGGCACCTGTTTAGCGGGGTGCTGCGCAACACCCTGCGGCGAAGTCCTGACCGGGGCCTGGCGCTCCGCTTGCGGCGCCGGCACCGGCTGCGCAGCGGCTTGCGGCATTCTGCTGACAGTGGTTTCAGGCAACGGAACCGGTGCCACCTGTGCCGATTGCGTGGTACGCAGGTCGGCCGGGTCGAGCAGGAAGGTGTATTCGCGAATCAGGCGGCCGTTCGGGCCTGACAGTTCGAGCAGCATGTCGACGAACGGCTCATTGAGCGGCTGCGCCGAACTTACACGGATGACTTGACGATCGCCGCGCTGCTCGACCGCGAAACGCAGCGAAGTCAGTGCGGCGTTGAAATCGATATTGGCCTGGCGGAAAGCTTCGGCCGACGCGAGTTTTGCGGCCAAGGTGCCGACTTCGTCCTTCGATACGGAATTCAGTTCAATCTCAGCACGCAAAGGCTGCCCGAGGGATGACAGGACTGTCAGTTTTCCCAAGCCGGCCGCGTACGCGTTTGAAAACAACAACGCCGAGGCAATCGCGGCGCTGAGCGTCTTCAAGGTAAACGAGCCACATGTCGAGCGTTTATTTGAATGCATGTTTGATGACATAAGGGGCATTCCGTTTGCGTATCGGGTGGAGGCGAAATCACCGCGCCAATTTAACATTGTTCGAGGGAACTTTCACCATATCATCATGGACTTAGGCGCGCAAGTGTAACCAACTTGCTAACTCGTGTAAAACGAGCATGCTGGACTATGCATTCATAGCAGGCGGTTCTCTGTTGTGGATTGGCAACGCAACTAGGGCCTGCCGGCAACCAGTTCAATGAACCGGCCGTCGACAGGCCCCAGTCGTCACTACAAGCGAATGGCTTTTATCAATCTTCCAGCACGATGCGCAGCATACGGCGCAGCGGTTCAGCCGCGCCCCAAAGCAACTGATCGCCAACCGTGAACGCGGACAGGTACTCACCACCCATCTGCATCTTGCGCAGGCGCCCAACCGGAATCGCCAAGCTGCCGGTGACCGCAGCCGGCGTCAGATCCTTCATCGATGCCTCGCGATTGTTCGGCACGACTTTCGCCCACTGGTTATTGTCGGCGAGGATGCCTTCGATCTCGTCGAGCGGCACGTTCTTCTTCAGCTTGATGGTCAATGCCTGCGAATGGCAGCGCATCGCACCGACGCGCACGCACAGACCGTCGACCGGAATCGCGGCTTTTGCGGACGCCCCAAACGCTTCGCCGCGGCCGAGGATCTTGTTGGTTTCGGCGCCGCCCTTCCATTCTTCGCGCGACACGCCATTGCCGAGGTCCTTGTCGATCCATGGAATCAGGTTGCCGCCGAGCGGCACGCCGAACTGCTTGGTCTCGTCGGCGGTCAGCGCATGCTGCTTGGCCAATACCTTGCGGTCGATTTCAAGGATCGCGGAAGCCGGGTCGTCGAGCAGCGCCTTGACTTCGGCGTTGATCGAGCCGAATTGGGTCAGCAGTTCGCGCATGTGCTGCGCGCCGCCGCCGGATGCCGCTTGATAGGTCATCGAGGTCATCCACTCGACCAGGTCTTTCTGGAACAGGCCGCCGAGGCCCATCAGCATGCACGACACCGTGCAGTTGCCGCCGATGTAATTCTTCACGCCGCGCTTAAGCGCATCCTTGATCACGTTCAGGTTGACCGGATCGAGCACGATGATCGCGTCGTCCTTCATGCGCAGCGTCGATGCCGCATCGATCCAGTAGCCGTTCCAGCCGGCCGCGCGCAGCTTCGGGAAAATCTCGGTGGTGTAGTCGCCGCCCTGGCAGGTAATAATGATGTCGCACTTCTTCAGGTCATCAATATTGTTGGCGTCTTTGAGTGTGGTTTCGTTTTTCGCCGTTGCCGGAGCTTTGCCGCCGGCGTTGGAAGTCGAAAAAAACACCGGCTCGATATGAGCAAAATCGCCCTCTTCCTGCATGCGCTGCATCAGGACCGAGCCCACCATACCACGCCAACCCACCAGACCAACTAACTTCACAATTTTCTCCCTCGATCACTTCAAAAAATATTAGGGGCTATGCGGGATGGGCACTCCGTGCCCGTCCCGCCTTTCTATTCAAGCGCCTTCACCACCGCATCACCCATTTCCTTGGTGCCGACTTTGGTCGTGCCATCCTCATAGATGTCCGGTGTGCGCAGGCCTTGCGCCAGCACTTTCTTGACCGCGTTTTCGATGCGATCCGCCTGCTCCGCTTTGTTCAGCGAGAAGCGCAGCAGCATCGCCGCCGACAGGATGGTCGCCAGCGGATTGGCGATGCCTTTACCGGCGATGTCGGGCGCTGAACCGTGCGACGGTTCGTACAAACCCTTGTTGTTCGCATCCAGCGAAGCCGACGGCAGCATCCCGATCGAGCCGGTCAGCATCGCGGCGGCGTCCGACAGGATGTCGCCGAACATGTTGCCGGTCACGATCACGTCGAACTTTTTTGGTGCGCGCACCAGTTGCATCGCCGCGTTGTCGACGTACATGTGATCGAGCGCGACGTCCTGGTATTCCTTATGCACATCGGTCACGATGTCTTTCCAGAACTGGAAGGTTTCCAGCACGTTGGCCTTGTCGACGCTGGTCAGGCGCTTGCCGCGCTTGCGCGCCGCCTGGAACGCGACATGCGCGATGCGGCGGATTTCCGATTCCGCGTAACGCATCGTATCGAAACCTTCGCGCTCGCCCTTGAACGCGCCGTCCGGCGCAGTGCGCACGCCGCGCGGCTGGCCGAAATAAATGTCGCCGGTCAGTTCGCGAATGATCAGGATATCGAGTCCCGACACGACTTCCGGTTTGAGCGTCGATGCACCGGCCAGTTCCGGATAAAGAATCGCCGGGCGCAAGTTGGCAAACAGATTCAGGTTTTTGCGCAGTCCGAGAATCGCCTGCTCGGGGCGCAACGCGCGCTCCAGCTTGTCGTATTTCCAGTCGCCGACGGCGCCGAACAGCACCGCATCGGCTTGCTGCGCCAGCTTCAGCGTGCCTTCCGGCAGCGGATGACCGTGCGCCTCGTAACCGGCGCCGCCAACGGGCGCGGTTTCCATCTCAAACTGTTCGCCCAGCACGTTCAGCACCCGGACTGCCTGTTCGATGATTTCGGGGCCGATGCCGTCGCCCGGCAGAATCGCTATCTTCATTTGATGTGTTTGGTAATCGTTAAATCGTGTTGGCGAGCCACGGCTGCGCCGCCAGGTGCCGCTCTTCGAAGGCGCGAATCTTGTCCGCCTGGCGCAAGGTCAAACCGATATCGTCCAAACCGTTGAGCAGGCAGTACTTGCGGAACGCGTCGGTCTCGAACGGATAGGCGGCACTGCCGTTCGTCGTACGGACGATCTGATTTTCGAGGTCGACCACCAGGCGGAAACCGGGGAAGGCCTTGACTTCATTGAACAACTGATCGACCTGTATTTCCGACAACACGATGGGCAACAAGCCGTTCTTGAAGCAATTGTTGAAGAAGATGTCGGCAAAGCTGGGCGCGATCACCGCGCGGAATCCGTATTGCTGCAAGGCCCACGGCGCATGTTCACGCGACGAACCGCAGCCGAAGTTCTTGCGCGTCAGCAGAATCGACGCACCCCGGTAGCGCGGCTGGTTCAGCACGAAATCGGGGTTGAGCTGCCGCTTCGTGTTGTCCATGCCAGGCTCGCCATGGTCGAGATAACGCCATTCGTCGAACAGGTTGGGGCCGAAGCCGGAACGCTTGATCGACTTCAGAAACTGCTTCGGGATGATGGCGTCGGTATCGACATTCGCGCGATCGAGCGGCGCAACCAAACCATCGTGTACGGTAAATTTATCCATGATCCTGATCTCAATCGCCATTCACCACGAACGGGTGAATGGCTCAACTTCCGTTTATTTCTTGGCGGCGTTCTCGACGACTTCGCCGGCTTTCTTCACGTCCTTGCCCACGCCCTGAATCGTATTGCACGCCGTCAGGACGAATACCGACACCATCAGCACGAATAGTTTTTTCATGTTCTCTCCCTCCTGCAAAGCTAGCGCAGCGCGCGTACGTCGACGAAATGCCCGGTAATGCCGGCTGCTGCCGCCATCGCCGGAGAAACCAGATGGGTACGGCCGCCCTGCCCCTGGCGTCCCTCGAAATTGCGGTTGGACGTCGATGCGCAGCGCTCGCCCGGCTCTAGCCGGTCGGCATTCATCGCCAGGCACATCGAGCAGCCCGGCTCGCGCCATTCGAATCCGGCATCCTTGAAAATCCTGTCCAGGCCTTCGCGCTCGGCCTGTTCCTTGACCAGGCCCGAACCCGGCACCACCATCGCCAGCTTGACGTTGGATGCACGGTATTTGCCGCGCACCACGGCAGCTGCCGCGCGCAGATCCTCGATGCGGGAATTGGTGCAGGAGCCGATGAAGACCTTGTCGATGCGGATGTCGGCAATCGCAGTGTTCGGCTTCAGGTTCATGTAGACCAGCGCCTTTTCCATCGCGTCGCGTTTGACCGCATCCTTTTCCTTGTCAGGATCGGGCACCCGGTCGTCGATCGAAATCACCATTTCGGGCGAAGTACCCCAAGTGACTTGCGGTTTGATGTCGGCGGCGTTCAGCGTGACCACCAGGTCGAACCTGGCGCCGGCGTCGGAATGCAGCGTGCGCCAGTAATCGACCGCGCGGTCCCAATGCGGACCGGCCGGCGAGAACGGGCGGCCCTTCACATAATTGATGGTGATATCGTCGACGGCAACCATGCCGGCGCGGGCGCCCGCTTCGATCGCCATATTGCAGACCGTCATGCGGCCTTCCATCGACAGCGAGCGGATGGCGGAGCCGGCGAATTCGATCGCATAGCCGGTGCCGCCGGCGGTGCCGATCCGCCCAATCACCGCGAGCACGATATCCTTGGCGGTGACACCGAACGACAATGCTCCGTCGATCTGCACCAGCATCGATTTGGATTTTTTCGCCAGCAGCGTCTGGGTTGCCAGCACATGCTCGACCTCGGAAGTGCCGATGCCGTGCGCAAGGCAGCCGAACGCGCCGTGCGTGGACGTGTGCGAGTCGCCGCATACCACCGTCATGCCGGGCAGCGTCGCACCCTGCTCCGGCCCGATCACGTGCACGATGCCCTGGCGCTTGTCGCGCATGCTGAAATAGGTCAGGCCGTATTCGCCGGCGTTGGCGTCGAGCGTCTCGACCTGCAGGCGCGAGATCGGGTCGGCGATGCCGTTGGCGCGGTCGGTGGTCGGCACGTTGTGGTCGGCCACCGCCAGATTGGCGGACACGCGCCACGGCTTGCGGCCCGCCAGCTTCAGTCCTTCGAATGCCTGCGGACTGGTGACCTCGTGCACCAGGTGGCGATCGATGTAGAGAATGGCGGTGCCGTCTTCCTCGGAATGGACGACGTGCGATTCCCAGAGTTTGTCGTAGAGCGTTTGAGCCATGTTTCGAAAGCGCGCGGAGCGGCGCAAAACAGTGAAAATAGTTCTTGATTATGCCATAGTTGTGCAACGCAAAACTACGACGCTGCGCGGCTGCGCAATGAGAAACGCCCGCGAAGAAACTCGCGGGCGTCCTGTTATTTCTTTGGCAATCAGCGCCGTTTCCTGGCCTGCTCGTACAAGGGCATCACGCGTTGCGAATACGCAGTGAGATCGCTCAGCCGGTCCGCCTGCGGCGGGTGCGTGGAAAGGAACTTGATCGGTTCGCGGCCGCCGAGCTGCCCCATCTTTTGCCACAACGTGACAGCGGCGCGCGGATCATAGCCGGCGCGCGCGGCAAGTTCGACGCCGATGCGATCGGCCTCGGTCTCATGACGACGGGAATTCGGTAAACCGAGCAAACCCATGTACGCGAATTCCGCGCCGCGCTGACCGATGTCGCCCAATCCGAGCAGGGCGCTGCCGGCCGAGATCAGCCCGTTGGCGATCATCTGCTCGGATGCACGCTCGCGCGCGTGTTCGCGCAACGCGTGCGCGATCTCATGCCCCATCACGGCAGCGAGTTCGTCATCGGTGATATGCAATTTCTCAATCAGTCCAGTATAGACTGCCATCTTGCCGCCGGGCATGCACCAGGCATTGACCTCCGGCGACGTCAGGACGTTGACTTCCCACGCCCAGGCGCGCGCGTCGGGGCGAAAGTTGACCGTCTGCGGCACGATGCGGTTGGCGATCGCGCGGACACGTTCGACCTGCGCCGGGTTGCGGTTCAATGTTCCTTTCTGCCGCTCCTGGGCGACCAGCGCCGCGTACTCCTGGCGCGCCGCCTGGTCGATGGCTTCCGCCGACACCGCCATTCTCTGCTCGCGGGCGATACCGACCGCACCGCCTTGCGTGGTCTGCACCGTTTCGCACGCCACTAGCGCCAGCAACGCAGTCGCAGTCAGCGCCTGCTTCAGGATGATGATCGCTTTCATTTTATCTCCTCATGACGATGTGGCTGCCAGCGGTACGATAATGCTGCCGCCCCGGCGCCGGCCAGCGAGAATATTGCTGCTACCAGATAGACTGCCTGCGAGCCGAATGTATCCCAGAACACACCCAAAATCAGCCCCCCCAGCGTGCCGCCCAAGCCATACGAAATACTGATGAACAGCGCCTGGCCGCGCGCCTGCAACGGGCCCGAGAACCAGCGCTGCAGCGTGGCGACCGACGCCGAATGATGGACGCCGAACGTGGCCGCGTGCATCAGCTGCGCCACCAGCAGCAGCAACAGCGATTGCGCACCGAAGCCGATCATCAGGAAACGCGCGACCGCGATCAGCAAGCTGGCCATCATCAGCCTCTGTACGCCGAAACGCTTGAACAGCGGCGCCTGGTAGAAAAAGAAAACGATCTCGACCAGCACGCCCAACGACCACATCAAGCCTATCACCGTATTGCTGTAGCCGATTTGCGCCAGATACAGCGAATAGAAGACATACAGCGATGCGTGCGCGGCAATCATCAGGAAAGTCGAAGCGAAAAACGCGCTGACCTCCCGCCGCCGCAGCAACATAAGCACCGACGGTGCCTCCGGATACGGATCGCCATGCGCCGGCTCCCGCATGCGCAGGCTGGCTAGTAGGACCAGGGTCAGCAGCGCCAGCGCGATCCATGGCATCAGCCGGATGCCATAGCGGTCGAGCAAGGGCCCGGCCAGCGTGACGGCGAGAATGAAACCGACCGACCCCCACAACCGCAACCGGCCGTAATGCGTCATGTCGCCGCGCATCTCCGACAGCATCAGCGCCTCCGACAGCGGCCCCTGCGCGCTGGTAAACAGATTGACGGCCGCCATCACGATGAAGAAATGCGCGAAGGTCTGGCCGAAAAACAGGCCGACAAACGCGGTAGCCGCGGCGAGCGCGGTGATGCGCAGCACGGTCACACGCTGCTGATGGCGGTCGGCCACCCAGCCCCACAGGTTGGGGCCGAAGATGCGCATCACCTGCATCAGCGACATCAGCACGCCGATCTGCGCGGCGCTCATGCCGTTGTCGGCAAAGTACAGACTCGCGTACGGCGACAGCACGCCGACGTAACCGTAGTACGCAAAAAAGAACAGGGCAAAGCTGAGCCCCTGTTTGGGCCAGGACGGGTGCTGCACGGAGGATGATCTTCCGGTGACGGAGTAATGAAGCAACTCGGGTGGTGCTGCGCTCCACCCGAGCTGCGGTATCAGCGGATCACTTGACCTGCGCGGCGATTTTCGGCGTAGCCACGCGCACGTCGCCGCATTGCGCGCGGTGGCGCAGCGCATGATCCATCAGCACCAATGCCAGCATCGCTTCCGCAATCGGGGTGGCGCGGATGCCGACGCACGGGTCGTGGCGGCCGAAGGTCTCGACATTGATCGGATTGCCGCCCTTGTCGATCGAGCGGCGCGCCGTGCGGATGCTGGAAGTCGGCTTGATTGCGATCGACACCGTGATGTCCTGTCCGGTCGAGATGCCGCCGAGAACACCACCCGCGTTGTTCGTCACGAAACCTTCCGGCGTCAGCTCATCGCCGTGCTCGGTGCCTTTCTGCGCAACCGATTTGAAGCCGGCACCGATTTCGACACCCTTGACCGCATTGATACCCATCATCGCGAACGCGATATCGGCATCGAGCTTGTCGTAAATCGGTTCGCCTAGACCGACCGGCACGTTCTGCGCGACCACGTCGATGCGCGCACCGCAGGAATCGCCGTCCTTGCGCAACTGGTCCATGTACGCTTCCAGTTGCGGAAGAATGCTGGCGTTGGCGGCAAAGAATGGGTTGACGGGAACATGCTCCCAGGATTCGAACGGGATCGCGATGTCGCCAAGCTGGCTCATGCAGCCTTTGAAGGTAGTGCCGTACTGCTGCTGCAGCCATTTCCTGGCGATTGCCGCTGCGCCGACCACCGGCGCGGTCAGGCGCGCCGACGAGCGGCCGCCGCCGCGCGGATCGCGAATGCCGTACTTTTGCCAGTAAGTGTAATCCGCGTGGCCCGGGCGGAAGGTGTCGGCGATATTGCCGTAATCCTTGCTGCGCTGATCTTCGTTGCGGATCAATAGCGCGATCGGCGTGCCGGTGGTTTTTCCTTCGAACACGCCGGACAGGATTTCGACCCGGTCCGATTCCTGTCGCTGCGTGACATGGCGCGAGGTGCCAGGCTTGCGGCGGTCAAGTTCGGGCTGGATATCGGCCTCCGACAACGCCATGCCGGGCGGGCAGCCGTCGACCACGCAACCGATTGCCGGGCCGTGCGATTCGCCAAAGGTGGTAACGGTGAAGAGCGTACCAAAGGTGTTGCCGGACATGATGATATTCAATTGATCTGGAAAGACTCGATTTTAGCGTATCGTCCGCGCCCTCAGCCGAAAAGGCACAGCAACCGGATAAGGCCCGATGCCGCGGCGAACGGGAGTCGATTGCGCGCAGCTCGAATATGGTGCAACATCCTCCAGGAGTTGGCGAAATGCAAGATTCCTTACGCGGGCGACCGCCACAACTATTCGATGCTATTTCGACATGAATGTGGCAGCAAGCAGCGGATTGCTATCAAATCGCGTATCTCGTCTCATGGAATTCTCGATATGCTGTTTCCGGACAAGAACTCTACGACGCTGGAGAGGACAATGAGCAGATCGAATCCGTCAATCGACGACGATCTCGTATTCCTGGACGAAGCGCCGATTTCGCCCGGCGCGCCAGGGCATCCGAACGCGAAAAGCGTATGGCGAGTGATGATCGTCGACGACGACACCGATGTCCACTCCGCGACCACCTTTGCGCTCAGCAACCTGGAGATGCAGCACCGCCTGCTGGAATTCGTTCACGCGTATTCGGCCGCCGAAGCACGCGAGCTGCTCGCGCAAGATCACGACATCGCGGTGATTCTGCTGGATGTCGTGATGGAGCAGGAAGACGCCGGCCTGCAACTGGTACGCCACATCCGCGAAGCGCTGAAGCTGACCGAGGTACGCATCATCCTTCGCACCGCGCAGCCCGGTTATGCGCCGGAAATCGATGCTATCCGCGATTTCGACATCAACGACTATAAAACCAAGTCCGAGCTTACGCGCATCAAGCTTTACACCACGGTGACGGCGGCCATCCGTTCGTATGAGCAGATCCGGGCGATCAACGCCAGCCGCCGCGGACTCGACCGCATCGTGCGCGCCAGCACCGAACTGATGGCGCTGCACGGCCTGGACAGCTTCGCCAAGGGCGTTCTCGCGCAAATCGCCAGGCTGCTGGACATGGAAGCCAACGGCGTACTATGCGTGCGGGAGCGCTCCGGCAGCCATGATCGGGAATTGTTCATCATTGCCGCCGCGGGCACGCACGCCGACACGCGCAACGTTGCCGCGCACGCGGTTCGCGACGACCGCATCGCCGGCCCGCTCAGGCGCTCGCTCGAACAGTGCAGCAATATTTACGGCAGCGACTGCGCCGCGCTGTATTTCGGCGGCAACGCCAATCATGATTTCGCCGCCTTCCTCGACACCGGTGCGCCGATCAACGAAATCAACCAGCGCCTGCTGGACGTCTTCTGCCGCAACATCGCGGTCGGCCTGGACAACGTGCTGCTGGTGACGCGCCTGGAAAATTTCGCCTTCTACGATCCGCTGACCAAGCTGCCGAACCGGACCCGGCTGAGAGAACTGGTGGACGAAACTTTGAGCGTGGCGCCGCGCACCGATACCACGTTGGCGCTGGTCGACATCGACCATTTTTCGGAAACCAACGATGCGCTCGGACATCAGTTCGGCGATCTGCTGCTGCTGGCTGTCGCCGAGCGCCTGCAGACGCAACTGGGCAG
>UEXY01000167.1_pt1 | contig 17869 bp, 14 predicted proteins | sample 4301061 | NCBI WGS metagenome assembly UEXY01 (sample SAMEA4773184, study PRJEB27434) | metagenome | biome: 2259; feature: agricultural soil; material: soil | place: USA | collected 2014-09 | depth 0.25 m | reverse complement strand
CCGTGTCATCGCGTCACCGCCAGCGGCGGCCTCGGCGGGTTTTCCAATCACGACGACGCCACCGGTTTTCATCTCGGCGTCAAGCGCTGGCTGCTCGCGCACGAGGGCGTCGAAGCGTACCGATGACCGACATCGCAAGCCAGGCAGCGATCGACGAATTTTGCGATACCTTGTGGCTGGAGGACGGACTGGCGAAAAATTCGCTCGACGCCTACCGGCGCGACATGGTGCTGTTCGCCGGCTGGCTGCAGGCCGAGCGCGGCAAGACCGTGTATGCGGCACAAGCCGACGACATCCTTGCCTACTTCGCGGCGCGTCACGACGAGACCAAGGCAACCTCGGCCAATCGCCGCCTCGCGGTATTGAAACGCTTTTACCAGCTCGCGTTGCGGCAAAATCGGATCGACGCCGACCCCTGCCTGAAGATAAGGTCGGCCAAGCAGCCGCCGCGCCTGCCGAAAACCTTGTCGGAAGCGCAGGTGGAAGCTTTGCTGTCGGCGCCGGACGTGAATGTGCCGCTCGGCCTGCGCGACCGCACGATGCTCGAACTGATGTATGCGAGCGGCCTGCGCGTTTCCGAACTCGTGTTGCTGAAGTCAATCGAGCTCGGCATGAACGAGGGCGTGTTGCGCATTACCGGCAAGGGCGGCAAGACGCGCCTGGTACCTTTCGGCGAAGAGGCGCGCGCATGGATCGAGCGCTATTTGAAAGATGGCCGGCCGGCGATTCTGAACGGCCAGGTCGACGATGCGTTGTTCGTGACCGCGCGCGGCGGCGCGATGACGCGCCAGATGTTCTGGACGCTGATCAAGAAGCACGCGTTCAACGCGCGGATCAATGCGCCGCTATCGCCACATACGCTGCGCCATGCGTTCGCCACGCATCTGTTGAATCACGGTGCCGATTTGCGCGTGGTGCAGCTGTTGCTCGGACATGCCGATATTTCAACCACGCAGATCTATACGCATGTCGCGCGCGAGCGTTTGAAAAAACTGCATGCGGAACATCATCCGCGCGGCACGCTCTCGCACTGAATGCCCAGGCCCGAGCCCGCGCACATCCGCCGTAGCCAAAATCAAGGCGGTAAATACCTTGCTGTATTTCAATTTGCCGTCCGGTCCGCCTTGCTACATTGCCTGTACAAGGATGCTTTTGGGAGCACTGCGATCATGGGAAGTCTGCGTACGATTTCATACATTGTGCTGGTGATTGCCACATTGGCGGCGACTTATCTTGTCTCTCATCTGTGACGTTGTCAGGGGCGTGGTCCTGGCGCTGCTAACGCTTGGCGCGGCTCACGCCGCCGAGAACGAAGTTCTGAAAAACTGGTTCAACGATCCGTTCTTCCAGATTGCGAGCGGCATGCCGTCCTGTCCGGTCCCGCTCGGCCCCTTGCTGAGCGAAACTGAGATGAAGAGTGAATCCCATGCGCGCGCCGAGCGTGGTACCAGTTGCTGGATGGCCGGCGAGTGCATGCAGCCGAATGCTTATTTGTACGATGCCGGAATCGCGCGGGCGATCCGGGAACGTTTGGCCGATGACGCCGCGTTTCGCGGCGCGAGCCTGTGGGTGACGGTGAAACGGCGATTCGTGTGGCTGCAGGGATGCGTCGCGGACGACAGTCAGGCGACGCGGCTCGAAGCGGTACTGCGGGCCGTGCCGGATGTGGAAAGAGTGATCGTCGATGTCATGCACGGCACGGCCGGCAAGCCGCCGTATCAGGCAAACAAGCGCTGAATGGCGAAAGCATGGCAAACGGGCCGCAGTTGCGGCCCGTTTGCGTTTCAGCTCAACTGTGGAGCAGCCGCGAATTACTTGCGTGCGCGGCCGGCGGTTTTTTCAGCCGCTTGCGAGAACTGGTTGACGGCGGAATTCATGTTCGCTTCCATGACTTCGACCGCCTGCTTGGTGCTCTTGCTGAACTGCTCGTAACCGGCGCTGGCGTTGCCGATCGCCGACTTCACGATCGCGATCACGTTCTCGGAACCGGCGGGCGCGTTCTTCGACACGTCGTCGACCAGCGCGGACACCTTGCGGCCGGCTTCGGCGATCTGCTCTTCGGCGGCACGCGTGAATTCAGCTTGCGCGCTGGTTGTGATGCCGGCCAGATGACGGCCATAAGCGATCGCCTTGGCGGCAGCCGGCTGCGCCTGCGCGGCCGTCAGTGAAAAGAATTCCTGCGGGTCCTTCGCGGCCAGCAACTGCCTGGCGGCAATCGACGAATCTTCCAGCGATGCCTTGGCGACATTCAGGTTCAGGTCAATGAGCTTTTCGACGCTTTCGAACGCCTTGCCGGTCAGACTGGTTAGCATGGACAGTTGCGCTTCCAAATTGGCTTTGGCAACAGAAGAAAATTGTTCTGGAATGGTAAACATGGCTGCTCCTTGGCGTAAATACATAATATTGAGTAGGCAGGCATTTATTGTGCACTGCAACAATCACTATTGTAAAGGCAAATAAATCGATGTCAAGCATATTTTTGTGCGATGCACAAAAATATGCCGAAATGGATTGAGGGTGACGCCGTATTGCTGGCATGAAAGCCCCGCAGGCCTCGACCGGTGCGATGCTCATCGCAAGCGGCCTTCATGCTGCTGTTGTTTTTAACATGGGATGTCTCTGCCTGACTTGGCCTCCACGCGCGATTCGCTAATTCCTTGCGTTTGCTCAAATCGATCAGCAAGTCGTGCCGCCCGCGATGGCATGGAAATTTTCTTCGACGCAATAAGCTTGTAAGCCTCAGAATACTCATCTAGTCTACGAAAACACGCATTTCATTCAGGAAACGCATGTTTCTGCGGCCGCGCACCGCAAGGGCATGTGAAAAGGGAAATGCGTTTCGTCTGAAACAGTAACCGAGGACACGATGTACACAGTCAGCAAAATCCTGCACACCGGCAGCCGCGGAATGCTGTGCCGGGGCCGGCGGATTGCGGACGGATCGGCGGTGCTGTTGCATGTCGCGCCGGACTCGCGCGACCCCCGGCATGCAGATCGACTGCGCCATGCCTTTCGTCTTTGCGGGATACTGAACTCCGCAGCCGTGCCGAAACCGCTGGCGGTAGATTATTGCGACGGCCGGCCGGCGCTGGCATTCGATTATTTCGAAGGCGAACCCTTGCAGCGGCGGGCCGGCACCCCGCTCGAGCCTGCCATGTTCCTTGGCATCGCCATCCGGGTCGCAGCAGCGCTTGCCGATATCCATCGCGGCAACGTCGTGCACAATGCGCTCGCGCCGACCTGCATCCTGCACGATTCGGCCAGCGGCGAAGTCCGCATCGTCGACTTTGGCAGCGCGGTCTCGCTGCCGGCTTCGCAGCAGGCCGCTGCGAGCGCCGAATCCGACGCCGGTCCGTACATGTCCCCTGAGCAGAGCGGCCGTACCAAGCGTGCCGCGGACCGCCGCAGCGACCTGTATTCGCTCGGCGTGATCTTCTATCAGATGCTGGCCGGGCGCTTGCCGTTCGACGCGTCGGATGCGCTCGAATGGGTGTACTTCCACATTGCGCGCGTGCCGGCCGCGCCCGCCGACGTGGTGCCGTCGTTGCCGGGCATGTTGTCGGTGCTGGTGATGAAGCTGCTTGCCAAGGAGCCGGAGGACCGCTATCAGAGCGCCGAAGGCTTGCTGCGCGATTTGCAGATCTGTCTCGCACAATGGCAGTCCGCCGGCGCGATCGATTCTTTCGCGCTCGCGCAGCACGACGTGCCCGGCCATTTCCAGCTGCCACATAAGCTGTACGGGCGCGGCGCCGAAATCGCGGCGCTGCGCGACGTGTTCGAACGCGTGGTGCGCGGCAGCGAGCCGGAGCTGGTGCTGGTGTCCGGCTATTCCGGCAGCGGCAAGTCGTCGCTGGTGAATGAATTGTATAAACCGATCATCCGCGAGCGCGGCTTGTTCGCCGCCGGGAAATTTGACCAGTACAAGCGCGACATTCCGTATGCAACGATCGTCCAGGCATTCGCCGAACTGGTGCTGGAACTGCTGGCCGAAAGCGAGGAGCGCATCGCCGGCTGGCGGACCGAGCTGCGGCAGGCGCTCGGCGTCAACGCGCAGCTGATCGTCGATGTCATTCCTGCCGTCGAACTCATCATCGGCGCGCAGCCGCCAGTACCGGAACTGCCGGCGACTGAGGCGCGCAACCGGTTCAGTATCATGTTTCGCCGCTTCATCGGCGTGTTCGCGCGCAAGGAGCATCCGCTGGTGCTGTTCCTCGACGATCTGCAGTGGGCCGACGCGGCCAGCCTGGCCTTGCTGGAAAACCTGCTGACGCATCCGGAGACGCGCTTTTTCCTGCCGGTATGCGCGTACCGCGACAACGAAGTCGATACCACTCATCCGTTCCGCCTGACTATCGATGCGTTGCGTGCCACGGCAACGCCGATCGCCGACGTCGTGCTCGACCGCCTGCCGGACGACGCACTGGCGGCGCTGATCGCCGACACCTTGCACCGTAGCCAGGAGGAGGTCGCGCCGCTGGTACAGCTGGTGAAGGAAAAAACCGGCGCCAATCCATTCTTCGCGCTGCAATTCCTGGTCGCTCTGCATGACCAGGCGCTGATCGCTTTCGATCATCGATTGCCCGGCTGGCGCTGGGATATCGAGCGCATCCGGGCGCGCGGCTTCACCGACAGTGTCGCGGAATTCATGGTGGGCAAGCTCAAGCGGCTGGCGGCCGACACCCAGTACGCGCTGCGGCAACTGGCCTGTGTCGGCACCAGCGCGAAAACCGCGCTGCTGGCGCTGGCGCTCGACCGCGATGAACAGGCGACGCATGCGGTGCTCGACGAGGCGGTGCGCAGCGGGCTGGTGTTCCGCGTCGGCGACCATTACAAGTTCCTGCACGACCGGGTGCAGGAAGCCGCGTATTCGCTGGTCGCGCCGCCGCTGCGGCCGGCGCGCCATCTGCAGGTCGGCCGCGCATTCATCGGACGCATGGCGGTGGCCGACATCGAAGATCAAGTGTTCGATGTGGTCAACCAGCTTAACTTGGGCAGCGAGCTGATCGACGCGCCCGACGAGCGCGAGATCGTGTGCCGCCTGAACCTGCTCGCGGGCAAGAAGGCCAAGGCGTCGATCGCCTTCGAGGCGGCGCGCAATTATTTCGAGCGCGCGATGGCGCTGCTGCGCGCCGACGCATGGCAGACGCGCTATGACGATGCGTTTGCCGCCTACTTCGAACTGGCCGAGTGCACGTATTTAACCGGCGATGCCGGGCGCGCGGAAACCCTGTTTCACCTGATTCTGAAAAATGCTGACGGCAATCTCGATCGCGCCAAAGTGCATGCGGCGCGCATCAGCCTGTGCCAGACTGCGGGCCGCTTCGAAGATGGCGTCGTTGCCGGCCTGGACGCGCTGGCCTTGTTCGGCATTGATTGTCCGCAAGCGAAAGCGGAACTCGCGGCGCAGGTGGCGTCCGAGCGGACCCGTATTGCCGCCAACATGGGCGGGCGTAGCGCGGCCGATCTGTACGACGCGCCGCGCGCGGCCGACCCGGCGGCGATCGCCTGCATCGACTTGCTGGTCGACATGCTGCCTTGCACCTTCATCGCGCGCAATCATCTGTATCAGCTGCTGATGTTCAAGGCGATCAACCTGTCGCTGGAGCAGGGCAGCACCGAGAAATCCTGTGTCGCCTATAGCGGTTATGGCGTGATCCTGGCGTCGATCTTCGGCGACGCCGCCGCCGGTTACGCATTTTCGGAACTGGCGCTGCAGCTCAATGAAAAATTCAACGGCGTCCGAATGAAGGGGCCACTGCTTTTCTTGCACGGCAATTACCTGAATTTCTGGCACAAGTCCTTTGCCAGCAATATCCCTGTGATGGAAGCAGCCTTTCGCGCCTGCCTCGAGGTCGGCGACCTGGTGTGGGCCGGCTATTCGTGCTATCGCACCACCTGGCAGCTGGTGGAGAAGGGCGATCCGCTCGACGACGTATTACGGGCGTCGCACAAGTACGCGGCGTTCACGCAACAGAGCCGCAACGACATCGCCTACCGCACGGTCCGGCTGGAACAGCAGTTCATCGCTTGCCTCAAGGGCGCAACTCGTGGGCACGACAGCTTCAGCGACGACCAGTTCGACGAAGCGGAATGCCTGGCGCTGTTCGATCATGCGCATTTCCGTTCCGGCACCGCGTTCCACCACGTGATGAAGCAGGCCGCTGCCTTCGTCTACCGCCGCTACGGCGACGCGCTCGATTCGGCCGGGAAGGCGTCGGCCATGCTGGATGTAATGACCTCGATGCCGATCGAAGCGAGCAGCTGTTTTTTCCACGCGCTGACGCTGACTGCGCTGTACACGCAGGTCAGCGCCGGACAGCAGCTGGAATTCGCGCAGACGTTGAAGGATCTGCTGAAGAAACTCAAGCTGTGGGCCGGGAACTGCCCCGAGAATTTTCTCAACCGCTATGCGCTGGTGGCCGCCGAGGTTGCGCGCATCGAGGGGCGCGACCTGGATGCGATGCAGCGCTACGAGCAGGCAATCCGGCTGGCCAATGCGCACGGCTTCGTGCAGAACGAGGCGCTGGCTAGCGAACTGGCGGCGTATTTCTACCGGACGCGCGGCTCCGGCCGCGGCGCCGACGCCTATCTGCGCCATGCGCATGCATGCTATGCGCGCTGGGGTGCCACCGGCAAGCTCGGCCAGCTGGAGTCGCTGTATCCGCAATTGCTCAGCAAGGAAAGCGCGGCGCCGGCCAAGGGCGCGCCGCAGCTCGACGCGCTGGTGGTGATCAAGGCGTCGCAGGCGCTGTCCGGAGAGATCGCGTTCGACAAGCTGCTCGGCAAGCTGCTGCAGGTGGTGATCGAACAGGCGGGTGCGCAGAAGGCCTATTTGATCCTGCAGCGCGACGGCGGCCTGGTGATCGAAGCCGAGGCGCTGCCGGACGACAAGGGCGAAGTCGAGGTGAAGCGCCTGCATGCGCTGCGCGCGTCGTCATCGCCGCTGCTGCCGGCGTCGATCATCAACTACGTATGGCGCACCCGGCGCAAGCTGCTGCTGGAAAACGCCGCGGCCGACACCCGGTTTTCGTCCGATTCGTACGTCGTCCGGCATCAGCCGAAATCGGTGCTGTGCCAGCCTATCTTCAAGCAGGCGGAACTGGTCGGCCTGCTCTACCTGGAAAACAATCTGATCGCCGGCGCCTTCTCCGCCGATGCGATGGGCGTGCTTGAGCTGCTGGCGTCGCAGGCCGCGATCTCGCTGGAGAATGCGCGCCTTTACAACGACTTGCAGGAAGAGAATGCCGAACGGAGCCGGATCGAACGCGAACTGCAATTGTCCGAAGCGCATTATCGGCGCCTGTTCGAAACGGCGAAGGACGGCATCCTGCTGCTCGATTCCGCCTCCGGTGTAGTTACCGATGTCAATTCCTATCTGCTCGACATGCTTGGCTACCAGCGCGAGGATTTCGTCGGCCGTAAATTATGGAACATCGGTCCGTTCCGCGACGTGATGGTGTACCGCCGCGTGTTCGGCGAACTGCAGAGCAAGGAATCGGTGCGCCACGATTCCCTGCTGTTGCACGCGAAAGACGGGCGCGTGATCGACGTCGAGTTTGTCAGCAGCGCGTATCGGATCGACAAAGGCACCGACGAAGCGCGCGTGGTTCAGTGCAATATCCGCGACATCACCGACCGCCGCCGCGCCGAACAACGCCAGGCGGTACAGTTCGCGGTGACGCGCGCATTGGCGGATGCCGCCAGCTTCGACGATGCGGCGGAGCAGTTGCTGGGGGTCATCTGCGAAAAATTCAGTTGGGAAATCGGCGAACTATGGCAGATCGATCTGGCCGCCGACGAAATGCGCCTGCTTAATTGGTGGGAGTCGCCGGCGATGGCGCCCACTAGCTTCGTCGCAGTGGCGGTCGGCAAAATAGTGTCGCCGCGTAGCGGCCTGCCGGGACGGATGGTCAGAACGCAACAGCCACTGTGGCTGCCAAGCGTGACTGCCGATCCGGAATTCAAGCGCGCTCCGGAAGCCGCCGCTATCGGCCTGCACGGCAGCTTTGCGTTTCCGATCCTGGTCCACGGCAGCATCACCAATATGATGACCTTCTTCAGCCGCCTGACACGCCGGCCGGATGAGGAAATGATCGACATGATGCTGATCGTAGGCAGCCAGATCGGCCAGTTCATCGAGCGCAAGCAGACCGAACAGGCGTTGATCGAGAGCGAGGAGCGCTTCCGCAGCCTGACCGGCCTGTCGTCCGACTGGTATTGGGAGCAGGACGAGCATTTTCGCTTTACCGTGATGTCGGAAGGCGTCGCGCGCGTCGGCGGCATGGTGCCGGAACGTTTGCTCGGCAAGACCCGCCAGGAATTGGCGGTCGATTTGCAGGCGACCGATCCGGCGGCATGGGGCGCGCATCGGCAAACGCTGCAGGAACACCAGCCGTTTTTCAATCTGGAATACAGGGTGCGCGGCGACGACGGCCGCTGGTATTGGTACAGCATCAGCGGCGAACCGCTGTTCGATGGCGGCGGCGCGTTCAAGGGTTATCGCGGGGTCGGCAAGGAAATCAGCGAGCGTAAGCAGGCGGAGGAACGCATCAGCTACATGGCGCATCACGACGCGCTGACCGGCCTGCCCAATCGCGCGCTGCTGCAGGATCGGCTGAATCAGGCGATCGCGCAGGCGCAGCGCCTGGGCAAGGAGGTCGCGGTAATGTTCATCGACCTCGATTACTTCAAACACATCAACGATTCGCTCGGCCACCAGGTTGGAGATCATCTGCTGCAGCTGGTAGCCGAGCGCCTGCAACTCTGCCTGCGCAAGGGCGACAGCCTGGCGCGCCTGGGCGGTGACGAGTTCGTGCTGATTCTGCCGGCGGTGAACGACGATCATGCGGCGGCCGCGGTTGCGCAGAAGATCCTGGATGAGCTGAAAAACGCGTTGCACGTCGACGGCCACGAGCTGCATGTCGGCGGCAGCATCGGCATCAGCCTGTATCCGGCCGACGGCAAGGACGCCGATGCCTTGATGCGCGCCGCCGACACCGCGATGTATCACGCCAAGAACAAGGGGCGCGGCAATTATCAGTTCTTCACGCAAAACCTGAATACGGCGGCACAGCGCCGGCTGGTGATCGCCAACCAGTTGCGGCAGGCGATTGCGCGCGGCGAACTGAGCCTGCATTTCCAGCCGCAGATCGACATCGTGCGCGGCACCATCTTTTCCGCCGAGGCCTTGCTGCGCTGGAAGCAGCCGGAGCGCGGTTGGACCGCGCCCAACGAATTCATCCCGATCGCCGAAGAAACCGGCTTGATCCTGGGCATCGGCGAGTGGGTGCTGCGCGAAGCCTGCGCGCAGTTGCGGCGCTGGCGCGATGCCGGTCACGCCAGCTTGGGCATCGCGGTCAACCTGTCCGCGCGCCAGCTGCTGCAGCCGGGCTTTGCCGGCATCGTCGCTGACATTCTGCACCAGAGCGGCGTGCCGGCATCCGCGCTCGATCTCGAAATCACCGAAAGCATGCTGATGCATCCGAGTGACGACAACCTGGGGCCGCTCGCCGAGCTGAGCCGCATGGGCGTGCAGTTGTCGGTCGACGACTTCGGCACTGGCTATTCCAGCCTGTCGTACCTGAAGCGTTTTCCGATTCACGCGTTGAAGATCGACCAGTCCTTCGTGCGCGGTATCGGCCAGGCACAGAACGACGCTGCCATCACCAGCACCATTATCGCCATGGCGCACAGCCTCAACCTGAAGGTGATCGCCGAAGGCGTCGAAACCGCCGAGCAGGCGGCTTTCCTGCGCGCGCACCGGTGCGTGTTCGCGCAGGGTTTTTATTACAGCAAGCCGCTGCCGGCCGACGCCTTCGGCGAATTGCTGCGCCGGCAATCGATATTGTCTCCCGCATAGAAATGCAAGGCCGCGTTCTTGTTGCATAATGTGCGACTGTTTTCGCGCTTGTCTTTCAATTCGTAGTCATGGCAAAGAAAGAACACATTTCCGAGACGCCGGCCACGCAGTTCCTGCGCAAGCACGGCGTTACCTTTTCCGAGCATCCGTACGCGTATGAAGAGCATGGCGGCACTGCGGTATCGGCGCGCGAGCTCGGCGTCGACGAACACCAGGTGGTAAAGACGCTGATCATGCAGGACGAGGCGGCGCGGCCGCTGATCGTGCTGATGCACGGCGACCGCAAGGTGTCGACCAAGAACCTGGCGCGCCAGATCGGCTGCAAGTCGGTCGAGCCATGCAAGCCGGAAGTGGCGAACCGGCATTCCGGCTTCCTGATCGGCGGCACCTCGCCGTTCGGCACGCGCAAGGCGATGCCGGTATATGTCGAGGAAAGCATCCTCGCGCTCGACAAGATCTATATCAACGGCGGCAGGCGCGGTTATCTGGTTGGCATGGCGCCGCAGGCGCTGTCGACCGTGCTGCCTGCCAAGGCGGTCAACTGCGCGCTCCAGGAGTGAACGGCGCCGCGCCATAAATCAAATCGAAAGGGAGACAATGAATACAGTGCTGTTTGCAGTGGCCGCCTATCTGATCGGCTCGGTATCGTTTGCGGTGGTCGTCAGCAAGCTGTTCGGCCTGGCTGATCCGCGCACCTACGGCTCGAAGAACCCCGGGGCCACCAACGTCCTGCGCAGCGGCAACAAGGCGGCGGCGGCGCTGACCTTGCTCGGCGACGGCGCCAAGGGCTGGTTCGCGGTATGGCTGGCGCAGCAATACGGGACACAATCCGGTGTCGGCGACGGCGGCGTTGCGCTGGTTGCGCTGACGGTGTTTGCCGGTCATCTGTGGCCGGTGTTTTCCCGCTTCGCCGGCGGCAAGGGCGTGGCCACCATGTTCGGCGTACTGCTCGGCCTGAACGGCTGGCTCGGCCTGGCGGCGTTGATCACCTGGGTGGTGATCGCCTACGCGTTCCGCTATTCGTCGCTGGCGGCGCTGGTGACGAGCGTGTTCGCGCCGTTCTACTATGGTCTGCTGTTCGGCACTGACATCAAGCTGCTGGCGGTGCTGCTGATGAGCGGCCTGCTGATCTATCGCCATCGGAAAAACATCGCCAACCTGATGACGGGCAAGGAGAGCCGGATCGGCAGCAAGAAGAAATAGCCGGCAGGCTTCGATGTGCCCCGCGTTCGTGCACGGTTCCGCGATCCGGGTTAGTCTATCGCCCGGTTACGTTTTGTGGAGGGGCGGATGAACAACGACTACGTGCTGATTGCAGCCCACCTCATCGCGGCGGTGCTCGCCGGCGGCGCCATCGGCCTGGAGCGCAACTATCATGCGCGCCCCGCTGGCTTTCGCACGCACACGTTGGTCTGCGTGGCATCGAGTCTGCTGATGCTGGTCACGCTGTATCAATCGAAATGGCTGCCCGGTATCGCGCTGGAGACGGTGCGCACCGATCCGACGCGCATGGCGCAAGGCATCATGACCGGCATCGGCTTTCTCGGCGCCGGCGTGATTTTCAAGGAAGGCTTGAGCGTGCGCGGCTTGACCACCGCCGCATCGATCTGGATCACGGCCGCCATCGGTGTGCTCATCGGCATCGGTTTTTATTATCCGGCGATACTCGCCACCGCGCTCACGCTCGGCATCCTGTCCGTGTTTCGCTGGATCGAGGCGCGCATGCCGTCGCATGCCTACGCGCACAATCACATTCGCTTCGATCGCAACGATACGATACCGGAAGACCAGATTCGCGCGTTGTTGCACGAGCATGGCTTTACCATTGCCAATATCAACTACCGTGTTGCCGACGACGGCACATCGTTCGAATACCGGATGGTGATCCGCACCTCCGACGCCGCAAACATGCGCGTGCTGGCCGACTACCTGCGCAACTGGGAGCGGGTGCGTACCTTTCAGCTGTCGCCGACCGGCGACTGATTGATGTCCGCGTTGCGCTACCTAGCGCGCAATTCGTCCAGCGGCCAGCGCGGCCGCACGTTGAACGCATAGTCGCGCCTGGCCGCATCGGGATTGATCTGCAATCGCATCGCGCCGGCGAACGCGATCATCGCGCCGTTATCGGTGCAGAACTGCAGCTCCGGATAAAACACGCGGAAGCGTTTTTTCTGCGCGGCCTCATTGAGCGCGTCGCGCAACTGCCGGTTGGCGCCGACGCCGCCGGCGATCACCAGCCGCTTCAGACCGGTCTGCTTCAGCGCCGCGAGGCATTTCGCGACCAGCACGTCGACCATCGCGTCGACGAATGCACGCGCGACGTTTGCCTTGTCCTGTTCGCAGATATTGGCGATCCGTTGTTTCACCAGCGTCAGTACCGCGGTCTTCAAACCGGAAAAACTGAAATTCAAATCCTTCGAATGCAACATCGGGCGCGGTAGCGTGTAGGCGCCGGCATCGCCGAAATCCGCCAGCCGCGAAAGCGCCGGCCCGCCCGGATAGCCGAGGCCAAGCAGCTTGGCCGACTTGTCGAATGCTTCACCTGCAGCATCGTCGAGCGTTTCGCCGAGTAGCGTATAGCGGCCGACGCCGTCGACCCGCATCAGTTGTGTGTGACCGCCGGAGATCAGCAGCGCGACGAACGGGAATTGCGGCGGGTCGCCGGACAGCAGCGGCGACAGCAGATGGCCTTCGAGATGATGCACGCCGAGCACCGGCCGGTCGAGCGACAGGCCGAGCCCGCAGGCGACCGAGGCGCCGACCAGCAACGCGCCGGCCAGTCCCGGTCCCTGCGTGTAGGCGATCGCATCGATTGCGCTGCGCGGCAGCGCCGCCTTGTCCAGCACTTGCTCCAGCAAGGGGATCGCGCGCCGGATATGGTCGCGCGATGCCAGCTCGGGCACCACGCCGCCGTACTCTTCATGCATCGCGACTTGCGAGTGCAGCGCATGCGCGAGCAATCCGCGTTGTGTGTCGTACAACGCCAGGCCGGTTTCATCGCAGGAGGATTCGACGCCGAGGACAATCATGATGGCAAGTTTTTTGCAAAGCTCTATTTTAAAGGAATAGCGCGAAAGCCCGATCATGACCGGCTGTAGGCGGCTCGAAATCGTTGTCATCCATCCGCGGCTGCGCTGCGTTTCCTTTTCCGCACATGCTCGGCGTGCCAAGCGGCAATGACAAATGCCGCTGCTCATGACGAACTTCACACCCGCCCGATCAGCCACTATAGTGAATATCTACTCAGTGAATATCTACCCTTTGTCCAAACGGAGGAAGATCATGTCCATATCAGCCACCCTGGAGGACTACCTGCGCAACAAAGGCAGTCAATACGAAGTCCTGCAACATCCGCATAGTTCCAACAGCATGGGTACGGCGGAAGCGGCGCATATTCCGGGCGATTGCCTGGCCAAAACCGTGCTGCTGGAAGATGAAAGCGGCTACGCCGTCGCTGTGCTGCCTTCGACCCATCATTTGAGCTTCTCGGAGTTGTGGAAAGACACCGGCCGGCACCTGGTGCTGGCCAACGAGAGCGAAGTGCGCGAACTGTTCAAGGATTGCGAAGTAGGAGCGGTGCCGCCGGTCGCAATGGCGTACGGCTTGGCTACCTATCTGGACGAGAGCCTGGCGGGCCAGCCCGATATCTATTTCGAAGCCGGCGATCACGAGGCGCTGATCCATATGCGGACCGAGCAGTTTCTGTCGCTGATGGAAGGCACCAAACGCATGCATTGCGCGCATCGCATGTAAGGGCGCCGTAATCGTGCCGGTCGGAGTGCGGTGGTTTTTCCGCGGCGGGTTCGGCTGCCGCGGTATTCACATTTGCCAAACCGAAAATCCATCAAGAGTGCTAGAGTATTCGGGAGCACGCCGGCAACTCCATCGCAGTCATGTTGAAAGGAACGATCATGAGGCTCTATCTGACCGCCATCGTGCTGGCCTTCGGTGCGACTGTCGTCATCCTGAACGCCTGCGTGTTGAAGACGTCGCCGACGCGCGCCGCACCGGTTCACATCATCCAACTCAAGTAGCGGACCCAGCAGTCTTTGGATCGGCTGGAGTCAGAGGAAAAGGACGGTCGCGCGCTTTTCCTCGGCGCGCGCTTCGTAGTACCCTCCACGCATGAATCCGATCCACTCTCTCGAACCCTTCCGTGCCGCCCGCTTCATCAAGGAAATCGGCCGCGGCAAAAAAGGCGCGCGCAGCATGTCGCGCGACGACGCTTATCAACTGTATGCGGCGATGCTGGACGGCCGCGTTTCCGACCTGGAACTGGGCGGCATCATGCTCGCGATGCGCATCAAGGGCGAATCGGTTGACGAGATCGCCGGCTTTCTTGACGCGGCGGAAGACTCGCTCGACCAATTGGATGCACCCGCTGGCGATTACGCGCCGGTCGTGATTCCCAGCTATAACGGCTCGCGCCAGATGCCGAACCTGACGCCGTTGCTGGCCGCGCTGCTGGCGCGGCGCGGCGTACCGGTCTTGATCCACGGCGTGACGGTCGATCCGGGGCGCGTGACCAGCGCTGAAATCCTGCAAGCGCTCGGCTTCGCTTTCGCGCATGACGTGCAAGAGGCGCAGCGCGGCCTGGTTAGAAACGAACCCGTGTTCATGCCGATCGAAGCCCTGGCGCCGCGCATGTCGCGCCTCTTGGCGATGCGGCGTATCCTCGGCGTGCGCAATTCGACGCACACGCTGGTCAAGATGCTGCAGCCGTTTGCCGGCCCGGCCTTGCGCCTGACTTCGTACACGCATCCCGAATATCTGGAGATGCTGTCCTCGTACTTCGCCACCGCCGCACCGTCCACACGCGGCGATGCGTTCCTGATGCGCGGCACCGAGGGCGAAACCGTTGCCAATGCAAAGCGGGCGCAACAGATCGAATGGTTCCACGAGCACGAACGAACGATCCTGGTGCAGAAGCAGGAGCCGGTCGACGACATGCCGCCGCTGCCGCCGGCCAGCGATGCGGAGACCACCGCGCAATGGATCGCCCGCGCATTGCAAGGCGAGCAACCGGTGCCGGCCCCGATTGCCGATCAGGTGGAGCACTGCTTGAAGGTGTCACGACGATTGCGGGAACGACAAGCGTAGGCGTTGATCGCCGTCATCTTGCCGTTCAGCGCATACAATCATGGCTTCGTCGAATTTGAATAAGCCATGACCAACCAGTTTGATGTTGCAGTAATCGGTGCGGGCGCGGCCGGCATGATGTGCGCGGCCGTCGCCGGCCAACGCGGCAGGAAAGTCGTGCTGATCGACCATGCGGACAAGCTCGCGGAAAAGATCCGTATTTCCGGCGGCGGCCGCTGCAATTTCACCAACCTGCATGCCGGTCCGCAAAATTTCCTGTCGAACAATCCGCATTTCTGCCGCAGCGCCCTGTCGCGCTACACGCCGCAGGATTTCCTCGCGCTCGTCAGGCGCTACCGTATCGGCTACCACGAGAAGCACAAGGGGCAACTGTTCTGCGACCAGTCGGCCGAGCAGATCATCGACATGCTGAAGGCGGAATGCGATGCCGGCAAGGTCGCGTGGCGCATGCCGTGCAAGGTCGATGCCATCGGCCGCGAAGGCGAAACGTTCCGGCTCGATACCGGTGCCGGCGTGCTTCACGCAAGCAGCGTCGTGATCGCTACCGGCGGGCTGTCGATTCCGAAGATCGGCGCCACCGATTTCGCATACCGTATCGCCAAACAATTCGGTCTGAAGCTGATCGAACCGCGCCCGGCATTGGTGCCGTTGACCTTCGATCATGCGACTTGGGAACCATTCGTCGCGCTGGCCGGCATCGCGCTCGAAGTCGACATCGAGACCAGCGAAAAGAAGTCGCGCACGCATTTCCGCGAAGACCTGTTGTTTACGCATCGCGGCCTGTCCGGCCCGGCGGTGCTGCAGATTTCCAGCTTCTGGGAGCCAGGCGGCGCGCTGACGCTGAACCTGGTGCCGGAAACCGATGTCGCCGACACGCTCGTTCGAGACAAGACCTCGATCAGGAAGAACCTCGGCAATCTGCTCGCGCAATGGCTGCCGGCGCGCCTGGCCGAAGGCTGGCTGAGCGCCAACGGCTTCAGGCCGGACGCGAAACCGGCCGATATGCCGGACAAGCAATTGCGCAAACTCGGCGAATCGCTCAATCGCTGGACCATCACGCCGAACGGCTCCGAAGGCTATCGCAAGGCGGAAGTCACGCGCGGAGGTGTCGATACGCGCGAGCTGTCGCAGCAAAACATGATGGCCGCCAAGACCCCCGGCCTGCATTTCATCGGCGAAGCGGTCGACGTCACCGGTTGGCTCGGCGGCTACAACTTCCAATGGGCGTGGGCGTCCGGCATGGCGGCCGGATTGTCGGTGTGACAAGAATTGGCGGATTGGCGACAATCCGATGAAATTCTTTTCAATGCCAATCGAAGCTGCTATACTCGCCGTCTTTCCTAAAAACCCTTGGTTTGAGTTTACATGACCACAATTCGCCTTAAAGAAAACGAGCCGTTCGAAGTCGCCATGCGTCGCTTCAAGCGCACCATCGAAAAAACCGGCCTGCTGACCGAGTTGCGTGCGCGCGAGTTTTACGAAAAGCCGACTGCTGAGCGTAAGCGCAAGCTCGCCGCTGCCGTGAAGCGCCATTACAAGCGCATTCGCAGCCAGCAACTGCCGAAAAAGCTGTACTGATTTCTGTTGCCGCACGTTGTGTGCGGTACCGCGCAAACCCGCTCCGGTGATTGTCCGCAGCGGGTTTTGGTGTTTATGGCCTGCGTATAATTCGCGGGCAATGGAGAAAAAATGAGCCTGAAAGAGCAAATCACCGAAGACATGAAGGCCGCGATGCGCGCCAAGGATGCCGGCAAGCTCGGCACGATCCGCCTGCTGACCGCCGCGATGAAGCAGAAGGAAGTCGACGAGCGCATCGAGCTGACCGACGCGCACGTCCTCGCGATCATCGAAAAGATGATCAAGCAGCGTAAGGATTCGATCACCCAGTTCGAAGCCGGCGGCCGCCAGGATCTGGCCGACATCGAAAAGGCCGAAGTCACGGTATTGTCGGCTTACATGCCGGCCGCGTTGTCGGATGCCGAGGTATCGGCGGAAGTCGCCGCCGCGGTTGCGGCGACCGGTGCCGCCGGCCCGCAGGACATGGGCAAAGTGATGGCGGTGCTCAAGCCGAAGCTGGCCGGCCGCGCCGACATGACCGCCGTTTCGGGTCTGGTGAAAGCGGCGCTGTCCAAGGCTTGAAGACGCAACGTGGCGGTTTAAAAAAACCGCTTCATCCCCATTTTCAGTCCATGGTGGCGGTTTGTGCCGCCATGGTTTCGTAGACAGCTTACGAGGCCCATTCGACTTCCTGCAACGCCGTGATTCCACAATCTTTCATTCAGGATCTGCTCAACCGGGTCGACATCGTCGATGTGGTCGGTCGCTATGTGCAGCTGAAGAAGGGCGGCGCCAACTTCATGGGCTTGTGCCCGTTTCATAACGAAAAATCCCCCAGCTTCACCGTCAGCCCGACCAAGCAGTTCTACCATTGCTTCGGTTGCGGCGCGCATGGCACTGCGATTGGTTTCCTGATCGAATATTCGGGACTCGGTTTCGTCGAGGCGGTCAAGGATCTGGCGCAGGGCGTCGGCATGATCGTGCCGGACGAGGATCGTCTGCCGCCCGCGCAACGCGCCGAAGTGCAAGCGAAAAGCCTGGCGTTGTCCGAAGTGATGTCGAAGGCCTGCGATCATTACCGTCATCAGCTACGCGGCGCGCAAAATGCGGTTGCCTACCTGAAGAAGCGCGGCCTGACCGGCGAGATCGCCGCGAAATTTGGCCTGGGCTATGCGCCGGAGGGTTGGGACAGCTTGCGCTCGGTGTTCCCCGATTACGACGCCGGCGCGCTGGTCGAGGCCGGCGTCGTGATCGACAAGAGCGACGAGGAGGGCGGCGGCCGCAAGCGCTACGACCGCTTCCGTGACCGCATCATGTTTCCAATTCGCAATACCAAGGGGCAGGTGATCGGCT
>UEXY01000042.1_pt1 | contig 17907 bp, 11 predicted proteins | sample 4301061 | NCBI WGS metagenome assembly UEXY01 (sample SAMEA4773184, study PRJEB27434) | metagenome | biome: 2259; feature: agricultural soil; material: soil | place: USA | collected 2014-09 | depth 0.25 m | reverse complement strand
TCATGTCGCGCGGCGGAATTTCCTTGAACAGCCAGGTCACGCCGTTCAAGTGCACTGCCTTCGCCCCCTCTATCCATTCGTTGGTGCCCTTGGCAGGGTCGGGCTTGATGATGTAGAGCCCAAACCCGTTTCTGGAAGAAAGGAACGCCTGGCTGCAAAATCCGTTGTAGCGCTCGAACCTGCCTTGCCCGTTGGTACCGTAGATTTTTGCGTAAGAAGTAGAAACGCTCCATTGTTCTTTGTGCTCGGTGAGCTGTCCGAGTATGCCGTTTTGCTCATCGAATGGCGCGCTACGTTCCCTCTCCAATTCCCCGTACCCGCCCAGCCGCTTGTATGAATTGCCCGCATACTCGCAATTTCTCACATTGGTCCCGCTCAGCCACGCATGGCTGATGCACCACTTGTCCATGAAGCGGTACGAGTACTGGCTTTCTACGTCAATCACGCCTTGCGGTCGAGTGGCATTGGCGTAGCGCTTGACCGGGTTGCCGTACCTATCTTGCAGCGCCATCATTGCGGTATCACAGGCCGTAAGGCCAACAAGTGCCGAAGCGGCTTCTACTCTCAGGCCGCTTCAAAAATGGGGCATTACCCAACCAACGCAATTATTCCCATTGTGATCAGCCAGAAGAGTAAAAAAATAAATCCATCGCCAGTGATCCTGGGTCCGCCGGGCATTCAGATACTTTTTAAACGGCTTGCCAAAACCAATCCAATGCGTCGCTCATTTACACGCGCCAAGATCTTGTTGCCCTCTCAATGAGCAAATACCCTTGTACCCACTGCGATACCTGAATCCCTTTTCAAACATGCAGTTCTCCCTCATCGCAACATCATTGTTTGTGTCTCCCTTATCACCGCCAGATACGTTTGGGTAGCCGCATTGAAGCATTGCTTGTTTTACTTCCTCTTCTCCAGCTCCATTTTTTATGTACGATTTAAACATCGGCGGTGGCGGTTGCAATGGCTTTCCAATACAAGCAGCCAGGCTAAGGGCACCCCAAATAGATACAAGAATCTTTGGAAACATTATTTATTCCTCGATAGAGCCTAGGGACTGGTGGAATGAGTTTTGTTTTTTTGCAGGACAGGTTGATTGTTCGGTGAATCATTCCAACGCTCTCTGCAAGCATCATTCTCGGACTTCCCATAACAGTTATGCACGGTAATCTCCCCGCCCAAAACACGAATCGCCTCAACAAGCGTACTACTCCCCTCCGGGATAGTTCCACCTGTGCCCGGGTTGTTGCCAATCAGCCTGCCGACCGGGTCCGCAAAATGGTTCTGCATCTGTAACACCATTTCATTCTGTTTTTTCGGATCCAATACCCCATCCCTGTTCTGGAGAATGCTCAATATGCCGTCGGCCTTTTCAGCGTTATAGGCTGGGCAGAAGAAATTGATCGTCGTGCCGCTCAATCCGCTTTGTGTATTTGCTTGGTTCTGAAGAGATTCCAATGCATTCCCAGTCGTCATCGCACCACGGCTATGTCCGTCAATATGCAACCCTGTCTGCCCGTATTGCAGCATAAGTTTTTTCGTTTCTTCTGTCGCATTGGCCAAACCCGCCAAGTCACTCTCCAGGTATTTCTGGTAGCCTGCAATCAAAAGCTCTGAAATGATATTGTTCGCCTCAGGGAAGTGAATCAGGTATTGCGGTCCATCCGTGGTGCTACGTTGATTTGCATATTTTGCCGCTGCATTTTCATCGTTAAATATTCCGTTGTTCGCGACGTGAATTTTTCCATCAGCACTGGCTTTCAGGTTTCGTTTTTCTTCATTTGACAATACCCGTTTCACCGGCACACCTTTTTCATCGAACACCTGCTTGCCGTCTTGGTCCTTCACGAGTTCATACATTTCCGCTTTATGAAGAAACACCTTGCGGTACAACTCGTCCGTGAGCTTGATTGCTTCGTTAAATATTGTCTGCTTGATCGCCTGCGCGGCTTCCGACGATTCCTTTAACGCCTCCACGTCCTGCCTGGCCGCTACCGTATTGGCGTTCGCTGTGTCACGATTCAGGCTCGCGATCATTTCGCCGCCGGTTTTGCCGGTCAACTCCTTTTGCTTCGCATCGTCCGTAATAGTGATATCGCCTTTGCCGACTGCACTCAGCGTCGCACCCGACGACGCTCCGGATTCAGAACCGTTATTGAGCAGGTTGCCAATCACGCCCTTGGCTACGCCGTATTTCCCTTGGGTGAACATATCGCTGCTTAGCGAAATACCACTGTTGTTAGCGGTTGCCTGTGCGCTGTTCTGGATGTCAGCAATCGTCAGCGTCTGCGTGACCAGCCCGTTCTTGCCGTCGGCAATCGCCTGATCGCTGCTGGCGATGACAGCGCCCTTGAGGTCGGTATTGCCCGCGACATTGATCTGGAAACCGCCATCGCCGGCCTGGATGCCCGATTGTTCGGTCACACTGGCATAGGTGCTATCGATGTTGCCCTTGCTGGCGTTGATGCTGCCGCTGACGGCCATTGTGCTGAGCCCGATTGAGACGCTGCCTCCGATGCTTTTTTCCTTGCTGTGGAAGTTGCTGGTGTCCTGCAGGCTTTCGATGCTCAGGTTGCCTTCCCCGCCGGTACCGATATTGGCAATGACTTGCTTGCCGCTGACGACCGCGCCTTTCAGGGTGGTGTCACTGCCGGAAATGAGCGTGACGGCATTGCCGGCATCGACATGCGTGTTGCTGTAGCCGACGTCGTTGCCGTCGGCGTTCCCGCGTGCGGCGCTCGCGTTCGCCACCAGGCTCACGCCGGTAGCGGAGCTGTTGTCCGGCCAACTGTAGCGGCACGACGATGCCTGCACTGGCGGTTTCGATGCGGTAACGGCCATCCCAGTCCGGCGCGCCGACGATCAGGCCGGGCGCGTTCGACTGGTGGGGCAGGCTGCCCTTGATACCGATACCGAGGTCGAGCGTGCTGTCCCCGAGGTACTGGCGATGGCTGAAGCCGGCCTCGTAGCCGACCACGTCGCGGAATTGCACGTCGATGTCGGCGTCGTCGATACGACTGCGGCTAACCTTGCGATCGAGCTTGAACTGGAGCGCGCCTTTGGCGCTGGCGGTGCGATACGGCACATGGCCGATGCCGATTTCCATGCCATGGCTACGGCCGCTATAAACGATGTCGCCGCTGAAGCCGGCGACCGTCTGCTTGTAGCGCGACTGGTTGGCGCCGAGCAGAAACGACCAGTAGCCGAACGGTACGCTCCAGCTAGTGCTGGACGAATTCGTGCCGAGCATGTTGTTGCCGAAGTTGGCGTTGCGATTGAGCGCAAGCGTCAGCGAGTCGTATAGACGCAGCGGCGAGTCGAAGGTGAGCACGCCGCCAAGCTGGTATTTGCCGGTCGATTGGGCGCCCGAATCGTCCAGTGTCAGCAGGCCGCGCCAGCGCCGTGCATCCGGATGCTTGACGACAATGTCGGTCTCGCCCGGCTTGGCGCCCGGCACCAGATCGAACTCGACCGCCTGTTGGCCAGCGAGACGGCGGATGTTTTCCAGCGCCTGGTCGAGATCGCGCTGGTTGAGCAGCCCGCCTTCGCCATCCGGCAAGGCCATCCGGATCATGCCTGGCACGCTTCCCTGCTCGCGGATCATTCCGATGCGCCCCGCGACGACCTGCACTGCCAGACTGCCTGAGGAAAGGTTCTGTTCGGGGATCAACACCCGACTGGTGATGTAGCCGCGCTCGATCAGTTGGCGCGTCAGATGATCCTGGAAGGCGCGCAAGCCTTGGGCCCCGATGCAGTTGTGAGAAATCGCCGCGCCATCCGCAACCATCCAGTCGAATGCCCCCGCGCCGCGCCATTCGACCGTATGGATAGGGAAGCAGGGGGTCTCCGCCGGCAGCAAAAACCCGGCGCCATTTTTGGCGCCCGTTTGCGTGAACACATCAGGGCTGTTGGCGATCCGGCTTTGCGCCTGTTCCTGCTGCTGTGCTTGCCGGCGCGTCAGTTCCGCGTCGGAGATGGGCTGAGCAATTGCTTTATCTGCAAAAGCAATGACCAGCAAACCCGCTCGAATCGAATTTCCTGACAGCACCGGCATCGAATACTCTCAAACCAAAATTATTGTCTTATTTGAAACTTTTTGTAACGGAGCGGATTATAAATTATTTTTTGATAATTGTCATAACAATAATTGCGTATTGGAATACGTACCGAAGCTTCGTCACCTCTTCTCTCGATGCCGCGCTGGTGCCGGGAGAAAACCCGGGCAAGCCTTGACGCTGTGGCGTTTGCCGCTTACATTACTGACTCATAAGTAAGTTATTTGACTGCCCGTGATGAACTGTCCATTGAAGAAACGCTGGGAACGGCGCAAAGACGCGCGCCCCCAGGAATTGCTGGCGGCGGCGCTCGATTTACTCGTTGAGCGCGGTTATGCCGCGACCCGGCTGGATGACGTGGCGGCGCGAGCCGGAGTGTCGAAGGGCACGCTATACCTGTACTTCGCCAACAAGGAAGAGCTGTTCAAGGCGGTGGTGCGCGAGAACGTGGTGCCGGTGCTGGGAGAGGCGGAAGGCATCGTCGAGAGCTATGAAGGCCACACCGCCGACCTGTTCAGGGAAATCGTGCTGGGCTGGTGGGAGCGCATCGGCAACACCAAGCTGTCGGGCATTACCAAGCTGATGATGGCGGAATCGAATAATTTTCCGGAGGTCACCCAGTTCTATCACGACGAAGTCATTTCGCGCGGCAACGCGATGATTTCGCGCATGCTCGAACGCGGCATCCGGCGCGGCGAATTCCGCGACATCGGCGTGGCGCAGGCGACCAGCGTGGTGTGCGCGCCGATGCTGATGCTGATGATGTGGAAGCATTCGTTCAGCAGTTGCCGCGTCGAACCGATTTCACCCGAACACTATCTAAACAGCTTCATCGACCTGTTCCTGCACGGCGTGTTGTGCAACAGTTCCGTGCCGTCAAACTAATCGGACGCACCATGCTGAAACGACGTTCTTTCTGGATCATTCTCATAGCCTGCCTGCTGGCAGCAGGCGTGGCCGGCGCCATGCTGAAGAAGCCGGCGCAGGACAAGGCGGCCGCCACGCCCGACACCGCGCAAACGCCGGCCTTCATGGAATTCCTGCCGACCGACATCATGCAGGTGAAAGCGGGTGAACTGCGCCAGTTGATGCCGCTGTCGGGCGCGCTGCGCGCGGTCAACCAGGCCAGCGTCAAGGCCAGGCTGCCCGGCGACGTGCGCGAGGTGCTGGTGCGCGAAGGCGAAGCCGTGCAAGCCGGCCAGGTACTGATCAGGATGGATGCCAGCGACTACCAGGCGCGCGTCGACCAGGCCAAAGGCGCGTTGCTGGCGGCGCGCGGCCAGCTCGACATCGCGACCAAGACGCGCGATAACAACAAGGCATTGCTCGACAAGGGGTTCATTTCGAAAACCGCGTTCGATAATGCGGAGAGCCAATTCGATATCGCGCGTGCCAATGTCGGCTCGGCGCGCGGCGCGCTCGACGTCGCGCAGAAGGCGCTGGCCGACACGGTGATCCGCGCGCCGATTTCGGGCCTGGTCAGCAGCCGCACGGTGCAGCCCGGCGAAAAGGTGTCCGCCGACAATCGCCTGCTAGACGTGGTCGACCTCCGCCAGATGGAAATGGAAGCCGCGGTCCCGGCCTCCGATATCGCACAGGTGGCGCTGGGGCAGGAGGTGCAAGTGAAGATGGAAGGCCTGCCCAAGCCCTTCGCCGGCAAGGTCGCGCGCATCAACCCCGCCACCCAGTCGGGCTCGCGCTCGATCATGGTGTATATACAGATCGAGAATCCGCAAGGCGCGCTGCGCGCCGGCATGTTCGGCGAAGCGCAACTGACGATGGCGAAAAAAGCCGGTGTGCTGACCGTGCCGCAAACAGCGATCCAGACCGATGCCGGCAACACCTTCGTCTATGCAATCGAAGACGGCAAGCTGGTGCAAAACCCAGTTTCGCTCGGCATGCGCGGCGACGATGGCAGCGGCAGCGCCGTCGAAATCGTCGGCGGACTCGATAATGGTACGCACATCGTCAGAACCAACTTAGGTATCCTGCGCACCGGCACCATCGTGAAGCTCGCGCGGAACGGCAGCCCGGACGCGGCGGCACAATAAAAAAGATCAAGCCCATGTGGTTCACCCGCATCAGTATCGGCAATCCCGTTCTCGCGACCATGATGATGGCCGCATTCGTCGTGCTCGGCTTGTTCTCTTACCAGCGGCTGCGGGTTGACCAGTTTCCGGACGTGACCTTCCCGGTGGTGGTGGTGCAGACCGACTACCCGGGCGCTTCACCGGAGACGGTCGAGTCCGATATCACGCGCAAGGTCGAGGAATCGGTCAATACCATCAACGGCATCAAGAACCTGTTTTCGCGTTCGTATGAAGGCAGCTCGGTGGTGATCATCGAGTTCGATTTGACCATCGATCCGGCGCAGGCGGCGCAGGACGTGCGCGAGAAGGTCGCACTGGTGAAAACCCTGTTCCGCAAGGAAGTGAAGGAACCGCGCGTGATGCGCTACGACCCGGCCGACCGGCCGATTGTCGCCATCTCGGTGACCACCGACGCCAAGGTCAAGCCGCGCGACATGCGCGAGCTGACCACGATCGCCGACCAGGTGGTGAAGAAGCGGCTGGAGAACGTGCGCGGCGTCGGTTCGGTCGCACTGGTGGGCGGCGTCCGGCGCGAGATCCAGATCTACGTGAAACCAGGCGAGATGGAAGCGCTCGGCATCGGCATCGACCAGGTGATCAATGCGTTGCGCAACGAGAATCAGGAATTGCCGACCGGCGCAGTCCGTTCCACCGCCGATGAAAAAGTAGTGCAGATCCAGGGCAAGGTGAAGAACCCGCAGGATTTCGGCCGCATCGTCGTCGCCCGCCGCGGCGATCAACCGGTCACGCTGGCGCAGATCGCGACCGTAGTTGACGGCCAGGAAGAGCAGGACAGCCTGGCGCTATACAACGGCCAGCGTACCCTGGCGCTGGCCGTGCTAAAGGCGCAAGGGCAGAATACGATCGACGTCGCCGACGGCCTGCGAGAGGCGCTGAAGGAACTGGAGCCGCGCCTGAACGCGCTCTACCCCGGCGTCAAGATCGACATCATCCAGGACAGCTCGCGCCAGATCCGCACCGGCGTCGACAACGTGCGGCGCACGATGATCGAAGGCGCGGCGCTGACCATCCTGATCGTGTTCCTGTTTCTCAATTCATGGCGCTCCACGGTGATCACCGGTCTGACCTTGCCGGTGGCAATCATCGGCACCTTCCTGTTCATGTACCTGTTCGGCTTCACCATCAACATGATCACGCTGATGGCGTTGTCGCTGTGCGTCGGCTTGCTGATCGACGATGCAATCGTGGTGCGCGAAAACATCGTGCGCCACGCCGGCATGAAGGTGAACGGCAAGTACAAGGAGCATAAAGTCGCAGCGCTGGAGGGCACCGCCGAAATCGGACTGGCGGTGCTGGCGACCACGTTTTCGATCGTCGCAGTGTTCCTGCCGGTCGGCTTCATGGGCGGCATCATCGGCCGCTTTTTCCACCAGTTTGGCGTTACCGTGGCGGCTGCCGTGCTGATCTCGATGTTCGTGTCGTTCACGCTCGATCCGATGCTGTCGTCGATCTGGCGCGATCCGGCCGTGCACGGTGAGCATGGCAAAGGCATTTACGATCGCACCATCGGCCGCGTGCTCGGCCAATTCGAGCGCCTGGTGCAATGGCTGTCGCGCAGCTATCAAACGCTGCTCGACTGGTCGCTGCGGCATCGCAAGACCACGCTGGCGATCGCGGCCGCAAGCTTCTTCGCCGGCCTGGCGATTCCGGCCAGCGGCTTGATCGGCTCGGAATTCGTGCCGCAAGCGGATTACTCGGAAACCGGTGTCACCTTCTACACGCCGGTCGGCTCGTCACTCGAATTCACCGAGACCAAGGCGCGCCAGGTGGAAGCGGTGCTGCGCGAATTCCCGGAAGTGCAGGACATCTACACCACGATCAACACCGGCGCCGCGCAGGGCAAGAATTATGTGACCACCTTCATCCGCCTGGTGCCGCGCAAGGAACGCGCGCGCAGCACCGGCCAGATGAGCACGCCGCTGCGCAATCGACTGCTGCAGGTGGCCGGCATCACGGTCACCCACATCGGTTCGCTTGACGGCGTCGGCGGCGATTCCAAGCAATTGCGGCTGAGTCTGCAGGGAACCGACCTGAAGGAACTGGCGAAGCTGACTGACGAGGCGATGGCGAAGATACGGTCCATACCCGGCCTGGTCGATCTCGATTCCAGCCTGAAGGCGGAAAAGCCCACCATCGCCATCGAACCCAAACGCGACATCGGCGCCGACCTCGGCGTCGGCGTCGCGCAGATCGGCAATGCACTGCGGCCACTGCTGGCGGGCGACGAAACCACCACCTGGCGCGGCCCGGATGACGAGAATTACAGCGTCAAGGTGCGCTTGGCGCCGTCCGACCGCAACAACGCGGACGACCTGTCGCGCCTGATGCTGGCGAGTACGCAGACCCATGCCGACGGCACGCCGAAGATGGTGGCGCTGCGCCAGGTGGCCTCCATCACACCGTCGACCGGCGCCAACCAGATCAACCGGCGCGATCTCAACCGCGAAGTGGAACTGTCGGCCAACGTGGTCGGCCGCTCAGCCGGCGAAGTCGGCGCCGACGTCAAGCGCGCGCTCGACAGCATCCACTGGCAACCCGGCTATCGCTACCAGCTCGGCGGCTCCGCCAAGAACATGCAGGAATCGTTCGGCTACGCGCTGTCGGCGCTGGCGCTGGCGGTGATCTTCATCTACATGATCCTGGCCTCGCAGTTCGCCAGCTTCCTGCAGCCGGTGGCGATCATGTCGGCGCTGCCGCTGACGCTGATCGGCGTGTTCCTGGCGCTGATGTCCTTCCGTTCGACGCTCAACATGTTTTCGATCATCGGCTTCATCATGCTGATGGGCTTGGTGACCAAGAACGCGATCCTGCTGGTCGACTTTGCCAATCAGGCGCGCAAGGCCGGCGCCGAACGCACCACGGCGCTGCTGGAAGCCGCGCATGTGCGCCTGCGGCCGATCCTGATGACCACGCTGGCGATGGTGTTCGGCATGGTGCCGCTGGCCTTCGGCCTGGGCGAAGGTTCCGAGCAGCGGGCGCCGATGGGGCAGGCAGTGATCGGCGGCATTATCACTTCGTCATTACTGACGCTGGTAGTGGTGCCGGTAATTTATACCTATCTCGACGATTTCGCCGCATGGGCGCGCCGCAAATGGCATCACGGCGAACCTGGGCGGCATCAAGGAGCGCCTGCCACAGTCGTGCTTCAGAGCAAAAACGACGATGCCGTTTGATAAAATAGCGAGTTTGTTTACTAACCCGTCGAGTGCCGAAAAAATGAATATCGAAAAAGCCCGTTTCAACATGATTGAACAGCAGATCCGCACCTGGGACGTGCTCGACCAGGACGTGCTCGACCTGCTGCTGGTGGTCAAGCGCGAAGCCTTCGTGCCGGCCGCCTACGCGAGCCTGGCTTTCGTCGATACCGAGATTCCGCTGCCGGGCGGCGAACGCATGTTCGCGCCGAAGATGGAGGCGCGCGTTCTGCAGGAAATCGGTCTGAAGAAGCATGAGAACGTGCTCGAAATCGGCGCCGGCTCCGGCTATATGGCGGCGCTGCTGGCGCACAAGGCGCGCCACGTGACCACGATCGAGATCGATCCGGCGCTGAAGGCGCTGGCGGAAAAGAACCTGGTCGGCTATGGCGTCGCCAACGTCGAGGTCGTGCTGGGCAACGGCGCGCAGGGCTGGGCCAAGGGCGACGCGCAATATGACGCAATCGTGATTTCCGGCTCGTTGCCGGTGCTGCCGGACAGCTTCCTGGAACAGTTGAAGCTCGGCGGCCGCCTGTTCGCGATCATCGGCTCGGCGCCGGCGATGTCGGCGCAGATCGTCACCCGCGTATCGGATACTGCCTACGACACCATCAAGGTTTTCGAAACCGATGTGAAGCCGCTGCGCGAAGCGCTCGCACCTTCGCATTTCACGTTCTAGGGAACAGCGATGCAAACACTAACCGCACCGGAACTGGCGGCCTGGCTGGCCGACGACGCGCGCGCCAGACCGGTGCTGCTCGACGTGCGCGAACCGTGGGAATTCCAGACCTGCCATATCGACGGCTCGGTGCCGATTCCGATGAATACGATTCCGGCGCGACTGCAGGAACTCGACGAGGAAGCGGCCATCGTGTGCATCTGTCACCACGGCGCGCGCAGCATGTCGGTCGCGGCCTTCCTCGAACGCAACGGCTTCACGCAAGTGATCAACCTGACCGGCGGCGTCCACGCATGGGCGCTGCAGGTCGATAACGCGATGCCCACCTACTAATCGATTTCACCGACTTTCCCGAAGAGGACCCAATGCGGAATTCCGTCATCGCCACGCTGGTTGCCGGCGCTTTCCTATCGCTCGACGCGCACGCCATCGACCTGTTGCAGGTCTATCAGGAAGCGTTGGCGAACGACGCGCCTTACGCCAGCGCGCGCGCCACGCTTACCGCCGGGCAGGAGAAAGCGACGCAAGGCCGCGCCGGCCTGCTGCCGACGGTCGGCGTCGGCGGCAGCTACAACCGCAGTGATTTCAACAGCACCTCGTCGGGCATCCCGGTCAGCCGAAATTTCAGCTCCAACGGCTACACGATTTCGCTGTCGCAGCCGCTGCTCCGCCTGGCGAATTGGGAGCAGTACCAGCAGGGCAAACTGTCGGTCGCAGTCAGCGAAGCGCAGTTCGCGCAGGCGCAGCAGGACCTGATCGTGCGCGTGGCGCAGGCTTACTTCGACGTGCTCGCCGCGCAGGATGCGCTGGCGTCGGTACAGGCGCAAAAAAGTGCGATCACCGAGCAGCTGGCGTCGGCCAAGCGAAATTTCGAAGTCGGCACCGCGACTATCACCGACACCCATGAAGCGCAGGCCCGCTTCGATCTCGCGGTGGCGCAGGAATTTGCGGCGCAGAACGATCTCGAAATCAAGCGCACTGCGCTGCAGCAGATCATCGGCAAGCCGGCCGGCGAACTGGCGACGCTGCGCCCGGGTCTTAGACTCACCCCGCCTGAACCGGCGGTCGTCGACACCTGGGTGCAGAGCGCGGAGCAGCAGAATTACGGCGTGCTCGGCCAGCAGCTGGCACTGGAGATCGCGCAGCGCGAAATCAAGCGCAACCGTGCCGGACACTTGCCGACGGTCGACCTGGTCGCCAGCCGCAACCACAACAACCAGACCGGCAGCACGCTGAGCGCGGTCGGCAGCGTAGCCGACGTCAATACCATCGGCGTGCAATGGAACATCCCGCTGTTTTCCGGCTTCGCAGTCGACAGCCGCGTGCGCGAGGCGATCGCTTTGGAAGACAAGTCGCGCTCCGACCTTGAAAATGCGCGCCGCGTCGCCGCGCAGGGCGCGCGCCAGGCCTACCTCGGCGTCAATTCCGGACTGGCGCAGGTCAAGGCGCTGGAAGCGGCGGAGATTTCCAGCCAGTCGGCACTCGACTCGAACCGGCTCGGCTATCAGGTCGGCGTACGCATCAACATCGACGTGCTGAATGCGCAGCAGCAGTTGTATTCGACGCGCAGGGATCTGGCGAAAGCGCGCTATGACACCATCGTCAATGGTTTGCGCCTGAAGTCGGCGGCCGGCGCCTTGAAGGAAGAAGACCTGGCGCAGATCAATGCGCTGCTGAACCCATAATCGCGTCAGCGTCAGCCGGCCTCACGCCGGAATCGCGGCCGCGACGCCGTTTCCGCTTGATCCGCCGCTACCGGCAATCCCGGCCGGGCGCCGGCCCGCCCGCCCCTGATCCGGCTATGATTTCGTTTCCTGTTTACGCAGCGAGGGCGCATACCTTAACGTATCGATGCAGGCACCGATCAGCCTTTCGGCACTACCGGCCAGATTGAAACTGTGGGGCGCGAACAGCCAGTTATTCAGCAGGCCGCTGACGGTGGCATGCAAAGCGACGCCGGCAAGCCGGACATCGAGATCGGCTGGCAATTGCTGTTTGGCGATCGCGTTGCGCAGGATGCGCTCGATATTTTCACTGCCCTGCAACAGGCATTCCTGCTGCCGTATCACGATCGGATCGGCCTGGTCAACGAACTCGCATTTGTGGAACAGGATCTCGAACACCTTGCGTGACTGCGGATTACGCGCCGCCTCCTTCAGCACGAACACGCAGGTCGCGCGCAGTTGGCCGAGCGGATCGGGTTCGGCCTTTTCGGCATTGGCTTCGACCATCGTTTCCATCGGCAGCCGCACGCGCTCGCACATCGCGTCGAACAAATCGCTCTTGTTCCTGAAATGCCAGTAGATCGCGCCGCGCGTGACGTTGGCGGCCTGCGCGACATCGGCCAGCGAGGTGCGGCTGACGCCATGCGCGTGGAACACCTCTTCCGCGGCATCGAGAATGCGGCCGCGCGTTTCCAGCGCCTCTTCCTTGGTGCTTCTGGCCATGACAAGTAAAGCTTTGCTAATAAGGATATTATCGACGGTTAACGATTCATATCGAATCGCCCCGGCTCATACATACATTCACGTATGTATGTATAATACCACCGATGCCCTTGAACGGAACAATGATGCCGCGAACGCTACGGTTCGCATCGCGATTCCTCAGTCCGTCTTCCCCTGCGATCCACCGTACAACTTAACAGAGTGCGAGAGTTTATGAATTCGATTCGTCATGTTCCGCGCATCGCCGCGGCTGTCTGGATGTCGACCCTGCTGGCTGGCTGCGGCGACAAGATTGCGAATGCGCAAGCACCTGGCGGCGGCATGCCGCCGCCGGAAGTAGCGGTAGTGACTGTCGCGCCGCAACGTGTCGTGATGTCGACCGAATTGCCGGGGCGGCTGGAGGCGACTCGCATCGCGCAGGTACGCGCGCGCGTGCCCGGCATTGTATTGAAACGCGTGTTCCGCGAAGGCAGCGACGTCAAGGCCGGCGAGCTGCTGTTCCGCATCGATCCGGCGCCTTACCAGGCAACCTATAACAGCACCGTGGCGGCAGTGGCGAAAGCCGAAGCGAACGTTGCGCAGGCCGATCTGAAGGTGCAGCGCTACAAGCCGCTGGTGGAAACCAATGCGATCAGCAAGCAGGAATACGACGATGCGCTGACCGCGCAAAAACAAGTCGCGGCCGACCTGGCCTCGGCCAGGGCCGCGCAGCAGACCGCGAAGCTGAATCTCGGCTACGCCACCGTCAACGCGCCGATTTCCGGCCGCATCGGCCGCGCGCAAGTGACCGAAGGCGCGCTGGTGGGTCAGGGCGAAGCGACGCCGCTGGCGACGATCCAGCAACTCGATCCGATCTACGTGAACCTGACGCAGTCCAGTTCGGAGCTGCTGCAATTGCGGCGCGCGCTGGCCAGCGGCCAGCTGAAGGGCGTCGGCAAGGAGCAGGCCAAGGTCACGCTGGTGTGGGAAGACGGCCGTCCTTATCCGCATGCCGGCAAGCTGCTGTTCTCCGATGTCGCGGTCGACGAAAGCTCCGGCGCCGTCACGCTGCGCGCCGAATTCCCGAATCCCGATCGCATGCTGTTGCCCGGCATGTATGTGCGCGCAAAACTCGAACAGGCCGTCAGCGAGAACGCAATCACGGTGCCGCAGCAGGCGGTGCAGCGCGATCCGTCCGGCGCCTTGGTGATGTTGGTCAGCACTGACGGCAAGGTGTCGCCGCAACCGGTCAAGGCCGACACCACGCAGGGCGACAGCTGGATCGTCAGCGAAGGCCTGAAGACCGGCGACCGCGTGATCGTCGAAGGCCTGCAGAAGGTGAAGCCGGGCGCAACCGTGAAGCCGATGCCGTGGAAGAGCGCCGCCGCGAAGCCGGCGCCGCAAGGTAAATAAGGGAGTCCTGCATGGCAAAGTTTTTCATCGATCGCCCGGTCTTCGCGTGGGTCATCGCACTATTCATCCTGCTCGCCGGCGCGCTGTCGGTCACGCGGCTGCCGATTGCGCAGTACCCCACCATCGCTCCACCGGCGGTGCAGGTCACCGCCAACTACCCGGGCGCGACCGCGCAGACGCTGGATGAAAGCATCATCAGCCTGATCGAGCAGGAGATGAACGGCGCCGACGGCCTGCAGTACATCGAATCGCAGGCGCAGGCCAACGGCCAGGCGCAGGTCACGGTGACCTTCCTGCCCGGCACCAATCCCGACCTGGCCGCGGTCGACGTACAGAACCGCCTCAAGCGCGTCGAGGCACGGCTGCCGCAGGCGGTCACGCAGCAAGGCGTGCAAGTAACCAAGGCGCGCAACAACTTCCTGCTATTTACCACTTTGTCGTCGACCGACGGCCGGCTCGATCCGATCGCGCTCGGCGACTATCTGTCGCGCAACGTGCTGAATGAACTGAAGCGCGTGCCCGGCGTCGGCCAGGCGCAACTGTTCGGCACCGAGCGCGCGATGCGCATCTGGGTCGATCCTGCCAAGCTGGTCGGCCTGAAGCTGACGCCGTCCGACGTCGGCACCGCGATCCGCGGTCAGAATGCGCAGGTGGCGTCCGGCACGCTGGGTGAACTGCCGAATCCGAATACGCAACAGATCACCGCCCCTATCGTGGTCACCGGCCAACTATCGACGCCGGAGGAATTCGGCAACATCGTGTTGCGCGCCAACCGGGACGGCTCCACCGTGCGCCTGCGCGATGTCGCCCGTATCGAGATCGGCGGCCAGGTGTATGCGACCGCCGCGCGCCTGAACGGCAAGCCGACCGCCGCGGTCGGCGTACAGCTGTCGCCGACCGCGAATGCACTCGCCACCGCGAAGGCGGTGCGCCAGCGCATGGACGAGCTGTCCAAGTATTTTCCGGCCGGCGTCAAGTACGATATTCCGTATGACACTTCGCGCTTCATCCAGATCTCGATCGAGGAAGTGGTCAAGACCCTGCTGGAAGCGGTCCTGCTGGTGTTCCTGGTGATGTACCTGTTCCTGCAAAACATCCGCTACACGTTGATCCCGACCATCGTGGTGCCGGTGGCGCTGATGGGCACGTTTGCGACGATGCTGCTGTTCGGGTTCTCGATCAACGTGCTGACCATGTTCGGCATGGTGCTGGCGATCGGCATTTTGGTCGACGACGCGATCGTGGTGGTGGAAAACGTCGAGCGCATCATGAGCGAGGAAGGCCTGTCGCCGCGCGACGCAACGCGCAAGGCGATGGGACAGATCACCGGCGCCATCGTCGGCATCACGCTGGTGCTGATCGCGGTGTTCCTGCCGATGGCCTTGTTCGGCGGCGCGGTCGGTGCGATCTACCGCCAGTTCTCGCTGTCGATGGTATCGTCGATGGTGTTCTCCGCGCTGATGGCGTTGTCGCTGACGCCGGCCTTGTGCGCGACTCTGCTGAAGCCGGTCGCCGCCGGCCACCATCACGAGAAGTCCGGTTTCTTCGGCTGGTTCAATCGCAGCTTCCACCGCACCGCGACCAGCTATCAGGGCGTGGTCGGAAAAATCATCGGCAAGACCGGCCGCTACATGATTATCTTCGCGCTGATCGTGGCCTGCGTGGGATTCCTATACGCGCGGCTGCCGACCTCCTTCCTGCCGCAGGAAGACCAAGGCTACCTGATCACCAACGTGCAATTGCCGCCGGGCGCGAGCACCAACCGCACACTCGAAGTGGTCGAACAGATCGAGCAGCACTACCTGAAGCAACCCAGTGTCGCCAGCGTGGTCGGCGTCACCGGCTTCAGCTTCTCCGGCAGCGGCCAGAATGCGGCGCTGGTATTCACGGCACTGAAGGACTGGAGCGAACGTGCCGCCGACCAATCGGCAAGCGCGATTGCCGGCAGAGCCTTCGGCGCGTTCTCGCAGATCAAGGATGCGATCGTGTTTCCGTTGAGTCCGCCGCCGATTCCGGAACTCGGCAATGCGACCGGCTTCACGATGCGCCTGCAGGATCGCGGCGGTGTCGGGCATGAAGCGCTGCTCGCCGCGCGCAACCAGCTGCTCGGCATGGCGGCGCAGAGCAAGATCGTCGCCGGCGTGCGCCCGGAAGGACTGGAAGACACACCGCAATTGCAGCTGAACATCGACCGCGACAAGGCCAACGCATTGGGCGTGTCGTTCGCCGATATCAACAACACGCTATCGACTTCGCTCGGCTCCGCCTACATCAACGATTTCCCCAACCAGGGCCGCCAGCAGCGCGTAGTGGTGCAGGCCGACGCGCCGCAGCGGATGCAGCCGGAAGATCTGCTGAAGCTGTATGTGCGCAACAACAAGGGCGACATGGTGCCATTCTCGGCCTTCATGAGTTCGAAGTGGGTGGTCGGCCCGGTGCAGCTGTTCCGCTACAACGGTTATCCGGCGATGAAAATTTCCGGCACCGCCGCGCCCGGCCGCAGCACCGGCGAAGCGATGAACGAGATGGAGCGCCTGGTCGGCCAACTGCCGACCGGCATCGGCCTCGAATGGACCGGCCAGTCGTTGGAAGAAAAAACTTCCGGTGCACAGGCTCCCGCGCTGTTCCTGCTGTCGCTGCTGGCGGTGTTCCTGGTGCTGGCGGCGTTGTATGAAAGCGCATCGATTCCGATCGCGGTGCTGCTGGTGGTGCCGCTCGGCATACTCGGCGCGCTGCTCGGCGCAAGCTTGCGCGGCATGCCCAACGACGTCTACTTCAAGGTCGGCCTGATCGCGATCATCGGCCTGTCGGCGAAGAACGCGATCCTGATCATCGAGTTCGCGAAAGACCTGCAGGCGCAGGGCAAGGGCGTGATCGAAGCGACGCTGGAAGCGGTGCATCTGCGCTTCCGGCCTATCCTCATGACCTCGCTCGCATTCATTCTCGGCGTGCTGCCGCTGGTCGTCGCGACCGGCGCCGGCTCGGCCAGCCAGCGCGCGATCGGCACCGGCGTGATGGGCGGCATGATCACCGCGACGGCGCTGGCGGTATTTCTGGTGCCGGTGTTCTTCGTCGTCGTGCGCCGCATCTTCAAGGGTAGCGAACGGCAGCGGCGCTTCTACACCGAGCACGTGCTTCAGCAAGAGGACCTCACGCCATGATCAAGCAACTGACCTTCATCCTGCTCGCGGCCGGCGCGCTGAGCGGCTGTTCGCTAGCCCCGACCTACGTGCGGCCCGATGCGCCGGTGGCCGACGCCTACCCGACGCAAAGCGCGGGCGCAGCCGCCACCAGCGGCTGGCGCGAATTCTTTCCCGATCAACGCCTGCAGACCTTGATCGCAACCGCGCTCGCCAACAACCGCGACCTGCGCATCGCCGCGCTGCGCATCGAGGAAGCGCGCGCGCAGTACAACATCCAGTCGGCCGACCTGTTGCCGAACCTGAATGCGAGCGCCACCGGTTCGCGCGCGCGCATACCCGCCGTACTCAGCCCGACTGGCCAGTCAATGGTGAGCAGCAGCTACCAGGTCGGCCTCAGCCTGGCCTCGTTCGAACTGGATTTCTTCGGCCGCGTGCGCAGTTTGAATGATGCGGCGCTGGCACAGTACCTGGCAACCGAGGAAGCGGCACGCGCCGCCCATATCACGCTGGTCGCGGAAGTGGCGAAAGCCTATCTGGCCGAGCGCGCATTCGCCGAACAGTACGAGCTCGCTCGTAAGACCTTCGAGAGCCGCGAGACCGCCTACAAGCTCGCGAAGCAGCGCTTCGACGTCGGCGCCTCGTCCGCGCTCGATCTGCGCCTGAATGAAACGCTGGTGCAATCGGCGCGCGCGTCGCTGGCGACGTTGACGCGGCAACGCGCGCAGGCGGCCAACGCGCTGACGCTGCTGGTCGGCAAAGTTGTGAGCGATCTGTCGCCGGAACAGAACCTATCGACACAGAACATCGTCACCGACATCCCGGCCGGTCTACCGTCGGAGCTGCTGACGCGCCGCCCCGATATCCGCGCCGCCGAGCAGCGCCTGAA
>UEXY01000043.1_pt1 | contig 18039 bp, 12 predicted proteins | sample 4301061 | NCBI WGS metagenome assembly UEXY01 (sample SAMEA4773184, study PRJEB27434) | metagenome | biome: 2259; feature: agricultural soil; material: soil | place: USA | collected 2014-09 | depth 0.25 m | reverse complement strand
CTTGCCATGGTCAACGTGACCAATCGTGCCCACATTCACGTGCGGCTTCGTCCGCTCAAACTTGCCTTTTGCCATTTTAAATTTCCTTCAAAAAGAACGAGTGTTAATTAATTAGTGTGTCCGGAATTCCAGGCTCCGATTGCGGGCCATTCAGGCGCGCAACCGGATGCTTGAGTTACTTGCTTTTTGCGCTGACGATTGCTTCGGTGACATTCTTCGGGGCTTCAGCATAGTGCTTGAATTCCATCGTGTATGTCGCACGACCCTGGGTCAATGAACGCAGCGTGGTCGCATAACCAAACATTTCCGACAGCGGCACCTCCGCGCGAACGATTTTGCCGCCACCTGTGATGTCGTCCATACCCTGGATCATGCCGCGACGGGATGACAAGTCGCCCATCACGTCACCCATCTTTTCTTCGGGTGTTTCGACTTCAACAGCCATCATCGGCTCAAGCAAGACCGGGTTAGCCTTGCGGCAACCGTCCTTGAATGCCATCGACGCAGCCATGCGGAACGCATTTTCGTTCGAGTCGACGTCGTGATAGGAACCGAAAAACAGCGTGACCTTGACGTCAACCACCGGGTAACCAGCCATCACGCCGGCCGGCAGGGTTTCCAGAATGCCCTTCTCGACTGCCGGGATGTATTCGCGCGGAACCACACCACCCTTGATCGCGTCGACGAACTCGAAGCCCTTGCCCGGCGCTTGCGGCTCGATCTTCAACACCACATGGCCGTACTGGCCGCGGCCACCAGACTGCTTGACGAACTTACCTTCGATTTCTTCGCATGTTTTGCGGATCGTTTCGCGATAAGCCACTTGCGGCTTGCCGACAGTCGCTTCGACGTTGAATTCACGCTTCATGCGGTCAACGATAATTTCCAAGTGCAACTCACCCATGCCGGCGATAATGGTCTGGCCGGATTCTTCGTCGGTTCGAACGCGGAACGACGGATCTTCTTGTGCGAGACGATTAAGCGCCAGGCCCATTTTCTCTTGATCTTGCTTGGTTTTCGGCTCAACGGCCTGCGAAATCACCGGCTCAGGGAACACCATGCGTTCCAGCGTGATCACGGATTCGGGATCACACAGGGTTTCGCCAGTGGTCGCTTCTTTCAGGCCTACAGCGGCCGCGATGTCGCCTGCGCGGACTTCCTTGATCTCTTCGCGCTGGTTCGCGCGCATCTGCAGCAAACGGCCGATACGCTCTTTCTTGCCCTTCACCGGGTTGTACACCGTGTCGCCCGAATTCACCACGCCGGAATAGACGCGGAAGAAGATCAGTTGCCCGACGAACGGATCGGTCATGATCTTGAATGCGAGTGCAGAGAACTTCTCGTTGTCGTCGGCCTTGCGCTCTGCGGGCTCGTCGTTCTCGTCCAGGCCTTGGACCGGCGGAATATCGGTCGGCGCCGGCAGGTATTCGATCACGGCATCCAGCATCGCTTGCACGCCTTTGTTCTTGAACGCGGTACCGCACATCATCGGCACAATCTCGCCGGCGATCGTGCGCTGACGAATTGCGCTCTTGATCTCGGCCTCGGTCAGTTCGCCTTCTTCGAGATACTTGTTCATCAGCTCTTCAGTTGCCTCGGCGGCAGCCTCGACCATCTTCTCGCGCCATTCTTGCGCGGTGGCTTTCAGGTTTTCCGGAATATCGCGATATTCGAACTTCATGCCTTGCGATGCATCATCCCAATGCACAGCCTTCATCTTGACCAAGTCGATCACGCCGAGGAAATTTTCCTCAGCGCCGATAGGCACTTGGATCGGAACCGGATTAGCCTTCAAACGGGCGCGCATCTGCTCATATACCTTGAAGAAATTGGCGCCGGTACGGTCCATCTTGTTGACAAACGCCAGGCGAGGCACCTTGTGCTTGTTGGCCTGGCGCCAAACGGTTTCGGACTGCGGCTGCACGCCACCCACGGCGCAATACACCATGCAGGCGCCGTCGAGCACGCGCATGGAACGCTCCACCTCGATGGTGAAATCGACGTGGCCCGGGGTATCGATAATGTTGATGCGATGCTCGGGCATGGTCAGGTCCATGCCTTTCCAGAAACACGTCACGGCAGAGGAGGTGATGGTGATGCCCCGCTCCTGCTCCTGCTCCATCCAGTCGGTGGTCGCTGCACCGTCATGCACTTCACCGAGCTTGTGGTTGACGCCGGTGTAGAACAGGATACGCTCGGTAGTGGTTGTTTTACCGGCATCGATGTGAGCGGAAATACCGATATTGCGGTACCGCTCAATGGGGGTCTTGCGAGCCATATTCAATCCTAAGTCTTTTAATGTCGAAAACCGAGCGCCACTTTTTACAAGAGGTACGCCCGGTTTCGACCGTTTTACATTGCAGAGCCTTCAACGATGCGAAGGCAGCTATTTGATTATTGCTATTAGAAACGGAAGTGGGAGAACGCCTTGTTGGCTTCTGCCATACGGTGCACTTCATCACGCTTCTTCATCGCGCCCCCGCGGCCTTCGGCCGCTTCCATCAATTCGCCACCCAGGCGCTGCGGCATCGACTTTTCGCTGCGCTTATTGGCAGCTTCGCGCAGCCAGCGCATCGACAGCGCCATGCGGCGCACCGGACGCACTTCGACCGGCACCTGGTAGTTGGCGCCACCAACACGGCGGGATTTAACTTCAACCAACGGCTTGCAGTTATTGAGCGCAGCAGTGAACACTTCCAGCGGATCCTTGCCGGACTTGGTCTTGATGTGGTCAAACGCACCGTAGATGATGTTCTCGGCGACCGATTTTTTACCGGACAGCATCAGGACGTTGACGAACTTCGCGACTTCAACATTGCCGAATTTCGGATCAGGCAGAATTTCCCGTTTCGGGACTTCACGACGACGTGGCATTTCAATTCCTTTCACTCTTCAGTTGAGCTGCGGCAGTGAGTGTATTTGCCGCTCGCTCGCGGATACCCATCATAAGCATCCACTTACTCGACCCATTCGGGGCCGACTCACATTCCGCGCGGAAAAACACCGGCGGAAAAACCTGATTACTTCTTGGCTGCTTTCGCACGCTTCGCGCCGTACTTCGAACGCGCCTGCTTACGATCCTTCACGCCCTGGGTATCCAGCGCACCGCGCACCATGTGATAGCGCACACCCGGCAAGTCCTTCACACGGCCACCGCGGAGCAGTACGACGCTGTGCTCCTGCAGGTTGTGGCCTTCGCCGCCGATATACGAAATGACTTCGAAACCGTTGGTCAGGCGTACTTTGGCGACCTTACGGAGCGCCGAGTTCGGCTTTTTCGGAGTCGTGGTGTAAACACGGGTGCAGACACCGCGTTTCTGCGGGCTGTTTTCCAGCGCCGGCGATTTGCTCTTGACGCGTGTGGAAACACGCGGCTGGCGAATCAGTTGATTGATGGTTGGCATCGGTCTAAATCCAACAAAATGAAACGTTAATAAAAATACAGTTCCAAAAACGATTGCCTGGAACCGAGGGGAAAATCATTGCGCATGACGGCGCATCGATCTGGAGCCAAACGGGTAAGCGTTGCAAAAGGCGGGAGAAGCTGACCAAAGAACGCTTAGGCCATGGAAAGCCTAAAATCGAGAACTCGCGAGTATATCCTCCTTGCCACGTTTCGTCAACTAGACCAGGCGATACAAATCGAAGGTGCAAGCCGGCCGGAAACGTCCCTTCTACAGATGTCGCCGCGCCTGGTGCTCCACCCTTTATGTAAGCACATACTCCGCGATCTACCGCAGAAATGAAGTAGGCATTAATAGTCATAAGCACTTTCTGCGCATAAACTGTCGTACCGGATTGCGAAATCCCTCGCCTTTTCCGGTTTGCGTTTCACATTCATGCTCGTCCTTCCGCGTCCGGCCAGTCTGCTGGTTATTTCCACTTATCTCATATTGTCGGCAATACCATTCTTGCCGTTGATGTTCGGCAGGCCGCTCGACAATCCGGCCCGCGTTGTTGCCATGGAATTCGTCGCGTGGCTGGCGGTCTGGTGTTTGTTCAAGCGTCCGGCGTGGTTTCACTGGCTGCTCTTTCCGGCTTTTGTCGCGCTGCCGATCGAGATTTATCTGAATTTATATTACAACCAGGGCATATCGACCCATCATCTGGGAATCATTGCGGAAACCAGCCCGACGGAATCGATGGAATTTCTCGGCGACAACGCATGGTTGCTGGCGGTGGTGGCATTTGGCGTGATTGCGTGGTGGGGCGTCAGCTGGCGCGCTGCGCTCAAAACTCGCGAGCTTGATTGGAATGACCACTCGCGCTGGGTGATGATCGCGCTTCTGTCCCTCGGCCTTGGCGTATGGATGTATGGGCAGAAGTACGGTGTCGAAAAGCCGCCAGCCTCCATATCATCGGCGGCAGCCGACGGCAGCGAGATCGCGGGCGAAGCTGCGTCGGCATCCGCGGATAATATGGCGGTCTCCGGTTTTCCGAAGCTGCCGGCCTGGGCAAAAATTCCGTTCGAACTGGAAGCATTCGGCAAGACCTGGCCGTTCGGCCTGGTAGTGCTCGGACATGAATTCTGGAAAGAGCGCGAGTACTTATCGGAACTGGCGCACAAAAGCAGGCTGTTCAAGTTTGGCGCGCAGCAAGCCGGTGAATTGGATATTCCGCAGCTTGTCGTGATGGTGATCGGCGAGTCCTCCCGTTATGACCGCTGGAGCCTCAACGGCTACAAGCGCAACACCAATCCGCTGCTGAAAAAGGAAGTGAACCTGGTCAGTCTGTCGAATGTCGTGACCGCCGTCTCCGCGACGCGATTGTCGGTTCCGATACTGGTGTCGCGCAAGCCAGCGAGACAAAGCCTGCAAGCAGGGTTCGCCGAAAAATCATTTCTGACCGCGTTCAAGGAAGCGGGGTTCAAAACTTATTGGCTGTCGAACCAGATGTCGTTCGGGCAGTTCGACACGCCGGTTTCGGTGTTCGCGAAAGAGGCCGATGTTACGCAATTCCTCAATCTGGGCGGTTTTACCAACAACTCGACTTACGACGGGGTTCTGCTCGACCCGCTCAAGATCGCGATCGCCGATCCGTCGAAGAAGAAGCTAATCGTGCTACATACCTTGGGCAATCATTGGAACTATAGCCACCGCCATCCGAAAGCGTTCGATAACTGGCAGCCTTCGCTGTTCGGCATAGTCGCCCCGGCGTATACCGATCTCGCGATGAAGCAACAACTGAACAATAGCTACGACAATTCGATTCTGTATACCGACTGGTTCCTATCGCAGGTGGTCGGCGCGCTCAAAGCGTCGAATCAAATGGCGACGATGATGTATGTATCGGATCACGGGCAAACGCTGTACGACGGCTCATGCAAGCTGGCGTTCCACGGCCACAATACGCAGTTCGAATTTCACGTGCCGGCATTGGTGTGGTATTCGGAGCTGTATCGCCTCACGCATCCGGAGAAAGTGACGCAATTGCAGAGGAACAAACGGGCGAAACTGAGCACCGAAAACATTTTTCACTCGCTGCTGGACCTGGCGGACATCCGCTATAACAGTGAACAGCTGGACCGGAGTTTCCTGAACAAGAAATTCAGGCAACACAAACGTTATGTCGACAGCTACGGCTGGACTGATTACGACAACGCCACATTCAAGGGCGATTGCCGGGAGGTGATCGACAGGGGCCAGCCGCTGGTGCAGGAAAAATAATCCGCTTCCCAGCAAACCGGAAGCGCAAACAAAAACGGCGCCGAAGTTTCCTCCGGCGCCGTTTTGATTGAGAGCAGCGTGATCAGGCCTCGCCGCCGTCCGGCATGTCGCCGGTTCCGGCAGTCGCCGCTTCGGCTTCCGCTGCACGGGCCGATTCCTCGGCCTGCAGCAATGCCGTGCGCTCTTCGGCCTCCCACGATTCCTTCTCCTTGCGGGCGCGATGGTAAGCGAGGCCGGTACCTGCCGGGATCAAGCGGCCGACGATGACGTTTTCCTTCAGGCCGCGCAGACCGTCTTTCTTGCCCATGATCGCGGCTTCGGTCAGCACGCGCGTGGTTTCCTGGAACGACGCGGCGGAGATGAAGGAGTCAGTTGACAGCGATGCCTTGGTGATGCCAAGCAGCACGTTTTCGTACGTGGCCGGCAGCTTGCCTTCAGCGACGACGCGATCGTTTTCATCCAACAGCTCAGAGCGCTCGACCTGCTCGCCCGGGATGTAGGAGGTGTCGCCGGCGCTAACCACTTGTACGCGGCGCAGCATCTGGCGCACGATCACTTCGATGTGCTTGTCGTTGATCTTCACGCCCTGCAACCGGTACACGTCCTGCACTTCGTCAACGATGTAACGCGCCAGCGCCTCGATACCCAGCAGGCGCAGGATGTCCTGCGGATCGGCCGGACCGTCCACGATCATCTCGCCCTTGTTCACCACCTGACCGTCATGCACCAGCACCTGCTTGTCCTTGGTGATCAGGAACTCGTGCTTGTTGCCGTCCATGTCGGTGATTTCCAGGCGCTGTTTGCCCTTGGTTTCCTTCCCGAACGCCACCGTACCGGTGACTTCCGCCAGCATGCCGGCGTCCTTCGGCGAACGTGCTTCGAACAGCTCGGCCACACGTGGCAGACCGCCGGTGATGTCACGGGTCTTCTGCGATTCGGTCGGGATACGTGCCAGCACCTCGCCTACCGATACCTGCTGGCCGTCTTTCACCGTAATCAGCGCGCCGACCTGGAAACCGATCGTCACCGCGTGCTCGGTGCCGGCGATCTTCACTTCCTCGCCTTTTTCATTCAGCAGTTTCACTTGCGGACGCATCACCTTGGTGCTCGGGCCGCGGCGTTTCGCGTCGATCACGACCAGAGTCGCGAGACCGGTCACTTCATCGATCTGCTTCGCCACAGTCACGCCTTCCTCGACGTTCTCGAACTTCACCGTGCCGGTGTATTCGGTAATGATCGGGCGGGTCAGCGGATCCCACGTCGCCAGCGCGGTGCCGGCCTTGATCGTCAAACCGTCCTTGACCAGCAGGGTCGCACCGTACGGCACCTTGTGACGCTCGCGCTCGCGGCCATGGTCGTCGGTGATCAGCACTTCGCCGGAGCGGGAAATCACGATCTGCTCGCCCTTGCCATTGGTGACATAACGCATGGTCACGGTGAAACGCACGGTGCCGTTCGACTTGGCTTCCACACTGGAGGCCACCGCCGCACGCGACGCCGCACCACCGATGTGGAAGGTACGCATCGTCAACTGAGTTCCCGGTTCGCCGATCGACTGCGCTGCAACCACGCCGACCGCTTCGCCGGCGTTGACCAGCATGCCGCGGCCGAGATCACGGCCGTAGCACTTGGCGCACAGGCCGTAGCGAGTATCACAGGTCAGCGGCGTCCGGACCTTGACTTCGTCGATGCCAAGGCGCTCGATTTCTTCGACCGCGTTTTCATCGAGCAGCGTGCCGGCTTCGAACAGCGTGGCTTGCGTTTCCGGATTGATGATGTCGTTCGCGGCAACGCGGCCTAGGATACGATCGCGCAGCGCTTCGATCACTTCACCGCCTTCGACCAGTGCCTTCATCGACGCACCATTAGCGGTGCCGCAATCGTCTTCGATCACAACCAGATCCTGCGTCACGTCGACCAGACGACGGGTCAAGTAGCCGGAGTTCGCCGTCTTCAATGCGGTATCGGCCAAACCCTTACGAGCGCCGTGCGTCGAGATGAAGTACTGCAATACGTTCAGGCCTTCGCGGAAATTCGCGGTAATCGGCGTTTCGATGATCGAGCCGTCCGGCTTCGCCATCAGGCCACGCATGCCGGCCAGCTGACGGATCTGCGCAGCGGAACCACGGGCGCCGGAGTCGGCCATCATGTAAATCGCGTTGAACGATTCCTGCGTGCCCTTGCTGCCGTCGCGCTTGACGACGTCTTCGACCTTCAGCTGCTCCATCATCGCCTTGCCGACTTCATCGCCGGCCTTGCCCCAGATGTCCACCACCTTGTTGTAGCGTTCGCCGGCGGTGACAAGGCCGGAAGCGTATTGCTGCTCGATCTGCTTCACCTCGTGCTCTGCCTGCGCGATGATGGTGTGCTTCTGCGGCGGCACCAGCATATCGTCCACGCAGATCGAGATGCCGGCGCGGGTCGCGAGACGGAAGCCCGATTGCATCAGCTGGTCCGCGAACACGACAGTCGCGCGAAGACCACACTTGCGGAACGAGATGTTGATCAGCTTTGAAATTTCCTTCTTCTTCAGCGCCTTGTTCAGCACCGTGAACGGCAATCCCTTCGGCAGAATCTCCGACAGGATCGCGCGGCCAATGGTCGTTTCGTAGCGCTTGATCGTCTTTACGAACTCACCGGTCGCCGCATCCTTCGGATACTCGGTGATGCGGACCGTGATACGAGTAGTCAGCTCGACTTCCTTGTTGTCGTACGCACGGATCACTTCCGACACGTCGGGGAACATCATGCCCTCGCCCTTGGCATTGATCTTTTCGCGAGTCGCGTAGTACAGGCCGAGCACGATATCCTGCGACGGCACGATCGACGGCTCGCCGTTGGACGGAAACAGCACATTGTTGGATGCCAGCATCAGCGTGCGGGCTTCCATCTGCGCTTCGATCGACAACGGAACGTGGACTGCCATCTGGTCGCCGTCGAAGTCGGCGTTGAACGCTGCGCACACCAGTGGGTGCAGCTGGATCGCCTTGCCTTCGATCAGGACCGGTTCGAACGCCTGAATGCCGAGACGGTGCAGCGTCGGCGCGCGGTTCAGCATCACCGGATGTTCACGGATGACTTCTTCCAGGATGTCCCACACCACCGGTTCCTGCACTTCGACCAGCTTCTTCGCGGCCTTGATGGTGGTCGCGAGGCCCATCAATTCGAGCTTGTTGAAGATGAAAGGCTTGAACAGCTCCAACGCCATCAGCTTCGGCAGGCCGCACTGGTGCAGCTTGAGCTGCGGGCCCACCACGATCACTGAACGGCCTGAGTAGTCGACGCGCTTGCCAAGCAGGTTCTGACGGAAACGACCACCCTTGCCCTTGATCATTTCAGCCAGCGACTTCAGCGGACGCTTGTTGGCGCCGGTCATCGCCTTGCCGCGGCGGCCATTGTCGAGCAGCGAGTCGACCGCTTCCTGCAGCATGCGCTTTTCATTGCGCGTGATGATTTCCGGTGCGCGCAGCTCCATCAACCGCTTCAGACGGTTGTTACGGTTGATCACGCGGCGATACAGGTCGTTCAGATCAGAGGTCGCAAAGCGGCCGCCGTCCAGCGGCACCAGCGGACGCAGTTCCGGCGGCAGCACCGGCAGCACTTCCATAATCATCCAGTCCGGCTTGATACCGGAACGCTGGAACGCCTCGAGCACTTTCAGGCGCTTCGCATACTTCTTGATCTTGGCTTCCGACTTGGAATCCTTGAGCTCCTGACGCAGGGTTTCGACGTCGCGATCGATATCGATCGAACGCAGCAATTCGCGAATACCTTCGGCACCCATGAAGGCGGTGAAGTCGTCGCCGTATTCCTCATACTTGGCGGCGTAATCGTCTTCCGACATGATCTGACACTTCTTCAGCGGCGTCATGCCGGGATCGGTGACGACATAAGCTTCGAAGTACAGCACGCGTTCGATATCGCGCAGCGTCATGTCGAGCACCATGCCCAGGCGCGACGGCAGCGATTTCAGGAACCAGATATGTGCGGTCGGCGAAGCCAGCTCAATATGGCCCATGCGCTCGCGGCGCACCTTGGCCAGCGTGACTTCAACGCCGCATTTTTCGCAGATGACGCCGCGGTGCTTCAGGCGCTTGTACTTGCCGCACAGGCACTCGTAATCCTTGATCGGGCCGAAGATCTTGGCGCAGAACAGGCCGTCGCGCTCCGGCTTGAAGGTACGGTAGTTGATCGTTTCCGGTTTCTTGACTTCGCCATAGGACCAGGAACGGATTTTCTCGGGCGACGCGAGGCCGATCTTGATCGCGTCGAATTGTTCACTTTGCTGAACTTGCTTGAATAGATCGAGCAGTGCTTTCATGTATCACTCCAGGGTGGCGTGAATAAAAATAATTGTTGCTTCGGAAGGCCACGCCGGCGACGGGTTGCACGCACCGCCGGCGTTCTTCCGATTAATCGCGTTCCAGGTCGATGTCGATACCGAGCGAGCGGATTTCCTTCACCAACACGTTGAAGGACTCCGGCATACCGGCGTCAATGACGTGATCGCCCTTGACCAGGTTCTCGTAAACCTTGGTCCGGCCGGTGACGTCGTCCGATTTCACCGTCAGCATTTCCTGCAGCACATACGATGCGCCATAGGCTTCCAGCGCCCAGACTTCCATCTCGCCGAAGCGTTGGCCGCCGAATTGCGCCTTGCCGCCCAACGGCTGCTGGGTCACCAGCGAGTATGGACCGGTGGAGCGCGCGTGCATCTTGTCGTCGACCAGGTGGTGCAGCTTCAGCATATGCATGTAACCGACCGTGACGCTCCGCTCAAACGCTTCGCCGGTGCGACCGTCGTACATCGTGACCTGGTTTTTCGACGGCGTCATACCGAGCTGCTTGGCGACATGGTCCGGGTAAGCGAGGTCAAGCATGCGCAGGATTTCCTCCTCATGCGCGCCGTCGAACACCGGTGTCGCAAACGGCACACCGAGTTTCAGATTGCTTGCCAATTGCAGGATTTCATCATCGCTGAAATTGTCGAGGTCTTCGGTTTTGCCGGACTCGTTATAAATCGTCTTCAGGAATTTGCGCAGCTCGGCTGCCTTGGCTTGCGCCTTCAACATTTCGCCAATACGCAGGCCGAGACCCTTCGATGCCCAGCCCAAGTGCACTTCAAGCACCTGGCCGACGTTCATACGCGACGGCACACCCAGCGGATTCAACACGATGTCGGCCGGCGTACCGTCCGCCATGTACGGCATGTCTTCCACCGGAACGATGCGCGACACCACACCCTTGTTACCGTGACGACCCGCCATCTTGTCGCCAGGCTGCAGGCGACGCTTGACTGCGAGGTAGACCTTGACCATCTTCTGCACGCCCGGCGGCAGTTCGTCGCCTTGCGTGAGCTTCTTGCGCTTCTCTTCGAACGCGAGGTCGAACTGGTGACGCTTCTCTGCGATCGATTCCTTGATCGCTTCGAGTGCCGCCGCAACATCGTCCTCTGCCGGACGGATATCAAACCAGTGATACTTATCCAGATCATCCAGATATTCCTTGGTGATCTTCGCGCCCTTCGCCAGCTTCTTCGGACCGCCGTTGACGACTTTACCGATCAGCATTTTTTCCAGACGCTGGAACGCATCGCCTTCGACGATGCGCAGCTGGTCGTTCAGGTCCAGGCGGTAACGCTTCAGTTCATCGTCAATGATCTGCTGAGCACGCTTGTCGCGCGGGATGCCTTCACGAGTAAACACCTGCACATCGATCACGGTGCCGACCATGCCGGACGGCACGCGCAGCGACGTATCTTTCACGTCGGATGCTTTTTCACCAAAGATTGCGCGCAGCAGTTTCTCTTCCGGCGTCAGCTGGGTCTCACCCTTCGGCGTGACCTTGCCGACCAAGGTATCGCCGGCTTCGACTTCGGCGCCGATGTATACGATGCCGGACTCGTCCAGGCGCGCCAGCTGGTTCTCCGCCAGGTTCGAAATGTCGCGGGTGATTTCTTCCGCACCGAGCTTCGTATCACGCGCCACCACCGACAACTCTTCGATATGGATCGAGGTGTAGCGGTCGTCCGCTACCACACGCTCCGAGATCAGGATCGAGTCTTCGAAGTTATAGCCGTTCCATGGCATGAACGCGACCAGCATGTTCTGGCCGAGCGCAAGTTCGCCAAGGTCAGTCGATGCGCCGTCGGCGATCACGTCATGCTTCGCAACACGGTCGCCGACCTTCACGATCGGACGCTGGTTGATATTTGTGTTCTGGTTGGAGCGGGTGTACTTGATCAGGTTGTAGATATCGACACCGACCTCGCCAGTCGCTGCTTCGTCGTCGTTCACACGAATCACGATACGGCCTGCATCGACGTAGTCGACGATACCGCCGCGCAGCGCCTGCACCGTGGTGCCGGAGTCGACCGCCACAGTCCGCTCGACACCAGTGCCGACGAAGGCTTTTTCCGGACGCAGGCAGGGAACCGCCTGACGTTGCATGTTGGCACCCATCAGCGCGCGGTTTGCGTCGTCGTGCTCAAGGAAGGGGATCAGCGAGGCTGCTACCGATACCACCTGGCCCGGCGCGACGTCCATGTACTGCACGCGTTCCGGCGACACCAAGATGGTTTCGCCGGCCTGGCGCGCGGACACCAGCTCGTCGGACAGCTTGCCATTCTTGTCGATGGTCGCATTCGCCTGCGCGATCACGTAGCGGCCTTCTTCGATCGCAGACAGGTAGTCGATCTGGTCGGTCACACCGCTATTGTCAACCTTGCGGTACGGCGTCTCCAGGAAGCCGTACTCGTTCAGGCGCGCATACAGCGCCAGCGAGTTGATCAGGCCGATGTTCGGGCCTTCCGGGGTTTCGATCGGACACACGCGACCGTAGTGGGTCGGATGCACGTCGCGCACTTCGAAACCGGCGCGTTCGCGGGTCAGACCACCCGGGCCAAGTGCCGAGACGCGGCGCTTGTGGGTGATTTCCGACAACGGGTTGGTCTGGTCCATGAATTGCGACAGCTGCGACGAACCGAAGAACTCGCGAATCGCTGCCGAGATCGGCTTGGAATTGATTAGGTCGTGCGGCATCAAGTTGTCGGCTTCGGCTTGACCGAGGCGCTCCTTCACCGCGCGTTCGACACGCACCAAGCCGGCACGGAACTGGTTTTCCGCCAGTTCGCCAACGCAGCGCACGCGGCGATTGCCGAGGTGGTCGATATCGTCGACTTCGCCGCGGCCGTTGCGCAATTCGACCAGAATCTTGATCACAGCCAGGATGTCTTCGTTCGACAGCGTCATCGCACCGATCAGTTCGTCACGGCCGATACGACGATTGAACTTCATGCGGCCGACGGCCGACAAGTCGTAACGCTCTTCGCTGTAGAACAAACCGTTGAACAATGCCTCTACCGAATCCTCGGTCGGCGGTTCGCCGGGGCGCATCATGCGATAGATGGCTACGCGCGCGGCCATCTGGTCGGCCGTATCGTCCATGCGCAGCGTCTGCGAGATGTACGCGCCCTGGTCCAGGTCGTTGGTGTACAGCGTCTGGATGTCGGTTACGCCGGCTTCGCGTAGGCGGGCCAGCACTTCTTCGGTCAACTCGTCGTTGGCATTGGCGATCACTTCACCAGTGTCGGCATCGACGATGTTCTTCGCCAGCACACGACCGAGCAAATAGTCTTCCGGCACCGAAATATGCTTGATACCGGAGGCCTCGATTTCGCGCACATGCTTGGCGTTAACGCGCTTGTCCTTGGCGACGATCAATTTGCCCGATTTGTCGGAAATATCGAAGCGCGCGACTTCGCCGCGCAGACGCTCGGAGACGAATTCCATCTCCGCCCCTTCGGAGCGCAGCGTGAAATTGTCGAACACGAAAAAGTTAGCGAGAATTTGCTCCGGCGTCATGCCGATCGCTTTCAGCAGGATCGTGACCGGCATCTTGCGGCGGCGATCGACACGGAAAAACAGAATGTCTTTCGGATCGAATTCGAAATCGAGCCAGGAGCCGCGATACGGAATGATGCGGGCCGAGAACAGCAGCTTGCCGGACGAATGCGTCTTGCCGCGGTCATGCTCGAAGAACACGCCCGGCGAACGGTGCAACTGCGACACGATCACGCGCTCGGTGCCGTTGATCACGAACGAACCGGTGGTCGTCATGAGCGGCAATTCGCCCATGTAGACTTCCTGCTCCTTCATTTCTTTTACGACAGGCTTGGTTGGTGATTCCTTGTCGAGAATGACCAGACGCACTTTCGCGCGCAGCGGCGACGCGAACGTCAAGCCACGTTGTTGGCACTCCTTCACGTCGAACGGTGGATCACCCAACACATAAGACAAAAACTCTAGCCGCGCGAATCCGTTGTGCGATACGATTGGGAAAATCGAGGTGAAGGCGGATTGCAGGCCTTCATTCTTGCGTTGCGATGATGTTTTATCGGCCTGCAGGAAGCTCAGATAGGACTCGAGCTGGGTCGCCAGCAGGAACGGAACGTTGTGAACGTTAGCGCGCTTCGCGAATGATTTGCGAATGCGCTTCTTCTCAGTAAATGAGTAGTGCATGGACACTCCGTGAGTGACAGGAAGGATGGAGAATTCAGGATTCGCTGCGGGTCGTGACGCCGCCTGCTGCCATCTGCGAAACCTCAAGTCTCTGCCCTTCGGGCTTGACTAGACTACTAACTGCTTCAGTGCTGCCTGATCCAATTGCTCGATACTGGAAAAGGCCCGTGAAACTTCGAAAACGACAAAGGAGCCAAAGCCAAACCCGCCCTTTCGAGCGAGTTTTGAGCTTTGACTCCGGCGATATTGAGTTCGCCCCGACAAGCCGAGATTACTTGAGTTCGGCTTTCGCGCCGGCGTCTTCCAGCTTTTTCTTCGCGGCTTCTGCATCTGCCTTGGCAATGCCTTCCTTGACCGGCTTCGGTGCACCATCGACCAGGTCTTTGGCTTCCTTCAGGCCCAGGCCGGTGATTTCGCGCACTGCCTTGATCACGCCAACCTTGTTCGCGCCGATTTCGGACAGAACAACGGTGAACTCGGTCTGCTCTTCAACTGCTGCAGCAGCGCCGCCAGCTGCCGGGCCTGCGACTGCCATAGCAGCTGCGGATACACCAAATTTTTCTTCAAAAGCCTTGACCAGGTCATTCAGGTCCATCACGGACATCGCACCTACGGCTTCGAGAATATCGTCTTTGCTAATTGCCATTTGAAACTCCTAAATTGATTCGGTAATTACATCTAATCGGTACTGACGCAAAAAGGGATTGAGGCAGTCAAGCGCCTTCGGTTTCCTTTTTCGCTGCCAAAGCAGCCAGTGCACGGGCAAAGCCGGAAACCGGAGCCTGCATCACACCCAGCAACTGGGCGATGAGGACTTCGCGGGTCGGAATGCTAGCCAACGCAGTGACACCCGCTTTATCAAGCGATTTGCCTGCATAGTTACCTGCCTTGATAACCAGTTTGTCGTTGGTTTTGGAAAAGTCGTGAACGACTTTAGCCGCAGCAACGGCGTCCTCGGAGATCGAGTAGATCAACGGACCGGTCATTTCAGAGGCGAGGCCAGCAAACGGCGTTCCTTCGACGGCGCGACGTGCGAGCGTGTTTTTCAACACGCGCATGTACACACCCTGGGAACGCGCTTTGGCGCGCAGTTGCGTCAAGTGACCAACCTGGATGCCACGGTATTCGGCCACGACGATTGTCTGCGCGGTTGCAACCTTCGCAGAGATTTCGGCGACAACGGCCTTCTTGTCATTCAGATTGAGACTCAAGATCAACCTCCAAAAATGATGCTTGGTAAGATACCTTGCATCGGTTCGAACACGGCGTCCGAAGTTTAGGAGTTCAGTGCCAGCAAACTAGCGTTGAGACTACAAAACTTGTTCGGGTCCACCATCTGCGCTGGGTGCCGGAACTTGCGCTGCCGGTGTTTAACTTTGTGCACTGCCTGCATGCACGCCGCCCAACGGTCTTTGATAATCCGGACCTTCTTCAATACTGCCGAATCAGGTCCAGCCCAAAGATTCGCCCCATGCCGGATATGGCATGGGGACTTGATTCGATACTTAAGCAGCCAGGCTCGCCTGATCGACGCGCACACCAGCGCCCATCGTCGACGAGATTGCGACCTTGCGCAGATACACGCCCTTGCTGCTGGCCGGTTTGGCCTTGTTCAACGCTTCGATCAATGCCAACAGGTTGGACTTCAGATCGGCGTCGCTGAACGACTTGCGACCGATGGTCGCGTGAATGATGCCCGCCTTGTCGGTACGATATTGCACTTGGCCGGCTTTCGCGTTCTTAACTGCAGTCGCGACGTCCGGCGTCACAGTGCCAACCTTCGGGTTCGGCATCATGCCGCGCGGACCGAGAATCTGGCCGAGCGTACCGACGATACGCATGGTGTCCGGCGAAGCGATCACGATGTCGAACGGCATGTCGCCAGCCTTGACGCGTTCGGCCAGATCTTCCATGCCGACCACGTCGGCGCCAGCTGCTTTCGCTGCCTCAGCCTTGTCGCCGGATGCGAACACGGCGACGCGAACAGTCTTGCCGGTGCCGGCAGGCAGAACGACGGAACCACGCACAACCTGGTCCGACTTCTTGGCATCGACGCCAAGCTGCACGGAAACATCGATCGATTCATTGAATTTTGCTGTCGCACATTCCTTGATCAGCGCAATTGCGTTATCGAACGGATACAGCTTGGTGCGATCGACTTTTGCCTTGATTGCTTGAGCGCGCTTGGATAACTTAGCCATTACAGACCCTCCACCGTGATGCCCATGGAACGAGCAGAACCGGCGATCGTGCGCACCGCGGCGTCCATGTCAGCTGCCGTGAGATCCGGCATTTTTGTCGTTGCGATTTCTTCCGCTTGCTTGCGGGTGATCTTGCCGACCTTATCGGTATGCGGCTTGGCCGAACCCTTCTGGATGCCGGCGGCTTTCTTGATCAGGATGGTTGCCGGCGGCGTCTTCATCACGAAGGTGAAGGACTTGTCGGCAAATGCGGTGATCACGACAGGAATCGGCAGGCCTGGCTCGACGCCTTGCGTCTGAGCGTTGAACGCCTTGCAGAATTCCATGATGTTCAGACCGCGCTGACCCAGCGCCGGGCCGATCGGGGGGGACGGGTTTGCTTTACCAGCCGGCACTTGCAGCTTGATAAAACCGATGATTTTCTTTGCCATGATGGCTCCTTTTGATTGAGTGTTAGCGCCCTTTCGCTCACCGTATGGCGGACTACTGGGGCTCCTCTTTGCTGCTTACTTAGATTTCACAAGCGCTTGGACGTGCGACGCTCTAAAGGCGTTTACTGCAAATAAAGTTAAGAGCGGCAAGTTAAACTTTTTCGACCTGCCCGAATTCCAGCTCGACCGGCGTGGCGCGGCCGAAAATGGTGACCGAGACGCGTACTCGCGACTTCTCGTAATTGACTTCTTCAACGTTACCGTTGAAGTCAGTGAATGGACCATCCTTGATGCGAACCAATTCGCCCACTTCGTACAGCACTTTCGGGCGCGGCTTTTCAACGCCCTCCTGCATCTGGTGCAGGATCTTGTCGACTTCGTGCGGCGGAATCGGCGTCGGCTTGTTGGATTTGCCGCCGATAAAACCGGTGACTTTGTTGGTATTCTTCACAAGGTGCCAGGTCTCGTCGGTCATCTCCATTTCCACCAGTACATAGCCGGGAAAGAAACGACGCTCGGTGACGGACTTCTGACCATTCTTGACTTCGATAACCTCTTCAGTCGGCACCAGAATCTGACCGAACTTGTCCTGCATGCCGGCACGCTCGATGCGCTCCGTCAATGCACGCTGCACGCTCTTCTCCATGCCGGAGTAAGCGTGCACCACGTACCAGCGCTTGTTGCCGCTCGACTGAGCCGCCGCGCCATCTTGCATGTTCTCGCTCATTTATTTTTTCCAGCCAAGGACCAGGTCGTACAACACGAATTCGAGGACCTTGTCAGTACCCCAAAGGAAGATCGCCATGACAAGCACGAATCCAAACACGACCGCAGTAATCTGTACCGCCTCCTTGCGATTCGGCCAGACGACCTTTTTCGATTCACGCACGGATTCCTTGGCAAAGCCGAGAAATCCACGCCCTTGCTGCGAAGTCCACGCGATTGCAACAGCGGCGACCATGCCGGCAACTAACGCGGCGGCGCGCACCAGAGTGGGCTTGTCCGACAGAAAATAAAAACCGACAACACCCGCAATCACGGCACAAATAGCAAGAGCGACCTTTGTCTTGTCGCTCGATGTGCTGACGGTTTCTACCGGGTGGTTAGACATACTTCTTTCTTTCGGTGCCCTGCACCTTGTTAGGTGGCAGGGGCAGAGGGAATCGAACCCCCAACCTTCGGTTTTGGAGACCGACGCTCTGCCAGTTGAGCTATACCCCTA
>UEXY01000111.1_pt1 | contig 18337 bp, 22 predicted proteins | sample 4301061 | NCBI WGS metagenome assembly UEXY01 (sample SAMEA4773184, study PRJEB27434) | metagenome | biome: 2259; feature: agricultural soil; material: soil | place: USA | collected 2014-09 | depth 0.25 m | reverse complement strand
CCTGTTCAGTATCTTTGAATCAAACGCTGTCAAGCGCCTCCCGTGTAGGGATCTTCATTCCGCGCAAACGGGTTTTGATCTTGGACCAACAGGGTTCAATCGATGACCAATCCGGGGGGTACGGCGGCAGATAAATCAGCTTTGTCTCGGCCCCGGCAATCATGGTTTCGACGCCCTGGGCATTGTCCACGCGCAGGTTATCCATGACGACAATATCACCTCGCCGCAGGGTCGGCACGAGGACATGACGGACATAAGCACGCAATACCGCGGCATCGACTGCGTCTTCGACCGTCAAGACAGCATGCATGCCATAGCATGACAGCGCGCCCAGAATGCTGACATCGCGGCCACAATTTTGTGGGCACCGAATCATGCACCCGCTTGCCGCGCGTCGCCCTTCCATAACGACGCGTCACAGCGATGTTCAATCCTGGCTCGTCAATGAATTTCAGCCTTTTGACTGGATATGTTGCGATCTGCTGGCGGTATCGATGGCGCTCCAGACGTACGTGCGCTCTGTCCCGTTCTGTGGTGCGTACGGTCTTTTTTTTTCGACGCATCCCCATTTGCTGCAGAACCCGGCACATTGTGGGTTCACTCACAGCCCCCCTTGGCAAGCAGGCGCCCGATTAGCTGTTTCAAGATCAGATTTGGCTGTTTCGCAAGCATCCCACGCACTGAAAAAAACGTCGATCAAGGCCAATAACATACCCTCCCAATTTAATGGGTCTCATGAGCTGCTGCCTGTACCTGGTGTGGGCGGCGTGGCTGGCACCGCTGGCGTGGCTGGCGTGGCTGTACTTGGCTGTAATTGAAGCTGCAACTGCACAATTAGCTCTTGCAACAGCTGTTCCACACGTTGCTGCTGTTCTGGCGACAACGCTCTTCGCTCTATCTGGCCGCGAATTTCTCCAGCAGGAAAGGTCGGGCTGTGGACATTGAAGTAATAATCGATATTACCTGCTCTAAGGGCTGCTTCTTGTGCTTCGGTCAGTGTCCCTTTCGCTTCCCATATAACACTTCCAGGTTCTCTCGTTAAGGGAATAACGATTGGTCCAGCGACGCCGGGAGGTCCTTGATGGATATGTGCGGCATTATCAGCAACGCCACTGGAAACGACTCGTGCATTGAATGCCCGGTCATTTGGATTAAAAGTAAGAATGCCGATGCCTTTGCCGGGACTTGCATTGGGAGGCGTTTCCTCGGCACCAGTAAGGGTAGCGGAAAACACGAGCGGAACAGAAACGTCGGAATTACCGCCACACGAAGCGAGCAGCGTCAAAGTGAGTAACGATACCCATTGAAACAGGAATGATTTAATGCTAAGCGATTTCATGGTAAGACCTCGGGAGCAATAGAAAGGATGCACTCCCTGCACGCCACCAATCAGTTAAATCATCAGCTCGATTCTGCGTGCCTCACCAAGTTTCTTGTAACGAGCAGACGGATGAATCAGCCTGCCATATTGGTTCATGCTAGCACCCGACCTAGCAAACCGCAATGTAGTCTCGTTCATGCGAAAACTGGATTGAGACACCATCATCGGCATTCCTTTCCTCATTAGTTCTTGAAGGGGGAAGCGCAGTGCGTTTGACGATTTGTTCCTGGTCATAGAACTTGTTTCAGCCCCATAGAAAGATGTCCAGGTGGAAGCTTTGCGCATTGAGATACGGGACGAGTTGTGGCCGATTGTGTTTGCAAGGGCTTCCTGCGAATGTAAGGATTGATCTGAAGCTGATGCCTGCGTAAGCAGGTAGCAGAACCGTTGGGTGGACCTCTAGACGGTTGCATAATCGTTCTCTCCGCTGGCCGCGGGACGAAGCAATACAAGGAACGGACCTCGTCTTGCTATCGCATCGAACAGTTCATCATGAAGTGGGTTGGTTCATGGGTTTGGCAATGAATGAATCCGGTTCATTAGGTGTCGTTGCCACGCCGAGGGCCCAATCGCGTTTTGCCACCGTGCGACTTTCAACGTTGCTTCGAGGCGGGGAAGTCTCTTATTTTTGAAAAAGTCAGCTGGAAATGTTGAAGCCGGCAGGATTTGGAATGGGCAATATATGGTTCGACTTAATCAAAGCCATATGCCCTCTGCTTAACCGACAAAACCATCGGTCAATATTTCTCCGTTATCTGCACTGCGCCGGCCATACGGCCAATTGATCGAACTGAAACTTTCTGCGTGACTCAAAAGGGGTATGACGCGCGAACTGAAATTTGCGACAGGTGTGATTTTGGCGGCCATCACCCTGCTTGCTTTGCCGCTGGCGCTGGCGTCGGCTCTTGACTGGAGCCGCGTAAAGCCCTGGATCAACGACAAGGTCGCCGCAGCCACCGGCCGCACGTTTGCGATCAAAGGCGACCTGTCTTTCAGCTGGGAGCGACCGCAGGAACAGCAAGTCGGCTGGCGTCGGTTCGTGCCCTGGCCACACATCCGCGCACAGGACATCACCCTCGGCAATGCCGACTGGACGCGTACCGGGCCGACTATGGCCCAACTGCGACAGATCGACGCCACCATCAACCCGCTCGCCCTGTTCACGAAAACCATCAGCATCCGAACCTTGATTCTTGACGAAGGCATGCTGGTGCTGGAAAAAAGCAAGGACGACAAGAACAACTGGACATTCGCTAAGGAAGAGGAGGATAGGTCGTCGGCGTGGCAATTTGCGGTGCGCAGCCTCGTTATCAAGAAAGGCAATGTGCGCTACGTCGATCCAGCAAAGAAGGCCGACGCTACCGCGCGCATCGATACCGACCCCGACGGCAGCGTCAACTTCAAGCTCGACGGCACCTTCAACGATGAGGCGGTGAGCGGCGGCGGCAAGGCCGGCGGCCTGCTGACGCTGATGGATCGGAATGTCGAATATCCGGTGCAGGCCATGCTTAAGGTGGGTGAGACGACAATCACTGCCGACGGTTCTCTGACAGATCCGACACATCCGAGCGCGCTTGATATCAAACTCAAGATACTCGGCGCCAGCATGGCGGACCTATTCCCGCTCAGCGGCCTGGTGTTGCCGGAGACACCGAAGTTTTCCACAGAAGGCCGCGTGATCGGGACATTCGGCCGGGGCGATGTGCGGGTACGCTACGAAAAGTTCAAGGGCAAGGTAGGAGAGAGCGACATCGGCGGCACGCTGGAGTATCTGCACAGGAAACCGCGCCCGCTGCTGCGCGGGGAGGTGGTCTCCGGCTACTTGAGGTTGAAGGACCTGCGCGCGGTGATCGGCGCCGATGAAAACACCAACAAAAAGAGCGAACTGGCGAAGATCCCGCCAGGCAAGGTGCTGCCCGTCTCCCCCTTTAAAACCGACCGCTGGAGCACGATGGACGTGCAGGTGCAATTCAGCGCCAAAAAGATTGCGCGCGAAGTGCTGCCGATTGATCACCTGGAGACCAAGGTCACGATGGACAAAGGATTGCTGTCGTTTGCGCCTCTCAACTTCGGCATCGCGGGCGGGAAGCTGGCCATCGAACTCAATATCAACGGGCGCGGCAATACTGCCAAGGCGCGGATGAAGGTGTCGACCCGCGGGCTTCGGCTGAAAGAATTATTCCCCGCAGTCGAGTCGATGCACGCGAGCATTGGCCAGGTGCACGGCGACGCCGAACTCAGTGCCGCAGGCAACTCCATCGCTGCACTGCTGGCGTCCGCCAACGGTGAAGTCAAGTCGCTGGTAAGTCAGGGAAGCATCAGCAAATTCATCCTCGAGGCGGCCGGTCTCAATATCGCCAGTGCGGTCATGGCGAAGCTGTTCGGCGACCATCAGGTACCGCTCAACTGCATGGCTGCCGACTTCGGCGTGACCGACGGCGTGATGCACACACGCACTTTCATTCTCGATACGACCGACGCCACAATAGCCGTCGACGGCGACATCGATTTCGCCGAAGAAAGGCTCAACCTGACCTTGCGGCCGGAGAGCAAGGGCATACGCGTAATTTCACTGCGTTCGCCGCTATATGTAAGCGGGACTTTCAAGAAGCCGGACGTCGGTGTCGACAAAGGCGTGATCGCGGCGAAAGCCGGTGCCGCCGCCGTGCTCGGCGTCGCCGCCGCGCCGGCGGCGGCACTGCTTGCACTCATCGATCCGGGGCCCGGAGAAAACAGCCCGTGTGTGCCGTTACTCGAGCAAGCAAGCAAGAAACCGCAAGCCCTGCCCCCGGGGAAGACTGCAGCCGATGCGCACGGGAAAAAATAGCGGCACACTTGCATTGTTGAATCCGGCAGGATGGCATCGTAACGATTGTTCGTATATGTCCTTCGTCTCACCATACTGCGCGGCCGATCAGAGCTTCAGACGCGATACCTTCGTGCCTTCGAGCGTCAGATTGGCCATCAAGCCGACATTGGTCAGCACAAACGCCGCCACCGGGCCGGTGATCGAAGTCGTATCGATCGCCCCATTCGCGCCGACCTTCAGCACCGCAACCGACGCATCGACGCCGATAGCCCAGCCTTCGCTTTTGCGGAATTTGTCGAGCGCCTCTTGCGTCATGAACAGGAAAATGATCGCTTTCGACTGGGCGCCGATCTGCAGCCCAACTGAAACCGAGGCCAGACTGTAGTGCGCCACCGTGGCATTGCGAACCCGCAATACGCCTTCGCCATATTCTCCGCCAATGCCGAGACCGGCCGCGATGACCGAAGGGAACGTCAGCACACCGCTTGCTTTTGCGACCAGTTCGCGCGAGCCATTGACGCTTGAGTACAGGCGCGCCAGCGCCGCGTCAGCCTCCGCACCGATTTCGCGACGCCGTTTGTCCGCTGTCGCCTTGCCATCGGCAGTTGCGGTAGGAGTCTGAGTCACCGCGGTCGTGCAGCCGGCGGCCGCCATACCGGCGACCGCAAGCGACGCTGCCGTCTTCAGCATGAAATCACGTCTTTGCATAGTGAGCTCCGTCGAAATGAACAGGAAACGTTTTCCAAACGCCGATCGTACCGATGACGAACCGCGGGACAAAGGAAAAACACCGCATGCAAGAGCACGACCAACTGCGGAGCTGAACATCTCGGCAATGACGTTTGAAATCTTTTCAGTCTTGCCGGGCGTCCGAGCGGCAACGATGGGCGCGGACTGGTGCTTTCTTATTACCACCAGTATGACTGCCGCACACGAAAATCACGGAACTACTGCTGTCATCCTTGATGTGGCTCATTCACAAAAAAATGCGCAATGTGGACCCGAATTTGCGTTCGATGCCGCAAAGGCACCTTGATCGAAGCCATCACCAATGTCTTGGCCGCCTTCGGCTTGGGTCAATTTCGCTGGGCACGGAAGCTAGCAAATTCGAGCCTCCTGCCCGACGGCGCATTGCAAGTCGGACGGAGTCGATCCGCATGGATGTGGCCGCGAAGGTCGAAAATAGGCCAGCGTAAAGCGAGCATCACTGACGGGAGCGATCCTCAGATGATCCTTAGAAATTTGTGATCGGTGGCCGGTGCTTTATCTCGAAGCAACTGCACGATGGCGGGAAAACTCAGGAATGCTGCGGAAGACAGCATGGGATGCCGACTGCTTGGCGGAGGCGGTGTCCGCCCAAGTGAAATCCATCAAAATCCAAGACCGTCTATTTTCCCTATTAAGATTCAATGACATAGCACGCCATTCGTCCAATATTGTCTAGTCAAAACCAGTCCAATCCAATGCATAATGGTGGGAAGGATGGTGGGAAGACGACTTAGGCGGAGAGTATGACGAAACGGACGGGCAAGGACTGGCTTAATGCGCGCGCGGTCGCGACGATCAAGGAACCTGGTTATCACGCCGATGGTGGGGGTTGTATCTTTGCGTCAGCACAACCAGCGCCGGCCTCTCGAAAAGCTGGATTTTGCGCTATCAACTCAATGGCAAGCGCCGTGAGATGGGGTTGGGAAGCCTAGCGAACCTGTCGCTGTCGGAAGCGCGAAAAAAGCGCGACGAAGAATTAGCCAAAGCTAAGAGCGGCACCGATCCGATTGCCGCGCGCGAGGAAAAGCGAACGGCCCAGCGCAACGAAAAGGCCATCCTCAAATTCAGTGAAGCTGCCACCAAGTACATCGATTTAATGGAACCGGGTTGGCGCAACGCGAAGCACGCAAGCCGATGGCGCAACACCGTAGAGACGTACGCCAATCCCATCATCGGAAAACTGCCGGTCGACCAAATCAACCAGTCCCATATCTTGGAAATTCTTGAGCCGATTTGGTACAAGAAAACAGAAACAGCGACCCGACTTCGCGGCCGACTAGAACGCATCCTGAGCTGGGCAAGAGTTCACGGCCATCGCAATGGTGAAAACCCTGCCAGATGGAAAGACCATCTTGAGGTGATGCTGCCCTCTCCCGAAACGCTGGGGCCGCGTCGTCACCATCCCGGCATGCCGTACCGTGAAGTTTCGCAGTACATGAAGGAACTACGAGAGGTCAAAGGCATTTCCGCACGGTGCCTCGAATTTACGATCCTGACAGCATGCCGGACAATCGAGACCACAGGCGCCAGATGGGACGAGTTCGACTTGGAGCGCAACGTCTGGGTCATTCCGGCAAGCCGGATGAAAGCCAAAATCGAGCATCGCGTGCCATTGTCTCCGCAAGCGCGTGCCGTAATCGATGAAATGGCGAAAGTCCGCAGCTCTGACTTCGTATTCCTTGGTCGGCGCATCAACAGTCATCTTTCCAACATGGCGATGCTGGAGCTGCTGCAGGACCGCTTCCCAGACCTCACTGTGCATGGCTTTCGGTCGTCATTCCGCGATTGGGCGGCCGAATGCACGTCCTACCCCCGCCTCATGGCCGAGACTGCGCCTGCCCATGCGATCGAGGACAAGACCGAGGCGGCTTATCTACGCAGCGAGTTTCTGGAACACCGTCGCCGACTGATGAAGGATTGGGCAGATTTCTGCGATCAATCAGCATTCTTTGCGCAAGTTGTTCCCATAAGGGAAGTTCCCTAGCAAGCACGCTCCTTTCCCGTACGCTCTAGATCCAACACGACGCGCCGCCCTCTAAAGCTTCGTCCCGGCCAAAATAATCCCAGCATCTCTCGCGGTGGTAAGTCCAACGGCATAGAGACGTCTGGTACTCGCGTCGAAATAGGCAGCACCACTCATTGTCCTGTTGGCGTACCAACATGGTGCACCGCCAAACGTACCAGAAACCGTGTACGCGTTGCCTTTGACTTTTGGCGTCACGGTACCAGTAACCTTGCAACCGCTTCGCGTTGTTGCTGTAATCGTGCCGGTTGACGAAATTGTGACGGTTCCAGTGTCCACCCCCAACGGCGATCCAGCTTGCACCGAATAACTGCCGGCGATCGCGGCAAGCGACGGAGTTACCTCATATTGTGCGTCATACGTGCCGGTGAACGTAATCGTTTGATTCAGCGACGAATAGACGACCGTCCCATTAAACGACTTTTTCTCGGTATAGCTGGCCGAAATGGTACTCGACAAGAGCCCCAATCCTTCTAGATTGATGTCTTTCCCATTAGTCGAAGAAAAGCTACCGTTCGATGCCGTACCTGTGCCTTGAATGGCACCCGCTATGAGCGAGGGATTGTTACGCACCGAGTAAAGTACGTAATACGACCCGTCGTCCAAGACTAGGCCGATGCTAGTACGCCCAGTGCTCGTTGTACCAACATACACGCCCGTTGGAATTGTGGTTACGGGCGGCGGGGTCGCCGTAGCGCCTGCCGCCGAACTATCGCTTCCTCCGCCACCGCAGCCAACTAGGCCCGCAGCACAACAAGCTACCAACAGACTCACATTCTTTGCCATATTGAACCCCTCTTCTTGGCATTTTGGGTGGTTCACTATCGCGCGGATGTTTCGACCATACATTGTGTCCTGTCAATCTGTTGCGAGCACAATAGAGTTGATCGTCAATATGCCTACCTTCCGTTCGCTCTCATGACCGGGATCTCGGATGAGGGCGTTTTCTTTTGTGCGTTGCAGTTCCAGCTTTTTTTGCCACCAGCCAACTCGCGGGCGCTGTTTCTGGACTAGCGAATATGTTGAGCCACCATCTTAAGCAGGCTTTCCAAACCGGACACCGTGGCATCAACTGGAGGAAACGCGATCATATGCAAACCCACCGGGTAACGGAGGGTGTACGTAGAGTGCAAGCCATCCAGTATTGCTACCCAATCCGGCAGCGTTGATCCTATCGATAAGCCAACCCTGTCCGCCTCCATCCAGAGAAATTTAAGATCATGCCCATAGGGAGTGCGGGAAAGCTCCTTCTCAGTTTTTCCCTGCTTGGCCAGATGTGCCTTTAGCAGCAGTTCGAGAACGAAGCCTGCAGACAGGACAAGCATCGGTATCGCAGCAGACCCGGCATTTGCCACGATCCGGATGCCTTGCATCTGCATTACAGCAGAACCAAACAAGGCTTCAGGAAGGGTGACCGGCGCTATCGTAAACGGCCCCAGGGTTATCGAACCTGATGCATCGCGAGTGTCCATTGTGGTCCTTCGTTTCTTTGAGAAGCTGCATTACGGAAAGGCGCTACGGTAAGTTTTTTGATTCTACAACTACCGGTAATCCACATTTGACACCTGAAACCAACGGACGTGATTGAGCATCAGTATGTGCGTAATCGACCGTTTATGAACATAGATAAAAGTCAATGAAAGCGCATGTTCATAAATTACGGTCTAGCTTTTTGAACATGTTCATATAAATTGATCCCGTTATCGAACGTTTTGCAGCTCTCACCGGCGAACAGCATGGCAACTTTCGCTTACGGACGCGTCAGTACAAAGGATCAATCCGCATCAAATCAATTGATCGAAATTGAGCATGCTGGCCACAAGGTCGATTACTGGTTTGCCGATGAAGGCGTCTCTGGGAAAGTGGCCGCAAGCCAACGCGCACAATTTAAGGCAATGCTCGGCCAGATTCGCAATGGTGAGACATTGGTGGTCTCAAAGCTGGATCGCCTCGGCCGGGATGCCTTGGACGTCGGCGGCACCATCAAGGCACTGGCTGCACGCAAGATCCAAGTCATTGTCCTGCAACTCGGCAACCTCGACCTTACTTCCGCTGCTGGGAAGCTCATGCTGAGCATGTTGGCTGCCGTGGGGGAAATGGAGCGCGATCTGCTGGTGGAACGCACGCAGGCTGGGCTGATGCGGGCGAAAAAAGAAGGGAAGCTTCTCGGCCGCCCCAGTAAAACCACGAGTGCGCAACGAGCTGAGATTATCGCCAAGCGAAAGAGCGGGACGTCGATAAGTGCGCTTTCTCGGGCTTACGGGATATCGAGAGCCAGCATCATGAGAGTAACTGGCGATTTGTGAGCCAGATACTCAGAGGAAAGCAAATGAACGCACCAGCTATACATCTGCAATACGTCCTGATCCCGCTCTTCAGCGAACTCACCGGATATTCCGAGAAGGCAATACGCTGCAAGATTCAGGAGGGAGTCTGGCTCGAAGGAAAGCATTACCGTCGCGCTCCAGACGGCCGAATCACTATGGACATACAGGCATATTACAGTTGGGTAGAAGGCAAGACGTGATTTGCCACGTGCTAGCTACGCTTCATTAACCCGAATTGCGCGCGACATCTTTAGATCATTCTCATTGAACTTAACGAGCACCTCTGTGCGGTCGCGCGTCAGTTTGGTTTGTATGCTCTGCGTTACAGCGCGTGACAGCGCGTTACGCTTCCGATTTAGCTCTAAGATTTTGACGCGGCTAACAAGTCCGAGCCGCAATGCCGGCATTTGATGGCCGCTGCCAATACGTCTTCGGCGCAGTAAGGGCACTTCTTCGTTTGCGGTACCGCGCCACTCTGACTCGAGGCGCCGGCCTCACTCCCAGCCTTTTTCCTTCCAAAGACGAAGAAAAGGACGCCGGCAATTCCAAGGAACATACCAAGATTCTGCGTGGCAGCAGCGTAAGAAATGAGCTCAAGATTCGAACCCGTGCGAACTGTGAGAGAGGAAAGCACGATAAGGGCGGCGGCGATCATCAACCATACCCCTACCTGATTTCTTATCGCCGCACTGATTTTTTCCGGCTTGCGTTTCGGCTCAACCAGCAGAAAACAAATCTGGCCTGCCGCTGGCAGAAAGAAGGCAGCCACACCCATTGCAGCGGCCTTGCCCTCCCAATACCAGGGATAAAGGTAAGACATTAGGAACATCAAGGCCACCGAAGAAGCAATCGTGACAAAGAAAACGATGGTTCCAGGCAGACCCTTTCTGCTTGCCGCGATCGACATGGTGAGGCAAAGGAGAAGAAAGGCTAACGGCCAGTAGATTGAAGGTGTCTCCATTGCGCTCCCCTTGAAGTGAACTGATATCGCAGCGGATTTCGACGGTGCCCTTCTTGAGAAACATCAACTCAATCTTAGCCAGGATTATGGGAGACTCGCCTCGTAGGCACCGCTCTCAAGGACAACGAATGAAAAGAACAATCCTTACTATCACTGCGATCGTTTGCGCCTCAGGCTGCGCCACCGACCCAGTACCAACAAATGCCGCAACGCCCATTCCTCAGAATCGAATCATCAAGGCCGGTCTTACCAAGGCAGAACCGGGAACAGGATCGATCATTGTCAAGCGCGACAGCGGCTTAAACAGCGTGGTTTGCACCTTCCGGCTTTACCTGAACGGTGCGCCGTTTGCGGATATCGATACCGGTGAGAAGGTGCAGATCTACGTGAAGCCAGGTGATTACATCGTGGGGAGCGCCGGCAGCGGTCTCTGCTACACAGGGCATGCGGAAGCATCATTCAGCCTGGCTGCAGGCCAGACAAGAGTCTACCGCGTTGGCTCCGCGCCCAGCGGGGAGATCAAGCTGCAGCCCACGGCGTTTTAGCCATTTCGAACGCGTCCATCCTGCTCCACTCCTTATCCATTTCTCCGCATCGAATGCTGAATTTGCCGGCCGATCGTTAAACCCATCTGTGATGCCGTTTCTCGCGAAGTACCGGGTGGCGGCGCGACCTGGATCGTCATGTTGTACGTGTTGCCCCCTTTGGCTGGTGCGGCGTTTGGTGTAACGCTGCCGCTTTGGCCGCCCATCATCAGGTATTGCTTGCCGCCGACATTCAGCAATTCCGGGTGCTTTTCGTTGACACGGTACATGCGGCCAGATGAGACTGGGCCGCCGAGCTCGCGGTTGCCATGAATTTTGAGCTCGTCCATCTCGGCAAGCGCCGGCTTGCTGACACCAACGCGCAGCAGGACGTCCGCCAACACAGTTCTGCTTTCCTTTTCGCTGCGAAAAAACGCGCTTTCATCACGCGTTGCTATGGTGCGCAGTAGGTTGGTTTGTGAGTGACTTGGCGGCTGACGACCGGTTGGAGTCAAGGGCTTCGCGCATAGCCGATGAAGGGCGGGACATGTCGCCATTGGCATTGACCTTACCGCCTTGCTTGCCGGTCATCAGGTACTGTCGTCCGTCCATCTCCAGTATTTCCGGGCCCTTTTCGTTGACCTCGTACAGGCTGTTGGGGCTGACCGGGCCACCGATCGCACGGCGCCCACGGATCATGTCGCCTGTTGCAGAGAACAGCGAGCCAGAAGCATCGTTAGAAATCGCGTCACCCATGCCCGGAGAGCCAGAAAAGGCGCTGACGGCAGCCGACAGCAAGGTGTCGAACAGCCCGCCTCCAGAGGAACGGGAATTGGACGTGCTATACGCCGCCTGAATGATTGACGGCAACAAGGACAGTGCGTTGTTGCTGGTGCGGGCCGATTGCCCGAACAATTCCAGATCCGAGGTGGCGGAAGCGGCGATGCGGCTGAACGCCTTGGTGCTGTCGGCCGCGTCGGTCTGCGCTTCTTCGGTCTTCCCGAAGAGGTTGCGAATCGACCGCTCGCCGGTATTCTCATCTTCTGCTGGCCGTGATGAAATTCAGCGAGCGGTTAGCTTCCACTGCGAACTTCGACGGCGACTGCGCCATCTTGGCGAAATCGGCGGCGACTTCGTCCGCTGTCTTGCCGGTAGCTTCCCCGTAGGCTGCGGCCGCTTGAGCTGCTGCGCTGAATACCTGCGGTCCGATTTGCCCCGTGCTGATGAGTGCCTGAGTAAACTCGCGTGCCGCACCGACAGAAACTTGTCCGCTTGCGGCAATGCTTTTGGCGAGCGCGTTGAACTGCCCCTCTGTCTTGCCGGCGTAATTGCCTGTCAGTACCAAAGAATCAGCGAAAGCCTTGCTTTGCTGCGCGCCTTCGTAGAAGGCCAGTGCCAGCGTGCCAACCGTGGCGACTGTGCCTCCAATCGCCACGCGCATCGGGGTAATGAGCGATGTGACGGCCCGGAAGGCGTTGCCAGCGCCACCGAATGTTCCAGATAACTGGGAGAAGAACATTCGGTATGCAGTGAGGACCGACGCGAGCTATATGGACGACGAAGGAAAGCACACTGGATGGGCCGATCGCCTTTATGTTGATGAAGCGCCCGACCCGCTAGATTCTCTGCTGCTGCGCGAAGCAGCGACCGACCCCGAGGTTATGCTGGCCAATAGCTATTCGCAAGCCTCGGCCTACATCCGAGTCCTCAGATATTTTCGGGGTGACCGGGAAAGGGTCTGCACTCACCTGGCAATCGCGGATGGGACGCTTGCGCGCCGCGTGTCGCATGCAGCAGATACCGTGCGAATGCAACCTTCGATGTTCGACCGCATCGAGCGCATACCGGTCGGTTTTCTACCGCCAGCCGGTCGGCAGTACGGCGCGAAAATCGAAGACAAGCGAGACGCCAAGCAATGGGCCTGGAATTTCGAATTGGCAGCGTAACAAGGGGCGGCCGTCGTCCGTAAGCCGGCACGAATCATGGACTTGGTTACGACGCAAGGGCCCGTACCAATTAGCGTCAAGAGTCAGAGTAGGCCCAACTTTTTATCGCGAAGCAAGTGCGCGGTGGTGGGAAGAATGGCGGGAATTTCAGGAGAGGTGACTGGGAAGCCGCATGAATGCTAGATATCTGGCGGAGGCGGTGAGATTCGAACTCACGGAAGGCGCAAACCTTCGCTGGTTTTCAAGACCAGTGCCTTAAACCACTCGGCCACACCTCCGGTCACGGAAATTATCACACAAGCCGCGGCGGTCTTGCCCTTGGATGCGGGCGCATCCGTCCTCCAGACTTCGTGAACTGCGAATTATACCTAAGAAGCCAGGAACATCTGCTGCAAATCGTTCAGAAAACGTTGCCCCAGTTCGGTAGGCCGGATGATTTTGTGGTCGCGGTACAGCAATCCCTTGGCCTCGGCGGCATTGAGCGGTTTCTCGATGGCATTGAGCGTGAGTCCGGTGCGTTCGGCGAACAGGTTCACTTCGAATCCCTCGTTCAGCCGCAGCGCGTTAAGCATGAATTCGAAGCCGAGATCGTCGCGGCCCAGCTCGAATTCTTCCTGGATCGGCCTGCCCTGCTTCGTATTTTCCACGTAGGCCTTCGGTTGCTTGTAGCGCATCTGCCGCACGATCCGGTGTGGGAACGAAATCTTCGAATGCGCACCGGCGCCGATGCCGAGGTAATCGCCGAATTGCCAGTAATTCAGATTGTGCCGCGCCTGCCGCCCCGGACGCGCATAGGCCGACACTTCATAGTGCTGATAACCGGCCGCGCCGGTCTGCTGCTGGATCATGTCCTGCATTTCGGCGCTGCTGTCGTCGTCCGGCACCGCCGGCGGATGCTTGGCGAAATAAGTGTTCGGTTCCAGCGTCAGGTGATACAGCGACAGGTGCGGCGGCGCGAAACCGATCGCGGTCGCGATGTCGTCGCGCGCCTCGTCCAGCGTCTGCGACGGCAGCGCATACATCAGGTCGAGATTGAAATTATCGAAATTCGCATGCGCGATGTCGACCGCCTTGCGCGCTTCATCGCCGTCGTGAATGCGGCCGAGCGCCTGCAGGTGCTTCGCATTGAAGCTCTGGATGCCGATCGACAGCCGATTGATGCCGCTGCTGCGATACGACCTGAACTTGTCCGCTTCGAAGGTGCCTGGATTGGCTTCCATCGTGATTTCAGCCGCGCCGTCGAGCGGCAGCAGCGTGCGAATATCCGACAGCAGGCGATCGAGTCCGGCCGCCGACATCAGGCTCGGCGTGCCGCCGCCGATGAAGATCGTGTAAATCTTGCGGCCCCAGATCAGCGGCAGCGCGCCTTCCAGATCGGCACGCAACGCAGCCAGATATTCGTCCTCGGGAAATCCGCCCTTCGCCTCATGCGAATTGAAATCGCAGTACGGGCACTTGCGCACGCACCATGGAAAATGCACATACAGCGACAACGGCGGCAATGCGCTTAGTTGCAATGCGCCGGGTTTGAGGAAAGCATTGGCAACATCGACCGGCGTCTTGCGGTCCTGTCCGACGGGCTTGATGGGGATCATTGCAGTTTCTCGACCAATACGCGCAAGGCCTGGCCGCGATGCGACAAGCGGTTCTTTTCGTCGGCGCTCAGTTCAGCGGCGGTCTTGCGCAGCGCCGGCAGCCAGAAATGCGGATCGTAGCCGAAGCCACCCTGCCCGCGCGCGTCGGCAATGATTTCGCCGTTCCAGCGCCCTTCAGCGATCACCGGCTGCGGGTCGTCGGCATGTCGCACGAATACCAGCACACAGTAATAATAGGCCGACTTGTCGGCATGCGCGGCGAGCTCGTCGATCAATTTGCGGTTGTTGCGCGCATCCGATTTCGGTTCGCCCGCGTAGCGCGCCGAGTACACGCCTGGCGCGCCGCCAAGCGCATTCGCGCACACGCCGGAGTCGTCAGCCAATGCCGGCAAACCGGTCAGGCGCGCCGCATGGCGCGCTTTCGCCAGTGCGTTTTCGACAAAAGTCAGATGCGGCTCTTCCGCTTCCGGCACCTTGAATTCGCCTTGCGCATGCACATCGAAGCCGACCGGCGCCAGCAGTTCGCCGAATTCTTTCAACTTGCCGGCATTGTTCGAGGCGAGAACGAGAGTACGGCTCATGACAGCACGAGTGTCTTTTTCTGCAATGCAATCAGATCGGCGATCCCCTGCTGCGCCAGATCGAGCAAACGGTTCATGGTCGCCCGGTCGAATGCGGCGCCTTCCGCTGTGCCCTGCACTTCGACGAAATGTCCGGCATCGGTCATCACCACATTCATGTCGGTATCGCAATCGGAATCTTCCAGATAGTCGAGATCGAGCACCGGCATGCCGCGATAGACACCCACCGAAATCGCGGCGACGAAATGCTTGAGCGGCACCGACGTGATCGACCCGGCCTGCACCAGTTTGCCGAACGCGTCGTAGGCGGCGACCATCGCGCCAGTGATCGCCGCGGTGCGCGTGCCGCCATCGGCCTGGATCACGTCGCAGTCGAGATGCAGCGTGCGCTCACCGAACGCGTCGAGATCAAAAGCGGCGCGCAGCGAACGGCCGATCAGGCGCTGGATTTCCTGCGTGCGGCCGGACTGCTTGCCCTTGGCCGCTTCGCGATCCATACGCGTATGCGTGGAGCGCGGCAGCATGCCGTATTCGGCGGTCAGCCAGCCCTGTCCCTTGCCTTTCAGGAAGCCCGGCACTTTTTCTTCGATGCTGGCGGTGCAGATGACCTTGGTATCGCCGAACTCGACCAGCACCGATCCTTCGGCATGCTTGGTGTACTGGCGGGTCAGGCGGACCGGGCGCAGCGCATCGGCGCCGCGTCCGCTGGGACGGTTTTCAAACAACATGGATAAGCCTTAATTTTTGGAGGTTACGCGGGAAGATTTTTCGATCGCGCTGCGGATTTCTTCGATCGCCTTTTCGATCTCCGAATCGTTGAACACATCGGCCTGCTCGAGATCCGCATGGCGCGGCGCCTGGATGGTAGTGGTCACGCTGCCGATCGGCAAGGTGTGCGTGACGATGGTGCTCGGTGAATCCTGGGTTACGCTGACGCCTTCCCACATCATTGCCAGCGCGGTGACATTATCGCTGCTCTTGCCGGCGATGCCGGTCGCGGTCGCCAGCAGTTCTGGCACCGCGCGCACCACGGTGTTCTGATGCAGGCTCTGCGCCAGCAGATGGTCGGGCAGCACCGACCACAGGCCGTCCGAACACAGCAGGATCACGTCGCCCGCCTGCAGGCTGGCGCGGCGCGACAATTCGACGATCGGCATGTTGGGCGCGCCGAGGCAGTTGAACAGCTTGTTGCGTTCCGGATGCGTATCGCGCTCCGACGGATCGACCTTGCCCTGCGCGATCAGGGTTTCGATACGCGAATGATCGCGCGTGCGCGCCAGGATCTGGCCGCGCCGCATCCAGTACAGGCGCGAGTCGCCGCAATGCGCCCAGTATGCGCTGTTATGCTGGATCAAACAGGCGACGATGGTGGTACGCGGCGTTTCCGGCAGATTGTTGATCGCGCGGTAGCGGTGGATTTCGCGATGCGCGGCGAAGAAACTGTCTTCGAGGAATTTCTCCGGCTTCTTCACATACGGCTTGGCGTTCTGCTGGAACAGCGAACCTATCGTCTGCAACGCGATGGTCGCTGCCATCTCGCCCTGGATATGGCCGCCCATGCCATCCGCCAGCACCAGCAGCAGCGCGTCGCGGGTAAAGCTGTAGCCCATGCGGTCCTGGTTATTCCTGCGGCCGCCGATGTGGCTTTCTTGATAGACGGAGAAGCGCATGAAACTGTCGATTTACCGTGTGTTGTTCTGAATGGTGGTTGCGCCGCTCTGCGCGCTCTTGCCAAAACCGCTGAACATGCCGCGCAGTCTGCCGGAAAGCTTTCCCATGAAATCCGCTTCCTTCTGCTCCGGGGCCGGTTCGCGCAATGCCTTCTGCAGCGCGAATACGCTTTGCGGCCGCTCCAGCGGATCGATGCGCAAGCTCCAGCGGATCACCTGGATCAGCTCGCGCGAATACATGCCTTCCAGCTTGCGGAAATGCTCTTCCATGCGATCGCCGGCCTTGCGCTGATCCGCCGGCTGCGGCGGTGCGCCGACCATGCAGGCGAACATCGATGCGCCTATGCTGTAGATGTCGGTCCACGGGCCGAGATTACCGCTCTTGCTGTACAACTCGGGCGGTGCGAAGCCCGGCGTGTACATCGGGTACAGCTTCGGCATATCGGTCTTCAGCGTCTGCCGCGCTGCGCCGAAATCGAGCAGGATGGGCGTGCCGTCCATGCGCAGGTAAATGTTGGCCGGTTTCAGGTCGAGGTGCAGCAGCTTGTTCGCATGCACTTCGCGCAAGCCGTTCATTACCTGGTTGAACATTTTGCGAATGAAGCGCTCCGACACCAAGGGCCGCTCGCCTTTGTCACGGCGGCGCAGAATATGATCCTGCAACGAACGTCCGGATTCGTATGCCATCACCATGTACACGGTGTCATGGGCGCGAAAGAAGTTGGCCACGCTGACCACGTTGGGATGGGAAATGCGCGCCAGTGCGCGCCCTTCCTCGAAGAAGCACTTGAGGCCGATGCGAAATACCGGCAGATTGTCGGCCGATATCGAGGGCACCAGTTCGCCGGGTTGACGCAAGGCCAGCGAACTCGGCAGGTATTCCTTGATCGCGACAGCATTGCCATCTTCATCGTAGGCCAGATAGACGATACTGAACCCGCCGGACGCAATCTTCTTTACAATGCGATATCCAGCAATTTCAAGTCCATCCGGCAACGGTGCGTTGTTTTGCGAAGCCATGTTGTCCTGGAAAAGTATTCCTCGGATTGTCTTGATAAATCACTGTTTTGTAAAGCAGAAGGACCGAACCTTGACTATTAGCAGCATGACCGGATATGCGGTCGCCACGCGCGAAACTGGCGCCGGAACCCTGACCGCCGAGCTCAAGAGCGTCAACTCGCGCTTTCTCGATTTGCAATTTCGCATCAACGACGAATTGCGCGCAATGGAACCGGCGTTGCGCGAAGCGATCATGGCACGCGTCAATCGCGGCAAGGTCGAATGCCGGCTCAGTTTTGGCCGCAAATCCACCGCCGGTTCGACTCAAAATGTGAACTCCGCCTTGCTGGCATCATTAGCAAAAATGCAACAAGATGTGCGCCAGCATTTCGCCGATGCGCCGGTCATGTCGGTCAACGAGTTGTTGCGTTGGCCAGGCGTGATCGAAGAAACCGAATTCACGCAGGAAGCGCTGCAAGCCGATGTGCAAGCCGCGCTCGCCGCAGCCCTCGATGCCTTTGTCGACAGCCGCGCCCGCGAAGGCGCGGCGTTGCAGACGATGCTGCTGTCGCGGGTCGACGAAATGGAAGCCATCGTGCAACGCATTACGCCTCTGATTCCGCAGGCGATTACGCAGTTCCAACAAAAGGCGACCGAACGCATGAAGGAAGCACTGGGATTGGCGACGCAGAACGGCACCGCGGCGCCGGCCACGCTGTCGCGCGAGGAAGCGCTGGAGCGCATCCGGCAGGA
>UEXY01000066.1_pt1 | contig 18347 bp, 15 predicted proteins | sample 4301061 | NCBI WGS metagenome assembly UEXY01 (sample SAMEA4773184, study PRJEB27434) | metagenome | biome: 2259; feature: agricultural soil; material: soil | place: USA | collected 2014-09 | depth 0.25 m | reverse complement strand
CAGGCCGCGATCCGAGCAAAGTCGCGGCGGCTATTGGCCAGCACGACGACCTACTGACGGTCAAGCTCGACGTCACCCGCCCCAGGACTCACAGGCTGCGGTCGATGCGGCCATTGCGAAGTTCGGCCGGATCGATGTCCTGGTCAACAACGCGGGCAATTTCTTTGCCGGCTTCTTCGAAGAACTCAGCCCGGAACAAGTTCGCCAGCAGATCGAGACCCTGCTGTTTGGTCCGATGAACGTCACACGCGCCGTGTTGCCAGTGATGCGCAAGCAGCGTTCCGGCCTGCTGCTCACCATCTCCTCGACCGCCGGCATCATAGGCGGGGTGTTCTGCACCGCGTATGCCACTGCAAAATTCGGCATCGAAGGATGGATTGAGTCGCTTGCCCCCGAGATCGCCCCGTTCGGTATCCGCACGATGCTGATCGAACCCGGCTTCTTCCGCACCGAACTGCTTACTACCGACTCCACGACCTATGCGCAGCCTTCTATTGAAGACTACGCCGAGCGCACCAGAGAAACTGTCGCTGCCTGGAACAGCATGAACGGCAAGCAGGGAGGCGACCCCGCCAAGCTTGCCGAGGCTCTGGTGCAGCTTGCCGCGCTTGAAGAGCCTCCGGCCCGCTTCGCTGCCGGTGCGGACGCTGTGCAGACCTTCGAAGCCAAAGCGAGGATCTTGCTTGCGCAGGCCGGCGCCCACCGGGAGCTATCGTCGTCTTTGGCATACGACCGAGACTGAACGCAAACGGCGTTAGACGTTCCAGTTGCCGAATCAACAGCGACATTGATATTTCTCATAACCGTCCGGGATGCTCGTTGTGGGTGACCAATAGCCTACATAACCTTGTCTACGATTCAAGGCTCTCCAAATTGCATTGAGAAGACAAGCGATTCTTCTCTGGATGCAAGTTTTGTCATTGAAGATATCTGGCCGGCAAAGCGTTTGACATAAAGTCGCACGCAATGCGTTCAAGAAGCCGATAAGCAATCATTGCCTGAAAGAATAGGCATCGTTGACTCGAGGTGCACAGACTGTCGTTCATGTGGCGACTGGTCAGTGCGCGGTAGTTGAGGCCAAAGGAGCGAACCATGCATTGTTGCACTGCGTCTTTAACGATGGCGCTATGTTGTCTGGCTGTTGGCCCAATGGCTTTTGCGGTCGAGCCTGAAACCACTCCAGCCGTTCCTTTCACACCGACCCAGATCGCTGCCAATCCCGACAGGGCGGCCGGCCTGCTAGCCTTTGCACAGATGCAGCGGGTGCTGCAGCATCCGCGCTGCCTGAATTGCCATGTCCCGGATTCCCCCTTGCAAGGCGCCGAAATGCGTATGCATTATCCGCCGGTACAGCGCGGAGTGAACGGGCACGGTGTTGCGCCCATGCAGTGTTCTACCTGCCACAGCGTGCAAAACGGCGTGCTGCCGCATTCGCCACCCGGCCTGGAAGCCGAAGGAAAGCCGGCATGGCACATGCCGCCCGCCAAGGCCAAGATGAACTGGCTTGGACTGGATACCTCAAGCTTGTGCAAGGCGATCCGCAACCCGAAAGAAAATAACGGCAAGTCGCTGGCCGAGCTTGAGAAACATATGCTTACCGACCACCTGGTGTCGTGGGGATGGCGCCCCGGACCCGGTCGGCAACCGCCCCCGCTGGACAAAACCGCTTTCAATCAGCAGGTGAGCACCTGGATACGGAATGGCGCGCCATGCGATGAGTCCGAGCCGCTGCGTAAGTCCGTAGGAACGATCAGCGCGGCGGCACGGGGCGAGAACGATGCGCAAACCACTTTCGCGCACCAATTCGCCGACAGTCTGGAAGCGCTGGTGCCTTACCTTGTTACCGCCAGCCAGGTCCTTCCCGGTAACGACAGATAAGAGCGCCAACCAAATCCTCGAGGTTCATATGATTGCCTTTACATTGAATGGAAAGCCCGTCTCCGTTGACGTTCCGTCCGATACACCAGTGCTCTGGGTCCTGCGCGACACCATGGGCATGACCGGCACCAAGTTCGGCTGCGGCATGGCACTATGCGGCGCCTGCACTGTGCACCTCAACGGCCAGCAAATCCGCTCCTGCGTGACGCCGGTGGCCGCCATCGCCGGGCAGCGTCTCACGACAATCGAGGCCATAGGCACCGACAGGATGGGCAAGGCGGTACAGGATGCATGGATCAAACATGACGTCGTGCAGTGCGGCTATTGCCAGAGCGGCCAAATCATGTCGGCCATCGCTTTGCTGAAGGCAAACAAGCATCCGACCGATGCGGACATCGACAAGGTCATGAGCGCCAACATCTGCCGATGCGGGACCTATGCGCGCATCCACGCCGCAATCAAGGATGCCGCCAGCGCGCTCGCCTGAGAGGGAACGGAAATGAACTATGAGCAAATGATCAAAAGGATGGCCGCGGCTGCGCCCCACGCACTAACCAGTCCGCTGGACGAGGAGGGCGTCGACCTGAACCGGCGCGTCTTCCTGAAAATCAGCGTTGCCTCCGGTTTTGCACTCGGCCTCTATCCGGCCTGGAGCCAGCAGGGAACAGCTGGCGGCATCAAGCCCGGTCAGCAACCAGCGGCCTTCGTCAGCATTTCGAGCGACAACGTCGTGACGATCAAGATCGGCAAGGTCGAGATCGGCCAGGGCGTCTACACCGCCTTGCCCATGCTGGTGGCCGAAGAGCTGGATGCGGACTGGCGCAAAGTAAGGGTTGAACTGGCTCCCGCCGGAGACGCGTACAAGGATCCGGTCTTCGGCATCCAGATGGTAGGCGGATCGACCTCGATGCACCACTCCTGGCAGCAGTACCGCGAGATCGGCGCCCGTACACGCGCCATGCTGGTCGCCGCCGCGGCCAGGCAATGGAATGTGCCGGCACAAGCGCTGAAAACCCGCGATAGCACGGTCATCGGGCCGAATGGCAAGCGCGCCGCCTATAGCGAGCTAGCCAGCGCGGCGATGAACCAGCCCGTGCCGGAAAGCGTGACATTGAAGCGGATCGAGGATTTCAGGATCATAAGTAAGCCTACCAACCGCTTGGACGGGCCGGCAAAATCGACCGGCAATCAGCAATTTGGAATCGACCTGCGGCTGCCGGACATGCGTACGGCCGTCGTCTTGCATCCGCCAGTATTCGGCGCCAAAGTCGCCAGTTTCGACGCCCAGGCTGCCAAGGCGATTCCCGGTATCATCGATGTGTTCCAGATACCGCTGGTTCGGGGTGCGACCGGCGTCGCCGTCGTTGCCGACGGTTACTGGCCGGCATGGAAGGGACGCGAAGCGCTGCGAGTCGAGTGGGATACAAGCGGAATCGAAAGGGCGGACTCTGCAACGCAGTTTGACCGCTATAGAACTCTGGCGCGGCAGCCCGGTCTGCATGCGGCCCAAGCCGACATGTCGCAGTTGGCTGCGGCACCTAGAAAAATCGTCGCCGAGTACAGCTTCCCCTATCTTGCCCATACGCCGATGGAGCCTGAAAACTGCACCATTGACTTTGCCGGAGACAAGGCTACCGTGTGGGTTGGCTCGCAGTTCCAGACCTTCGATCAAGCCGCTGTCGCTGCCGTGCTGGGGCTCAAGCCGGAACAGGTCGCGCTCAATACGATGATGGCGGGCGGCGGCTTCGGTCGCCGCGCGACACCGACCTCGGACTATGTGGCCGAGGCGGCCCAAGTCGCCAAGGCGTGGCACGCGGCGGGCCACACTGGTCCCGTCAAACTGGTCTGGAGCCGGGAGGACGACGTCAAGGGCGGCTATTACCGTCCGATGCATGTGCATCGCGTCGAGATCGGTTTCGACGACGGCGGCAAAGTCCTGGCCTGGAAGCACGCGATCGTGGGCCAGTCCATCCTGGCCGGCACTCCGTTCCAAGACATGCTCGTGAAGAATGGCATCGACGGCACGATTACGGAAGGGGTGCTGGACAACCCGTACGGCTTACCGATGTCTCTCGATGTTCATCATCCGAAGCTCAACGTGCCGGTCCTCTGGTTCCGGTCGGTAGGGCACACGCATAACGCCTATGTTATGGAAACGTTGATCGATGAGCTTGCGCGCGCCGTGGGACAGGATCCTGTCGCGTATCGCAAACGGCTGCTCGGGGACAAGCATCCGCGGCATGTCGCCGCCCTCGATCTGGCGGTCGAAAAATCGGGCTATGGCAGAAAACGGCTGCCTGCCGGGCACGCGTATGGCGTCGCGGTGCACGAAGCGTTTGGCTCGGTGGTCGCCTACGTCGTCGAAGCGTCGGTCACGAAAAACCAGCCGAGGCTGCACAAGGTCACGGCCGGAGTGCATTGCAATCTATGCGTAAATCCAAGGACGCTGGAAGCGCAGGCGCAGGGGGGCATTGTCATGGGACTCGGCCTGACCTTGCCTGGTGCGGAGATAACCTTGAAAGACGGCGTGGTGCAGCAGAACAACTGGGGCGACTACAGGGTGGCGGGCCACGAACTCACACCGCAGATCGCTGTACATATCGTTCCTTCTGTGGATCCCCCGACCGGCTTCGGCGAAACGCCGGTACCCGCACTGGCGCCGGCGTACGCCAACGCCATTGCCGCACTTACGGGTAAGCCGCTTCGTACCTTGCCATTTAAGCTTGCGTGAGTAGCCCGGCTTACAGATGATGCCGGCGATTTGGTCGCGCCGCGCCGGTCGTAGAGAGAAAACACATCGGCGCATCGGACTGGTTGGGACGGTTTTCGCCGGGACCCGCGCGCCGACGATACGTTCCGTTATTGGGGGCCAAGTCGGACCAAGTGCTGGAGGGGCCGGTCTCGTCTGCATTCGCTGCGTCGCTTGCTAATACCTTGCGGGCCATGCACTTCTGAGCTCCTATATGACGCGCTGTCATCGACAAACTTTATTGCCAGAATGCCCTTTCATCGTCCTTGGTGCTTTCATTCCGACAGACTTTATTATTTCGCATCAACAGGGGTGCTGAATTGTTCTTTCTTCAGCGAAATTTGAGTTTTTGCTACCGCCTTCCAGCGATCGATTATTGTTCAGAGATTAAGGCCGGGTTCGAGCGCGGTTATTCGCTTTTATGCACGGCCGCGGCAAGCAAATCCTTCGCATTCAAGCGCAACACCGTCCGAAAACCGATGTGGACGGTGCTTAAAGTCGGATCCTGCGGCTGACGCGAGGATGGCCGGTAGCGCAGGCAGAAGTCGGGCGAGCAGAGGAAGGAACCGCCCTTGATGATCCGGTCCGGATGCGGTCCGGCGTCGCGCGGATTCGCGACCCGGACGATCATCGGATTTTCCATATCCTGTTTCGGGTGGCGGTCGACGTAGACATCCTTGGTCCATTCCCATACGTTTCCGACCGCATCGAACACGCCGTAGCCGTTCGGCGGATAACATCCGACCGGCGCGGTGCCGCGGTGGCCGTCCTGGCCCGTATTGATGTTGGGAAAAGCGCCTTGCCAGGCATTTGCCATGCTGCGTCCGTTGACGTCCGGCGTGTTCCCCCAAGGGTAGGTGGCGCCGTCAAGGCCGCCGCGTGCCGCATATTCGGCCTCGGCTTCGGTGGGCAGGTCGCGTCCCAGCCACTTGGCGTAGGCCACGGCATCGTCGTAGGCGATCTGCACCACGGGGTGATTCTCGAGGCCGGCGATCGAACTTCCCGGGCCGTAAGGATGTCGCCAGTTGGCGCCGGACTTGTATTGCCACCATTGGTAGGCGGCCTTGAACTGCTCGCCGTTTTTCGGCCACACGAATATCACGCCGCCTGCGGGAAGCTGATTTCCGGTGATGTTCGCGGCGTCGCCCGGACTGGGTTTTCTTTCGGCCACCGTCACATGGCCGGTGGCCTTCACAAACGCGGCGAATTGCGCGTTCGTCACTTCATGCCGGTCGATCAGAAAGCCGTCGAGACGAACGGAATGCACCTGGCGCTCTTCCGGATAACCTTCTTCGGAACCCATCCGGAACCGTCCGCCGCGAATCGGCACCATTCCGGCCCGATTGGGATGACCGGCCCTGGCGGCGTCGAATCCTTGCGGCAGGCCGCGATAGGCGGCGCATAGGCGTTCGCCTGCCGGAGGCGCTGCATCCGGCTGTGCCGCCACGGCGGCCAAAGGCAGCAGCGCGGCGGCAAGGCTCCACTTTTTCCAGGACAAGCGTTTACTTGGCCTGGTCGAGAATATCCTGATAGTAGTGCGTGCCATTGCTGTACCCCTTGCGATCGGCCAGGCCGGGAATGTCCGCGACACCGTTTTCGCGGCTGTACTTGTCGTATTCGCTCACCAGTTCCTTGAGTTTGGCCGGATACTTTTTGGCAAGGTTGTGCAGTTCGGACCGGTCTTTTGCGACGTTATACAGTTCCCATTGCCCCGATCCCCACGGCTGGTTGGCATACGCGATCTTCCAGTCGCCCTTGCGCAGCGCCTTGCGTCCATTCAATTCCCAGCCGTTTTTGAATCCGCCCGCATGCACCGTTTTGCTTTGGCCGCTGAGGAAGGGCAGCATGGATTGTCCGGTCATCGGGAAGACTGTCCGGCCGTTATGCTCGGTGCCGGGTTTTTTCAATCCTGCCAGTTCGAGTATCGTCGGCGCGACGTCGGTGACGTGCGCCGGCACTGCCGTGATTCTGCCGGCCGCCAGGCTGCCCGGCATCACGACGATATGCGGCACCGTGATGCCCCCTTCGTAGGCGAAGGCCTTGTACATATGCATCGGCGTCGAGCTGACCTGCGCCCAGCCCGGGCCGTATTCGACGAAGGAGCCGGCGCGTCCGGTGTTGTCGATACTGTTGTCGGCGTTGCGCAGAATCCATTCGCGGTTGGCCTGTTCATCCAGCACACTGTTGCCGTCCGCACCATTGTCGGACATGAAAAAAATCAGCGTGTTGTCGTATTCGCCGATCTCTTTCAGATAAGCCACCACGCGGCCGATCTGCGCATCCATCGAATCCACCATCGCGGCATACACCGCCATGCGCTTGGACTCGACGGCTTTTTGTAGCGGCGACAAGGTATCCCATGCGGGCCAGGCCGCATTGCCGGTGTAAGGCTGGATGTCTTTCGGAACGATCCCCAGTTGCTTCATGCGCTTCAGGCGTTCGGCGCGGATGACGTCATAGCCGGCGTCGTATTTGCCCTCGTATTTCTTGATGTACTCGTCGGGCGCATGCAGCGGCCAGTGCGGCGCGGTGAATGCCAGATAGGCGAAGAAGGGTTTGCCGTCGTTCTTGTTGCCGTCGATGTAGGAAATGATCTTGTCGGAAAAATACTGGCTGGAATAGAAGCCGTTTGCCGGCAGGTTGACTACCTTGCCGTTTTCCCGATACGTCGCCCGCGGCGCCTTGGCCGGATCGTTGGTGATGATCCCGGTCTGGTCGAAGTGGCTGCCGCCGCCGTTGAGCAGCGCATACGATTGTTCGAATCCGCGTTTCGCCGGGCTTTGCTCCTCGGTCGTGCCGAGATGCCATTTGCCGGCCATGTAAGTGTGATAGCCGGCCTCTTGCAGCAGTTCCGGGAATGCCACCACGCGCTCGCTCAAAAAGCCTTCATAGCCCGGCTTGCTGCGTTGCTCCGGGGTGAGCAGCTCCGCCATGCCGCCATAGCCGGCACGGTGATTGTCGACGCCCGACATCAGCATGGCGCGCGTCGGCGAGCAGAACATCGACGCGTAAAAATTCGTCATGCGCAGTCCCCGCTGCGCGAGCTGGTCGAGATTGGGTGTCGAGATCTCGCCGCCGAAGGCGCCGATGTCCGAGTAGCCCAGATCGTCCGCCAGGATCAGCAGCACGTTCGGGCGTTTGGCCTCCTTGCCGGCGGCATCGGCGGCCAGGGCGGAATCGAGGTGAAGGCAGCCTAGCAGCAGCAAAGGCAGCAATGTTTTTTTCATGTTTGTCTCCGGTTTGCATTCTTGAATCGTCAGTCGGGCAATCGCGCTGACATGGATGGATGATAGTGAGCAGGGGTGTGGGCGTCTAATATCGTTTTTGTAGTGCCCCATACCCTGCAGGTATGGAGGTAACTCCTTGGTCCGCCTCGCCGAAACTACAGATGCTTGAATAGCGGGCTGCGCTTGGCGACCGCCTCGGCATCCGCCGAGGTCAGGAATTTTTCGGTGTAGATGTCGCGCTCGAACAGGCGGCCTTGCATCAGCGTCGCGATGCATGCCTCGATCATCGGCGGCGGACCGCACAGGTAGGCCTGGTGGCCGCGGAAGTCTGCGCCGTTGCCGCTATCGAAACGGCGCTTGAGTTCTTCATGCACATAGCCGCGCGCGCCGTTCCAATCGGCATCGTCGCCGAGGCCGGACAGCACCGGTATGTATTTGAAGTTCGGATATTCGTGCTCCAGGGCTTCGAAGAAATCGGCGAAATACAATTCGCGCTGGTCGCGTGCGCCTTGCAGCAGCAGGATGGGCTGCTCCTCGCCGTTCTTCAGCAGATCGCAGATCATCGACTTCGGACTCGACAAGCCGGAACCGCCCGCCAGAAAGATCATCGGCTGGCTTGCCGATTTCCTGACGAAGAAGCGCCCCAGCGGCGCCTCGAAGCGCAACGCCTGACCGGGCGTCAGCTGCTCATGCAGCCAGGTGGTGGCGGCGCCGCCGGCGACTTTCCTGATATGCAGTTCGATCAGTTCGTCGCCGGGCGCGCTGGCGATCGAAAAGGCCCTGCTGCCTTCGATGCCCGGCACGTGCAGATTGATGTATTGGCCGGCCTGGAAGCGGACCGGAGATTGCGGCCGCAGCCACACGCCGAGAATCGTCGGTGTCAGCATCCGGGTTTCCGCCACGGTCGCGCCGTAATTTTCAAGCGGCAGGTATTGCGCGTCCGCGTCCTCGTCGATTTCGGCTTCGATCACGAGGTCGGACTGTGGCGTCATGCAGCAGGCAAGCGCCTTGCGTTCGTCGCGTTCGAAATCCATCAGCGCAAAAGGCGATGCCTCGCCATGATCGAAGTCGCCGTCCGCCACCTCGATCTTGCAGCTGCCGCACAGGCCGTGGCAGCAGGCGTGGGGAAGCCAGATGCCGGCGCGCAGGCAGGCGTCGAGCACGGTCTGGTCTGCTTCGATCGGAATGGTCTGGCCGATCGATTCGATGGTAAGTGAGTAAGTCATGAGATGCACCGTTGTCTTGGTTCGTCTGCCGGCGCGCTTCGTGGAGCGCGCCGTTCCGGACTCAGATCCGCGCGCCTTCGATTCCGGTCAGGCCGGGAGTCTTGAAGCGGAGGAAGGATTTGTGGACCAGGCCGTTTTCGGCCAGGGACTTGGCAGCATCCGGCTGGAACGATTCGGAAGAATGCAGCCATTCGACGCGCTCCCAGTCGATCTGCGCGAAATCCGGATGTTCGCCGTATACGCTCGGCAACACCTCGGCGACCAGCGCGCCGAAAGGCATGGCCGCGGGCAGCGGCAAGCACACCGGCGAGCAATACATCTGGTGATCTTCCCAATTGATATAGAGCAGGCGATTGCCGTGAAAACGGTCCTCGCTGTCCTTGATTTCCCCTGTGTAACCGGGGGCGAGTGCAATAACCGACATGTCGATCTCCTGAATGTTGTGTTGAGCGAAGAGGGCCGGCCGCGCTTCAGGCCGCCTTGGTGTCGGGCGAGGCGCCGGCAGCGGCGACGCCGGTCCACTTGTCCCAGTTCGCCTTGTCCGGGCTGGTGTTGTATTCGCCGTTGTCGTGGCCGAGGTTGAGGTGATACCAGGCCAACACTTCCGGGACGCTCGCGCCGCCGCAATTGCCCTGGAAGATCTGGTGCACCGGCAGCCACGACTGCACGTATTTTTCGGGCTCGTTGTCGAAGATGTCCTTGCAGCCGTCCGAGCAGAAGTGGTGCTTCATGCCGTGATAGGTCGACTCGCGCTGGCAGATCTTGGTCGGATCGTCCGGTTCGGTGAACGCCATTGGAATCTGGCAGATCTGGCATAGCATCGGCAGGCTGTTGTTGAACCAGCGCTTGCCCTGCTGCTCCTGCTTTTGCCAGTGTTCCAGCCGCGGACGGTACAGCTGGTTGAACGTCGCCGGATACTTGTCGGCAAGCCAGTCCAGTTCCTCCGGTTGCGGTACCCAGGTATTGATCGCGGCGGCATGGCTGTATTGATAAAAGATCGACCATGCCTGGTGCGAGATGCGGTCTTTTTCCTTGGCGGCGACTTCATGGTATTTCGGCATCTTGACGCCGTAGCGCGCGAGGTCCGCGAACAGGGCACCACCGTTCTTTTCGAAATAGATTTCCCACGCCTCCTGCCAGCTCATCACGCGCTTGGGCAGCATGTAGTCCATCATCATCGATACGAGCGTCAGCAGCCGGTAGCCGCGCCAGAACCATTTGTCGACCCATTTCTGGATGATCGGCAGATTGCCGGGGTCCTGCTCCAGCATGAACTTAACGATCTCCAGCCCCAGCGTCATGTGGCGCGACTCGTCCGACTGCGCGGAAAAACCGAAGGTGACGGTTGCCATGTCGCCGTTGTAGGCGGCGCCCGACATGAACGGCATGAACAGCAGATTGGTCAGCACGTATTCGAAGGAAAAGGAAATCGCCGTGATGAACTCGAACGGCCCCGCGCTCATGGCGTCGTCGAAATAGGATTTCGGCACCGACAGGTACCATACGCGGTCGTGCATATGGTGAAAATCGTGGAAGCCGTTGAAGAACTTGTTGTAATGGCTGATCGTGTGCACCTGCGTTTGCGCATGGCGCAATTCATCGACCGCCTGCATCTGGCAAGCGACGCGGGCGCCGACGCCGCGTAGCGATCGCCCCGCCATCGCATAACCGCGATGCGCCGCGTATTCGAGCGGCGAGACGCCGGTCAAAAACAGCTTGAGCGTATTGATGTAACGCGCATCGGTGACGTTGAACTGGCCGTTATTCTGCTGGAAGGAGTCGATGATCGCGTACAGCTTCTTTTCCTTCTCGCCCTGGAATTTCCAGTAGGCGTCCATCGTCAGGCGGAACGGGTCTTCCCATTTATCCCAATCGTGGATCTTGATACCTTCGAAGTGATCGTAAGGAAAGACGTCGTCCATCTTCTGATACGTCGTTTCCCAGCCCAGTCCGCGCGTCATCAGCGCGTATTTTTCCTTCAAGCCGAGTTTCTTGCCTTGCTGGCTGCCTGTCATCATGTCGTCCTCCAGTTATTCGAAAATGGGTAGTTGCTGCGTCAGGCGGCCATGCGGCCCCATTGCAGGGTGAATTCGTCGTCCGTCTCGTCGATGCCGCCGGCGATCGAAATCAGGTTGATATGCAGTTCCTGCAAATCCCAAGAGCGGCCGATCAATTCCTCCACCGAGCTGCGCTTGATCACCAGGCGGCCGGGCGCGTCGATCTTCACCATGGCGGGGTAGGATTCCAGCGTCGCATGCGGGTTGTCCTGCATGATCGCCTCGACGATGCATCGGGTATCGTCGTTTGTCTGCAAGGCGATGAAGACGGGGTTCAGGTTGTCGGTCATGTTGTTCTCCTCAGGCGCGCAGGCCAAGTTTTGCGATACGGGCCTGGAATTCGGCACTCAGCTGCGCGAGTTCTTCCTTGCCTTCGTGCGCCAGCGCCGTTTCGGCCAAGGGCGCGATGGCCGCGATCAGATCGGCGCTCCATTTTGCAATCCAGCCGTTCAGGAGGTCTTTGTTCGCTGCCGATTCGTCGGCCGCCGTCTTGATCGTGGCGTCGACCCAGCGGCTGTTCTCGTCGAACCAGTCGCGCATGAATTCGGTGACCGTGGAAAAGGCGCTGCCGGATGCATAACAGATGCGATCGTCGAACTTCCGGTAGACCAGCGGGTAGATCAAGCCGTCCAGCACCAGGTTCTGCGCAACGAAAACTTCAAACCAGTCCTTGGTAACGAACAGGTTTTCCAGCAGGCGGCGCACGCCTTGCCAGACCGGCGCATTCAGCCAGTCTTCCTTGGCTTTTGCCAGCGAGTGTCCCTGGTTGCTGTCCAGCAGAAGACCGATGCGGCTGACGTATTGCGCGAGGCCGAGACGATCCATGGTGGCAAACTGGGTCGCTTGCGTGATGGCGGCGCCGTAGCCATAGGCGGTGCAGTAGCAGTTGTTCATGTTGGCGCCCCACTCGTAATGGCGCAGCGGCAGCACCACCGCGGCGATGCGCGCCGCTGTCGTTTCCGGCAGCCTGGACAGCAATGCGCGCTTGTCGGCGAACTCGATGGACTTCTCCATGGTCTCTTGCTGCTTGGCGCGCGCCATCGTATAGGTGCCGTAATAGAACTGGCGCGGGTCCTTGAAGCTGTACCAATCGGCCATCACGATCGCGGTGCGCCGCTTGTCGTACAGCTCGTATTCGGGTTCCCACAACGGCCGGTAGTGGAAGTTCACCTCCGGCTGCATGTCGAGTGTCGCTTCCTGATAGCGCGAGGCGGGCTTGTCCGCTCCCAGGCGCCGCGCGATATGCGAAAAAGTCTGGCGTATCGGTTTGATGCTGGTGGTCTTGATGTCGATTTGCACGGCTGGTCTCCTCTGTGCGATTGGGTAAGAAATTAGTGATCGATTCCGGGTTCGCCGAAGCGCCACTTCATGCGTTCGTAATCCAGCAGCGCGCCTTCTTCGGGTGTCAGCTGGATGGCGCCATGTCGCTTGCTGAATTCCTGGAACTGGGGAAACAGCATGATCAGTTCGACCGCCAGTTCCGGGTCGCCGATGGCGAATTCGAACTCGACGAAACCGCCCGCCAGCGTTCCGGTCACGCGCACATAGCATTGGTCCGTGCTGTCTTGCGTTGTCATGGTCTCGCTCCTGCTTCGTTTTTATGAATTCATGAACCGGTGATTCACGTTTCCTTCTTGTAGTGCAACCGGCGTGCCACACCATGCAAGTGCTTGATTTGCCTGGGTATCGCAAGGAAAAGGCGGGAAATGGGAGAAGTGCCGCTTGAGCATTTGGTGAAATGCTGCGGCGCAGCTTGATGAGAACGTCGAACGGCAAGCGAGAGAAGGATCGGGGGCGATCGGCAAAACTACCCGGCTGTATCCAGCGGGCTGATGGATTCGTCGGCCACGGCCTTGCTCCCTTCGCCCGCGAGAGAGGGGCATATGTTCTGTAAAGGTGGCTGCGTATCCGGCGTCAGGCAGCGTCGTGATCGTCGCGCTGGTTTTCTTTTTTGAGCCGATACGACAGCTGCGGCCGCGTGATGCCGAGCAGGCGCGCGGCATGCGACAGATTGCCGCCCGCCTTGCGCACCGCGCTTTGCAGCAGCGCCTTTTCGAGTTCATCGAGGCCGAGTTGGCCGGCGATGATGCGATTGCAGGTTTGTTCGAGCAGATCCTGGTTGCCCGACTCGATCAGATGGCCGCTTGAATCGAGCGTCGACTCCTCCGTCGGCGGCGACGCCCGATCGGGAAGGGCCGCGAACAAATGCTGTTCTTCGATCCACCCGTGATTGGGCGCCAGCAGGACGCCGCGCTCGATCATGTTTTCCAGTTCGCGGATGTTGCCCGGCCAGTGGTAGGCATTGACCGCCTTGGTGGCGCGATCGGTCAGTCCGCGCAGCTTTTTCTGATAGATCGCCGAGTATTTCTCCAGGAAGCGCTTGATCAGCAAGGGGATGTCGGCGCGGCGATCGCGCAATGCGGGGATGACGACGGGAAAGGTGCTGAGGCGGTAATACAGGTCGGCGCGGAAGCGGCCTTCCTTGACCGCTTGCTGCAGCTCGACGTTGGTGGCCGCCACCAGGCGGATGTCGACGCGCGTGCTGCCGTCGGCGCCAAGCCGTTCCAGCTCGCCGCTCTGCAGCACGCGCAACAATTTCACTTGCGCCGACAGCGGCAAGTCGCCGATCTCGTCGAGAAACAGCGTGCCGCCGTGTGCGCGCTCGAAGCGGCCGGCGCGGGATCGCAGTGCGCCGGTGTACGCGCCTTTCTCGACCCCGAACAGTTCCGACTCGATCAGGTTCTCGGGGATCGCGCCGCAATTGACGGCGACGAAGGGCTTGTCGGCGCGGCTGCTGTTGTCATGCAGCCAACGCGCGAACATTTCCTTGCCGACTCCGGTTTCGCCGAGTAACAGCACGGTGATCTGGCTGTGCGCGGCGCTTTGCAGCAACTCGAACGCATGGCGGAAGCCGGTGGACATGCCGACCAGGCTGCCGCTCGTCTTGGCGCGAATCAGCGACGATCTCAATTCGGCGACTTCGGTTTGCAGGCTCAGCAACTGTTCGGCGACAGAGTCGGCCTTGAAGTAATTCAGGTAATCGGGATCGTTCCATTGTTCGGCGGGCTGTCCGACGATGCGGCAGCGGCAATCGCCCTTGCTCCGGCATTCCACTTCCTTGAAGACGATCAGCTGGTTCAGGAACGAGCTGGTATATCCCGACGCGTAGCCGATCTGGGTCCAGCAGGCGGGCGATTCCGCGACGCCAAAATCGGCGATGTGCGCTTCGTCTTCCCAGGAGTTTTCCCACAGGAATTCGCCGTAAAACGCCTTGCGCTTCAGATCGATTTCCAGCTTGACCGTTTCCACTCGCGTCACGCCTTCCAGCGCGTGCAACTGCGGGCCGATCTTGAACATCTCTTCGATCGGCGCATTGGTCTTGATGGCGCGTGCCATCTCGCCGTCCCGCTGCCCGGAGACGAAGCCCATCCGGATCAGCAAGCCGCGCGCTCTTTCCACGCCGAGAGAGTCGAACAGCTCCTTGCGCAGCGCACCCATTGCGCGCGCATGCAGCAGCAGCATGCGATGCTGGCCGAGCCAGATGTGGCCGGAATCCGGGCTGAAACGCAGCAGGTCTCGTAGATTCTGCATGGGCCTATCGTCCTCCGTCGGGAAGCTCCGCTTTTTTATTATTTCAATGTGCTATCGATGCCGTCGTCTTCCGATGATTCTACCTGCAAGCGTTCGCGTATTTCTGCCTTCCCGGATAGCGCTTCACGGAAACGCGCCGTCCTTGATGGGAAAAAGCCCTTGGCTTGTGTGCAAGCCAAGGGCAGCGGTGTAGTGGCGCCTGACGGATGTTATGCCGCAGCTCTTTCGTAGCGGCCGATATGCTTCGCTTCATCCGCGCTGCTTGCCGGTTGCAGCTTGAAATCAAAACGGATGCGGGTGAACGGACCGCTGACGTCCAGCGATTCGTAGCCGGCCGCGGAATCCACTTTCTCCAGCGATACGACCAGGCCATCGCGTGTTGCGAACGCGAAATCATCATCGATGAAGGTATCGCCCGGGATATTGATCTGCGTCGTCAATGCGCGCCGGCCGGCCGAGGAAACCAGGAAATGGATATGCGCGGGCCGGTTGCCGTGCCGCCCCAGCAGATCGAACAGTTCCGAGGTCGGGCTGTTGGGGGGGATCGCATAGCCGGGCGGCAAGATGCTGCGGAAGCGGTAGCGGCCTTCGGCATCCGCCGTGATGCGGCGGCGCAGGTTGAATTCTTCCTGCGATGGATCGAAATGCGAGTAGCGGCCATTCTCGTTGGCATGCCAGACATCGATCATGGCGTCCGGCAGAGGATTGCCGTTGGTGTCGCGGACGACGCCTTCCATGACGAACAACTCGCCTTTCATCTGGCCGTTATCGAGGCGGGTTTCGTAACGCGACAGCGGCGCGCCGGGAATGTACAGCGGCCCTTCGATGGCGCGCGGCGTTCCGCTTGCGATGCCGGCGCGCTGATCGGCTTCGTCCTCCAGGATATCCAGCAGGCGGTCGAACCCAAGTCCCGCGGTAATCAGCCCGGCCTGGCCGCTGGCGCCCAGGCGCGACAGCCATTGCACCGCCGCCCAGAACTCGTCCGGCTTGACCTCGAAATCCTCGATGGTTTTGAACAGGTCGGTCACGATGCGCTGGGTGATGGCGCGCACGCGTTCGTTCCCTTTGGAAATCCTGCTTTCGGTAACGCGTCGCAGCAGTTCATTGCGGTTGAATTCGTTTTTCATTTCAATCTCCTCGTGCAGACTCTCAGTGGTTAAAGTGATTTAGCGATCGTCATCGTGAATCGATGATGCGTGGCGGCATAGAGGCATGACCTCGATATCCATATAGGGGAACAGTGGCAGCGCGCTCAGCAGCTCGTGCAGTTGGGCCGGGCTGTCGACGTCGAAGATGCTGACGTTGGCGTAACGTCCGGCGATGCGCCACAGATGACGCCACTGGCCGCTGCGTTGGAGCTGTTGCGCCATCGCGCGCTCGTCGGCTTTCAGGCGATCGGCGCTGGCGGCATCCATGTCGTGCGGCAGCCGCACCTGCATTTGTACGTGGAACAGCATGGTCATACCTCCGTTGCGGCAAGATTCGTGCGGGAAATGCGGTCGCGCCGGTAAAACGCCAGCTTGTCTTCGTCCAGCGTGACTCCAAGTCCAGGCGCAGCGGGAACCGCGAGTTCGAAATTGCTGATGCTTGCCCGTTCGACCACGATGTCGTCCTTCAGCAACAGAGGGCCGAACAGTTCGGTGCCCCACTCGAGCTGCTTGCAGGCGGCAAAGGCATGGGCCGATGCCATGCTGCCGATGCTTCCTTCCAGCAAGGTGCCGCCGTAGCAGCCTATACCCGCCGCGTCGGCCACGGCCGCCGTGCGCAGTACGCCGAGAAGGCCACCGGATTTCGCGATTTTCAATGCGATGACGTCGGCTGCCTGGTCCTGCGCATAGTCGAACGCATCCACCGGGCCATGCACTGCCTCGTCGGCCATGATGGGAACGTCGAAGCGCTGCGCCAGCCGGGCCAGCCCGCGCCGGTTATCGCGCGCGATCGGTTGTTCGATCAGTATCACGCCGGCCGCCTCCAGTTCTGGAATATAGCGCCGCGCGTGCACCTCGCTCCACGCCTGGTTGATGTCGACCGTCAGCTCCGCGCGGTCGCCAAGCGCGGATTTGACGGCCGCCACGTGGGCGATGTCGTCGCGCGCGTCCCGCTTGCCGATCTTGAGCTTGAACACCTTGTGGCGCCGGATTTCCAGCATTTCATTGGCTTCAGCGATGTCGCGCGCGGTATCGCCGCTGGCGAGCGTCCACAGCACCGGCAAGGAAGTGCGCAGTGCGCCTCCGAGCAAGGCATGAACGGGAACGCCCAGACGTTTTCCCTGCGCATCCAGCACCGCGGTTTCCAGCGCCGACTTCGCCAGCGTATTGCCCTGCACCGATTGCTCCACTCGCGCCATCACCGCGTTGGCGCTGCCCGCGTTCATGCCGATCACGAGAGGGCTGATGTACTGGTCGAGCGTCAGTTTGATCGACTCGGGGCTCTGGTCGCCGTAGGCCAGGCCGCCGATGGTGGTGGCTTCGCCGAGGCCCTCGATGCCATCGTCGCAGCGCAGGCGAACGATCACCAGGGTTTGCCTGCTCATGGTGGTCATCGCGAGGCGATGCTCGCGAATGGTCGGCAGGTCGACGATAATTGCCTCAAGCGACGAGATGCAAGGATTGTTTGAACTAGGAGGCATGATCTTCGTGGGTCGTGTCGGTATTGACGATTGGATGGTAGATTCTGCGGCGGTGTGCGTCTAATATCATTTTCGTACCGAGCCATACCCTGGAGGTATCGATGGAACTTCGGCATCTGCGCTATTTCGAAGCGCTGGGAAAAACCCTGAATTTCAGCCGCGCGGCGGAACAGTTGCATATCGCGCAGCCGCCGCTGTCGCGCCAGATTCGCCAGCTGGAAGAAGAGTTGGGCGCGGAGCTGATAGACCGCAATGCGCGGCCGTTGGCGCTGACCAAGGCCGGCGCTTTCTTCCTTGAGCAATGCGTGCAGCTGCTTGGCCGCGTGCATGAGGTGCAGCAGGCGACCCGGCGCATTGCGCAGGGACGGCGGCGCTGGTTCGGCATCGGCTTCGTGCCGTCGGTGCTGTACGGCGTGCTGCCCGAATTGATTCGCCGCTATCGTTCGGCGAGCGATGACGTGGAGGTGGTGTTTTCCGAATTGACCACCATAGAACAAGGCGAGGCGCTCAAGGCCGGCAGGATCGACGTCGGCTTCGGCCGCCTGCTGCTGGACGATCCGCAACTGGTGTGCGAAGTGATTGAAGAAGAGCCGCTAGTGGCGGCCTTGCCGCTGCGGCACCCGCTCCTGAAGTCCGCGCGCGTCAGTCTCAAGCGGCTTGCCGCCGAGCCGTTCATTCTTTACCCGGTGCGGCCGCGTCCCAGTTATGCGGACCATGTACTGCAGCAGTTCCGCACGCATGGACTCAATCTCGCCGCGGTGATCGAAGTGAACGAGATGCAGACCGCGATCGGCCTGGTTGCCGCCGGCATCGGCGTGACGCTGGTGCCGCAGTCGGTGCAGCGGCTGCGCCGGGATGACGTGGTCTACCGCCCCATCTCCGACGCCGGTGTGACATCGCCCATCATCATGAATTTCCGGGCGGAAGATGCGTCGTCCGACCTGGCCCGGTTCCGGCAATTTGTCCTGCAGCAAAGCGGAAGACGGGGGG
>UEXY01000076.1_pt1 | contig 18685 bp, 26 predicted proteins | sample 4301061 | NCBI WGS metagenome assembly UEXY01 (sample SAMEA4773184, study PRJEB27434) | metagenome | biome: 2259; feature: agricultural soil; material: soil | place: USA | collected 2014-09 | depth 0.25 m | reverse complement strand
CGCCGTGATACGGCATCGGGTTGTACACCTCGTAGAGTTGCGGCAGCAGTCGCAGGCCGAACTGCTGCACGAAACGGTTGGACTGGATGCCGGCCTTGTGCTTGTCGAAGCGCATGTCCGGATCCAGCCCGGTCATGCCGACATACACGCACGGCTTGCCGTTCACGTAATCGGGATTGGCTTTCCTGAAGCGCGGCTCGTACAGCACGTCGGCCGACAGTTCGACGACGTAGACGTGGTAGTGGTGGCGATCGGTCATCGATGGCGGTGGGAAGAATGCGCGTCCTGATCGGCGGGGAAATCGTCGCCGCATTCTATCAAGGCGGGTCTTGTGCGCGCGCAGATTGCCGCCAGGGCACGCGTGCTATCCTTGCTAGCCGTCATGTACACCCAATTCTTCCGTCTGGCGCAAGCCCCGTTTTCGATTTCGCCCGATCCGCGCTACCTGTTCATGAGCGAGCGCCATCGGGAGGCGCTGGCGCACCTGCTGTACGGCATCGACAGCGGCGGTGGACTGGTGCTGCTGAGCGGCGACATCGGCACCGGCAAGACCACGATCTGCCGCTGCGTTCTCGAACAGGTGCCGGCCGGCTGCAACATCGCCTACATCTTCAACCCGAAGCTGAGCGTAAGCGAGCTGCTGCAATCGGTATGCGAAGAATTCCACATCGCGCTCCCCGGCGGCGAACGCGCCAGCGTCAAGGACTACATCGACGCGCTCAACCGCTATCTGCTGGCTGCGCATGCCGGACACCGCAACAATGTACTGATTATCGATGAGGCACAGAACCTGTCGGCCGAAGTGCTGGAACAACTGCGCTTGCTGACCAACCTCGAAACCAATGAACGCAAGCTGCTGCAGATCATCCTGATCGGCCAGCCCGAATTGCGCGCGATGCTGTCGCGCCCCGAACTCGAACAACTCGCGCAGCGCGTGATCGCCCACTACCATCTCAGCGCGCTGTCGGAACAGGAGACCGCCAGCTACATTCAGCACCGGCTGGCGACCGCCGGCCTGCGCAGCGCGTCGCCGTTCCAGCAGTCGCTGATGAAACAGATCCATCGCTTGACCGGCGGCGTGCCGCGCCGCATCAACCTGCTCTGCGACCGCGCGCTGCTCGGCGCGTATGCGAAAGGCGTGCGCACGGTCGATCGCGAGATGGTCGACATCGCCGCTGGCGAACTGTTCATCCACCAGGGAATGCGACCACCGGCGCGACGCCGCTGGCGGTACGCGGCACTGGCGCTGACGGCGGTCGCAGTGGCGGCCGGCGCTGCCGTCTGGACCATGCGCGATGGCGCACTCATCAAGGCGGTCAGCGCGCAGGCGGAGAGTCCGATATCCGCGCCGGTGAGCATATCGGCGAGCGAGGTATCGGCCGCAGCAGCAGCCGGCGAATCCGCGGCATCGGTATCGACGGCGGCGGAAAAGCAGGGGCGCCCTGGCCTGCCCAACGAGAAGGAGGCGATCCGCCAGCTGGCCGCCATGTGGGGGCTGTCCTTGCACGACGACGATCCCTGCGAGGCAGCGCAGAAAGCCGGCGTGCGCTGCCATCGAGGCAATGGCGGATTCGCCGAATTGCGCGCGCTCGACCGCCCCGCCGTCCTCAAGCTGCAGGACGCGGCCGGCAAGACCACTCATGCGCTATTGACCAGGCTGGACGGCGGCGCCGCCACCCTGCGCGCCGGCGACGCCGCGCAGACCATCAGCCTGCTCCTGCTGGCGCGCTCCTTCCACGGCGAATTCGTCACGCTGTGGCGCGCGCCGCGCAATTTCAGCAACACGGTGCAAATGGGCGACCGGGGGCCGGAAGTCGATTGGGTCACCGCGCAACTGGCCAAGCTCAACGGCACGCCGGAGCCGACGCCGGCGCAGCCGTTCGGTCCGAATACGCTAGTGCAGGTGCGCCAGTTCCAGCAGGTGCACGGATTGTTCGTCGACGGCAAGGTCGGCCCGATGACCGTGATGCTTCTCAACCGCGCCGCAGGCATCGACGAACCGCGCCTGCAAGCGCGCGCGGCGATAATGGAATAACGCGATGTCCTATATTCTCGAAGCGCTGAAAAAAGCGGAAGCCGAACGCCATGCCGGCGCCACGTCGACCATCCCTGCGCCGCCGGTATTCGTCGGCAGCGGCCGGCAGCGGTCCGCGTGGCGGCAAGCGATGTGGTGGGCGCTGGCACTGGCGGCCGCACTCGGCGTCGCCGCGGCAGCCTGGATGGCGACAAGGCCCGCGCCTGCTCCGCGGCCGGCGCCGGTGGTGATCGTTCCCCCCGTAACGCCGCCGCCGGCGACGCAGCAAGCCACCGACGACGAGAAGCCGACCGCGGCACCGGCAAAGCCGAAAGAAAAAATCACGAAAAAACCAGTCGAGAAAAAGCACGAACCGGAGCATGCGCCGCTTGCCGAGGCAAAGCCGGCGCCAAGCGCAACCATGACCGACACCCCGCTCGCCACACTGCGCGAGCTGCCGGAGCAGATCCGCCGTGAAATCCCGGCGCTGGCGATCGGCGGCTACCTCTATTCCGGCAATCAGGCCGACCGCACGGTACTGATCAACAAGCGGCTGATGCACGAAGGCGACGAAATCGCCCCCGGCCTCACGCTGGAAAAAATGAGGCCGAACGAGATGGTGCTGAACTACAAAGGTTATCGTTACCGGGCATCGTATTAAGCCGCAGTCACTGTCACGCGCGGCCGGATCGGCAGAAACGCCATCAGGTTGCCCGCCAGTACGCAAGCCAGGCCGATGAAGGCCAGCACGCTCCACCGGTAGCCTTCGAACACCGTCGAAATTGTCAGCGCCACCACCGGAAACAGCACCGTGCAATACGCGGCGCGCTCCGGGCCGAGCCGTCCGACCAGCAGCAGGTAAGCGGTAAAACCGATCACCGAACCGGGAATTGCCAGGTACAGCAGCGAGCCGACATAACGCGGCGCCGTCTCGATCGCGAACGGCAAGCCGAGCAGCAGCGCGATCACAGTGAGGATAGCCGCGCCGAAAAACATCGCCCAGGTATTGGTCAGCCAGGGCGTCAATCCGAGCGCCTGCATGCGGCTCGACAACAGGTTGCCGGTCGAGAAAAACAGCGTGCCCAGCAACGCCAGCCCGAGCCCGCCCAGCATGTCGCCGTCGCTCCAATGGCCGCGCATCTGCGGCAGGAACAGCAGCGCGATGCCGGCCAGGCCAAGCAATGCGCCGAAGATTACCTGCGGCTGCAGCGAGCGCCCGAGAAACAGCCGGCCGTTGATCGAATTCCACAAGGGCGCGGTCGAGAACACCACCGCCACCAGGCCGCTCGGCACCCACTGGCTGGCGTAATAGAAACACAGGAAATTGCAGCAGAACAGCGTCACTCCCTGCGCCAGCAGATAGCGCCAGGCGTCGCGCGGCGGACGCACCGGCTTGCGCATCGCGACCAGGAGCAGCAGCAGCACTGCGGCCGCGATCCAGAAGCGGTAGGCGATCGACACCGGTGCGGGAACAACGCCAAGCTGCCACTTGATGGCGATCCAGGTCGAACCCCAGATGAGGACGGTAAGCAGATACAGAAACGGATTCATGGCGGCGGCCCGGTTTGACGATGCGCGACAGCATGCGCCGATACCGGATTGCCGACTTGTCTGGGATTGCTGCCTTCTTCGCCGCTTGCGCCGGTAACACGGCATGCCGGCGAAAGTGATACAGTGAAACGCACTTTAGCCGATATCAGCGATGCTGCTTCCACCTCTTCCCGACCCTTCCGCCCCTCACCCCAGCGGCATCACGCACGCAGTGTTCAACACACTGCGCGGCACCAATGCAGAACTGGAGCGTTTCGCCTGGCTCGGCGACGAACTGGCGATCGCGGTATGGCGGCGGCAGACCGACGAGGAAGAAACCGCCTACATCCGGCCTGGCCACCATACACTGTCCTATTATCTCGGCGGCGGCTACCGCACCGAGCGCAATGAACTGCCGGGCCTGTATGGCAGCCCCGGCCGCCTGTGCACGCTGCCGGACCAGCATGAATCACGCTGGGTGGTGCGCGACCAGTTGCGCTTCCTGCACGTATATTTCCTGCCTCGACATTTCACGCGGCGCGCGGTGGTCGAACTCGATCGCGAGCCGCGCGAACTGACGCTGGCCGACCGCACGTACTTTGAGCATCCGCAGATCGCGCAACTATGCACGGCGCTGGAACGGATGCCATGGGAAGGCCCGGATGCGCTGCTGCGCGCGAACGAAACCGCGCATGGCGTGTTGAGTCACCTGCTGCAATCGCAGGCAATCTTGCGGCGCGATCCGAAGCTCAAGGGCGGACTTGCGCCGGCGTTGCGACGGCGCCTTGCCGAATACATCGATGCCCATCTTGAACAGCCGTTGACACTCGGCATGCTGGCCGACCTTGCCTGCATGTCGGAATATCACCTGGCGCGCATGTTCCGGCTGTCGTTCGGCATGCCGCCCTATGCGTGGATCGCCGCGCGCCGCCTCGACCGCGCGCGGCAACTGCTGAAGAGTTCCGCCTTGCCCTTGCAGCAAGTGGCGGATGCCTGCGGCTATGCCGATCTCAGCCACTTCAGCCATCGCTTCCGCGACGGCGTAGGCATCGCGCCCAGCCATTACCGGCAGGCGATGCGCGACTGAGCGATGGCGCCGTTCCTCAGTGCAGCCTGGTCCTCACATAATCTTCGATCTCGCGCGTGTCCTGCCAGGAAATATCCTTTGATACTTCATCCTTGACCAGCTTTCGCACCTCCTTGCTCAGGTTCTGCCGCATCATGCCGAGAAACTTCGGAAACGCGATCAGGCACAGCTTGTCGTAACGATGCTCGACCCGCGCCTGATCGAGGAATTCACTGACCTGCTTCGAAAACAATTCGGTCGCATGCTCGACCGGTTCGGTATTCGGCTCGCCGGTACTGGCCTGATGCTGTTCACCTCTGCCATGAAAACGCCCGAGGTCATCGGTACGCATCTCGGCGTCGCCGGCGCGCCCGGCCGGATTCACAAAGTCTTCGATTTCACGCAGATGATCCTGCGCGCCGCGAACCTCGAATATCCGTGCGCGGCTGCTATTCGCGGCGACAATCCACGTGGTTGGCATGCCTGTCTCCTCAGGAGTGAATCCAATTCGACAAGGAAAAATTGCGTTCGTTCGCTTGGATTCGGCACCACCGCAGCGCGCTCCGGTTTGACAATGGATGTACATGCACCTATATTGGATCGCCTGTTTTCGCGCATCGTCACGCTGATGTACGATCAGTCGCTGAGACCGCCCGGCGTGAGGATTGCGCAGTTCAGCATTCTGCGCTTGCTGAGCACCTATTCCGGGCTGATTGCCGGCAAAATCTTTTCTCTCACCGATCAAGACCGACACATGCCATCCACAATAAATGCCGACGAATTCAACCATCGCGGAAAAACTTATCTGCCGGAGCTGCTCGGCATCACCGTCACCGAGGTCGGGACGAATTCGCTGAACGCGGAATTCGCCGTGCAACAATCGCATCTGGCGCCGAACGGCTATCTGCATGCGGGCAGCATCGTCACCCTGGCCGACACGGCCTGCGGCTACGCCTGCGTCGCCCATCTGCCGCAAGGCGCGAGCAGCTTCACGACAATCGAGCTCAAGAGCAATTTCCTTGGCACCGCGCGCGAAGGCGTGGTCGAATGCGAAGCGAAGGCGGTGCATCTCGGCCGCAATACCCAGGTGTGGGATGCGCTGGTGCGCCATCGCGATACCGGCAAGCTGATCGCGACGTTCCGCTGCACGCAGATGGTGCTGTGGCCGAAGTAGGACATGAAAGACATGCAGATCTCACCCGGCGTCTATGAGCATTACAAGGGGAAAAAGTATTTTGTGCTCGGCCTGTCGCGCAATACGGAAACCAATGAAGTCTGCGTTGTCTATCGGCCTTTATACGAAACCGACTGGCCGCAGCTGGTGCATCGCAATGCCGACATGTTTTTCGAAACCGTCACTATCGACGGCAGGCAGATGCCGCGTTTCAGGCAGGTGACGTAGGCGCACTTGGCAATGAGCGATACCCTGAATCTGTTCGACGAACTTCCGACGCTGGCTCCGATCCCGCTGATCGACGCCGATATAAAGTTCATGCACGGTTTTTACCGCAAACCGCAGTCCGAACATTACCTGCGCGCGCTGCTGCGCGACATCGACTGGCGCCAGGAAACGATCGTGTTGTGGGGCAAGGAACAACTGCAGCCGCGACTATCGGCCTGGTACGGCGACGCGGGACGCGTCTATACCTATTCCGGCAGGATATTCAAGCCGCTGCCGTGGAACGATACGCTGCTGCACATCAAGGCCGACGTCGAGCGCGCGAGCGGCCATCGCTTCAACAGCGTGCTGCTCAACTTGTATCGCGATCAAAACGACAGCGTCGGCTGGCATAGCGACGCCGAGCAGGAACTTGGCCGCATGCCGGTGATCGCGTCGCTCAGTCTGGGCGAAACACGAACCTTTCGCTTCCGGCACAAGACCCGGAAAGATCAGAAACCGGTGTCGATCGAACTGACCGACGGCAGCCTGCTGCTGATGGCCGGCGACACGCAGCGCTGCTGGCAGCATACGATCCCGAAGGAACGCGAGCCGAAGCAAGCGAGGATCAACCTGACCTTCCGCACAATCGTGACGCCGGGTTGAATCCCGATCAGTTGCGGCAGGCGATCGCGCGCAGCTCCTGCGCCAGGTTCGGCATTACCGACTCATACTGAGCGGCAAAACGGAACAGCCTTTCTCCATCCGTTCTGCGCTTCGAAACCCGTGCCGGCAAGCGTGCGGGCCTCGCAAGCAGCGCAGCCAGCAAGGCGCGCGCGGCACGACCGACATTTTGTGCATAGTTCGGACCTGCAACCGTCCGCGACGGCGAAGCCATAGTAAGAGTAGACATTATTTATTCCTTTCAATAAGGTATCTGCAGCTCAAGTGTAGGTGGCGCCGAGTTATAAATCCAATTGAGTCGGCAGATAACAGTTATTCTGAAAACGAATGAGTCCACACGCATGCGCGACCGCTCACTCGCTGCATGCGATTTCCGCCGAGAATGCAAGCGAATGTAAGGCCATGCCACACAATCCATTGAATCGATTGCGCTTTTTTCCGGTGCCTTGTTACATTCACAAACAACAATTTTTCCCTTTCCCATCGAATCGAGACGACCATATCGCTGCAGATTGCGTCTGCATGACGCTTCGCCGGCCGCGGGCCTGCGTCGCCGACGGGCCATATTCACGAAGGAGCGATGATGAAAAAACAATATCTTGCGTTACTTGCAGCATCTGCAATCGGCGTCGGCCTGAGCGTGCCGGCGCAAGCCGATCCTCCGCCATGGGCGCCCGCGCATGGCCATCGCGCAAAGCAGGCGCGTGAATACCATTACGTGTACTACCCGGCGCAACAGGTGTACTACGCCCCGGAACAACAAATCTGGTTCTGGATGAATGGCGGCAACTGGCAGTTCGGCGTCAACCTGCCGACGCAATACCGCGCTTATGCAAGCTCGGGCGTGCCGGTCGTGCTGCATTCGAGCCGCCCTTACGTCGAACACGTATATGTGGAAAAGCGCTATGGCCGGCCCTGGCGCGAAGAACACAGGAACAAGGAAAAACATCACAAAAACAAGGAGCGCCACGGGCACGACTGAGGCGCGAGTTGCCGATGCCTGATCCCGGCCGCCTCGGGGCGGACGCGAAAGCATCCGCCCTTTTTATTTCAGCTGCGGCGACATCGAGCGTCGTCCCGCATGCCGGCATTGATAGAATGTAAGCCGTTGTGGATTCGCGGCGGAATCGAGAGCATCCTGCACTACCATTGTTCAATGCGCGGCATGCCGAAAACCACGGCCGAACCATCGTCCGCCGATGCCGGCGATGCCAATCATCACCATCCGGTTCCATGAGCTATCTCGCCATCAAACACATTCACATGAGCTTTGCCGCACTCAGCGGCATACTGTTTTTCACGCGCGGCATCCTGATGCTGGGCGACTCGCCGCTGCTGGACCGGCGCCCGCTCAGAATCGTTCCGCATGTGGTCGACACCATCCTGCTCGCGAGCGCGCTGGTGATGGTGGTCTGGAGCGGACAATACCCGTTCGTGCAGGGCTGGCTGACCGCGAAAGTGCTGGCATTGATCGGCTACATCGTGGTCGGCACGATCGCGCTCAGGCGCGGCAGAACGAAAGGCATTCGCGCCGGCGCATTCGTCGTCGCGCTGCTGCTGTTCGCCTATATCGTCAAGGTCGCGTTCACCAGGCAGGTTTTCTGACTCGCATCGGATCGCACACAGGCTATGGCAACACGATTGGCCACAGATTGCGCGTGATTCTTGCTTGCCGTTTTCTTTACCTTGGGCAGGCGGAAAGATATTCAGGAGGCCGGACATGAAATGGGAAGGCAATCGCGAAAGCGACAATGTGGAAGACCGGCGTGGCGAAGACGGCGGTGGCGGCGGCTTCGGCTTCGGCTTCGGCGGCCGCTCGATCGGCCTCGGCACGGTCGTCATTGCGCTGGTCGCATCCTATTTTCTCGGCGTCAGCCCGCTGACGATCCTGAACCTGCTCGGCGGCGGCTCCCCCGGCGTCGCGACCGTGCAACAGGCGCCTGCGCAACGGCCGGCCAACGATCAGATGACGAAGTTCGTGTCGACCGTGCTGGCCGATACCGAAGACACCTGGACCGAACTGTTCCGCACGCAAGGCGACAATTATGTGAAGCCGCGCCTGGTGCTGTTTTCCGGCAGCACGCCGACCGCCTGCGGCACCGGCCTGAGCGCGACCGGACCGTTTTATTGTCCGGGCGATCAGAAGATTTATATCGACCTCGGCTTCTACCGGCTGATGCGGCAGCGCTTTCAGGTCTCCGGCGAATTCGCGCAGGCATACGTGATCGCGCATGAGGTCGGGCATCATGTGCAGCATCTGATGGGGATTTCCGACAAGGTCGAGGACGCGCGCCGCCGCCTGCCGCAAGCGCAGGCGAATGCACTGGCGGTGCGACTGGAGTTGCAGGCCGACTGTCTTGCCGGCGTATGGGCGTATCACGCGGATCGCGCCCGTAGCATTCTCGAAGATGGCGATGTGGAAACCGCGCTGAACGCGGCCAGCGCGATCGGCGACGACGCGCTGCAGCGGCAGGCGCAAGGCCAGGTGGTGCCGGATTCGTTCACGCACGGCACGTCGGCGCAGCGGGTGCGCTGGTTCAGGCGCGGCATCGAGAGCGGCCGGCTCGCGTCCTGCAATACCTTCGAGACGCGGCAGTTGTGATCAACGGCGTTCCGCTACAATGCCGTTACCCTCAATCGCCACCGACATCATGTCTCACGCCTCTTCCCTTCAGACCTTGCGCAGCGCGCTCGACGACCTGCAGCAGCAACGCATTCCGATGAGCGATTTTTGCCGGACCTGGCGCGCGCAAACAGCACTACTCGCCGCGCTGCCGTCGCGCTACAGCCAGGTGATGGAAGACCTGCTCGGGCGGATGGAAGCCGGCAGCGTGTTTACCGAAGAGAGCTGCTCGTTCAGCCTGGAAGACCTGCAAGCCAATCTGGCCGTATGGCTGGACAAGGCACGGCAGACGTTGGGCGCATAAGGACAGATCGCATGCAATCGCTTGAATTCACCTTGAACGGCGAGTACGTCGAACTCAATCAGTTGCTGAAGCTGGCCGGCATCGTCGACAGCGGCGGCGCAGGCAAGGCGCTGGTCGCCGGCGGAAATGTGGCAGTCGATGGTCGGCAGGAATTGCGCAAGACCTGCAAGATTCGCGCGGGTCAAGTGGTCAGCCTTGGCGATGTGCGAATCCGCGTGATCGCCGGCTGACGGATTTCGTACATCATCTTCTCCGTTTTCCCGTCCTTGACCGCCGGCTGCTTGCGCCACTGCTCCGGCCAGCGTTGCAGCGGCATCAGCGCGTCCGGCATGAAAAAAGGCCGCTCGCGCGGCCTTGTCGACGATATCCGATGCCGGTCAGCTTTTCACCTGCCCGGGCGCATTCTTCGCGGCTTCTTCCGCCAGTTCGCTCAGCTTGCCCTGGACCTGGGCGATCTGCGCTTCGGCAGCCTTGGTGAATTCAGCCTGCACGCCGCTGGCGATATCGGCCAGGTGGCCGCCGTAGGCGATTGCCTTGTCGAGGGTAGGCTTGGCTTGGGCGCCGATCAGCGTAAAGAATTCCTGCGGATCTTTCGCGGCCAGGATCTGCCGGGTTGCCGCCGACGAGTCTTGCATCGACGCCTTGACTGCGGTGAGGTTCAGATTGATCAGTTTCTCGACGCTGGCAAGCGTCTTGCCAGTCAGCTCGGAATACAGCACGAGGCTGGCTTCAAGGTTTGCTTTGGCGGCGACGGAAATCTGGTCTTGAGTCGGGAACATGGCATCTCCATAAAGTCGGGTACAGCAAAAACAGGCAGCGCAAGCCGCGCAGGAAAATTATCAAATTTGTTGCTAAGCAACATGGGCTATTTTATAGGCCGATCCGGCGCAGTTCAAGCTTCTTTTTGTGCGGCGCGAAAATCAATCTTCACAACATTTTTCATTCGACAATGGCCCCGGCGGAAGCGGATGCCTTTATCGCGCGAGCGCAAATCCGCTAATATGGAACGACATACCCGACCCGCGTGTCCGACAGTATTGTTGACGCACCGCAGCAGACCTCGCGGCGCTGCCGGCAACCGGGCGTCAATCTGGGGCATCGATGGACAACGATCATCCGCGCGCGCGTCTGTATTATCTGTTCGGCACCACCGGCAATCCGCACGACGCGTCATGGCTGGCGCGCCTGCCGGTCGGCCTGTTCGCGATTTCAGTCGGCCTGTTCGGACTGGTCGGAGCGTGGCGCCGCGCTGCGGATTACGGCTGGCAGCCGGCGGCGGACGTCAGCGATGTGCTGATCTGGCCGGTCACCGCGCTATGGGCGCTGTCGCTGCTGCTGTACGGCTTCAAATGCAAACGCCATCCGCAAGCAGTGCTGCGCGAATTCCGACATCCGGTACAAGGTTCGCTGCAGGCGCTGGCGCCGCTGTCGATACTGCTGGCGGTCACGCTTTTTCATCGCTCCGGACAAGGTGTGTGGCTGGTGCTAGCGCTGCTGGCGCTCGGGCTCAACGCGGTGATCGCGCTGCGCGTCGTCTCCATTCTCGCGACCGGCCGCCTGCCGGGCAATGCGGTGACGCCGGCGCTCTACCTGCCCGTCGTCGGCGGCGCGCTGATCGGTGGCATGACGCTGGCAAGCCTGGAATATTCCGGCCTGGCGGCCTTGCTGTTCGGCGCCGGCCTGTCCGGTTGGGCGCTGCTCGAAGTGCGCGTGCTTGGCCGCTTGTTCGAGGGCCCGATGGCGGAATCGCTGCGCGCGACCATCGGTGTCGAACTAATGCCGCCGCTGATCGCTACAATGAGCGCTGGCGTCATCTGGCCGGACTTGCCGGCCGATGCGCTGGTGGTCGGGCTCGGCATCGCTGCCGGCCCCTCCATCGGCGTGCTGGCGCGCTATCGCTGGTGGTTCAGGGCGCCGTTTTCGATCGGCTTCTGGTCGTTCTCGTTCCCGCTCGCCGCGCTCGCCAGCGCCGCGATCGAGGCAGTGCATCGCGGCGGCTGGCCGCAATGGATAGGTCATGCGGTCTTGCTGGCGTCGTCGGCGGTGATCACCCTGCTGGCGCTGCGCACCGTAGCCCTGCTACTGCGGCGCGAATGGCTGTCGGGGGCATAAGAACGGCAGCCACCGGCTATGGCAAAGAACAGGAACAAGCCGTAAGCAATTCCGTGAGATTCAGCCAGGACATTTGGTTTTCACCGATTCAATCAACTCGAGGAGGGCGCACACCCGTCGTGTAAGGAAGTACAAGCTGTTTCGACTCTCTGTGCTACATGTTGTGGCTTTTATTTAATAATCACTAATCAAGGAGGACACCATGAACAAACGTCACGCGCTGCTCGCCACCGCTCTTGCCACCGTCTGCGTCGCCGGCCTCGGCGTCGCCCATGCCGCCGACGCGGATAAGGAAAAATGCTTCGGCGTCGCCAAGGCGGGCCAGAACGATTGCGCCAGCGCCACCGGATCGCATTCGTGCGCCGGCCAGGCGAAGAAGGACAATGATCCGGCCGAATGGAAATTCGTCGCCAAGGGCACCTGCGCCAAGCTAGGCGGCAAGACCTCGGCGTCGAAGTAATCGGCATCGCCGACCTGCGGAGCCATTCCCATGCCACGCTTGCGTCAGCACCCCCTGCTCGGCTTCGGCGTCGGCTTGCGGGCTCCGCATTACCGCGATTTTCTCGAGCAGCGCCCCGAGGTGGATTGGCTCGAAGTCCATACGGAAAACTATCTCGACCGCGGCGGCCGTGATGCGCATGTGCTGCAGCAACTGCGCCGCGATTATCCGATCAGCCTGCATGGTGTCGGCATGGGCATAGGCTCGGCGCGCGGCTTCTCCGAATCGCATGTACAGCGCGTATGCGAACTGGTCGAGCGCATCGAACCGGCGCTGGTCTCCGAACATTTATGCTGGGGCGCGGTCGACGATCGCCACCTGAACGACCTGCTGCCGATGCCGCTGACGCATGAAGCGCTGGCGCTGGTATGCGAACGGGTCGAGCGCATCCAGGAGGCGCTGGGGCGGCAGATCCTGCTTGAAAACGTCTCCACCTATCTGCGCTATCGCGACGATGCGATGAGTGAAGCGGAATTCCTGGCCGCGCTCGCCGCGCGCAGCGGTTGCGGCATCCTGCTCGACATCAACAACCTGTACGTCAACCAGTGCAATCACGACGAAGACCCGCTGGCCGCGCTTGCCGCGATCGCGCCGGACAGCGTCGCCGAGATGCACCTGGCCGGCCATCTGGTGACCGACGACGCGGTGATCGATCATCACGGCGACCGCGTCGCGCCCACAGTGTGGGATTTGTACCGCAAGGCGCTGCGCCGCTTCGGCCCGGTGTCGACGCTGATCGAATGGGACACCGATATTCCCGCGCTCGAGGTGCTGCTGCAGGAAGCGCGACAGGCGCGCCGCATTGCCGGGCAAGAGCAGCGACGCAACGATGCTGAAAAGCTGATGGTCGCGCAGCAGACGTTTGCCAACGCCTTGTTCGATGCGAAAACCGACGTGCTGGCGCTGCCGCTGTTCAAGGGCGACGCACAACGCGCGCAACAACGGCTGGCGCTGTATCGCGGCAACCTGAGCGGCGGCTGGGACAAGACGCTGTCGTCCACCTACCCGGTACTGAAGGCGCTGGTCGGCGACGAATTCTTCGCAGCGCTGGCGCGCGCGTACGGCAACACGCATCCGTCCTTGGACGGCGACCTGAACCGCTTCGGCGCGCAGTTCGCCGATTTCCTGAGTACGTTTCCGCATGTCGCCGAGTACCCGTATTTTCCCGACATGGCACGGCTCGAATGGGCATTGCACCGCGCGCATTACGCCGGCAACGCGCAGGCGATCGACGCCGCGATGCTAACGCAGCTGACGCCGGAACGGCTCGATGCGGCACGCTTCGTTCTCCATCCGGCGTGCAGCCTGTTCGCATCCGACTGGGCGGTAATCGAGCTATGGCATGCGCATCAGCCCGGCAACGAAGACCGCTTCCCGCAGCAGCTGGCGCGGCGCGATTTCGGCCTGGTGGTGCGACCGCAATGGCAGGCCGGCGTGCTGCCGCTGGCCGCGGCCGCGCATGCGGCGCTGGTCGAATTGCAACAAGGCGCAACACTCGGCACGGCGCTCGATGCCGCGCTGGCGTTCGATTCCGGCTTCAACTTCGGCGTCCAGTTGCAGCAGTGGTTGCAGCACGCGGTGCTGGTCGATATCGAGATCACCGAACAACTAACCGGGCAATAACATGGATAGAATTTTGCAACTGCATCGCGACATCACCCGCTACGACGCATGCATCACCGCCTGGGCCGGCTCGCTGTTGAGCCTGGCGATCCGGCTGTTCGTCGGCTGGCAGTTTTTCAGGGCGGGCATGATCAAGGTCGGCGACTGGGAAGCGACGATCGCGCTGTTCCAGTACGAATACCATGTGCCGCTGTTGCCGCCGGCGAACTCGCGTTCCCGGTTTTTCTGGCATTGGGCCTGATGGCGCGGCCTGCGGCGCTCGGACTGTTCGCGCTGAATGCGGTAGCAGTGGTCTCGTATCCGGCGCTGTTCGGCTTCGAATGCCCGGCCGCGATCAACGACCATTTTTACTGGGGCGCGCTGCTGCTGGTGCCGATCGCTTTCGGGCCGGGGCGGTTTTCCCTGGATGACTGGCTGTCGAAGAAGCAGGGCTTGCTTCGTTAGCGCTGCAGGGTTTCCGTGCGCCGGTTCGACCGGCGCTCGGCCGAATGCGACGACACGCGGAATTCAAGATTGGTGATGCCGATCGAGCCGGGCGGTCCGGCGACAAAGCCGAAACCGGACTTGACCGGGAACAGGCAGTCATCGCGCAGCAGCAGATCGGTATGGCAGTTCGGCGTCGGTGTGTAAAGATGCGCCTTGATCTCGTTCCAGACCGGCTCGGTGACCCAGCCATACAGATAAAGCTGGTGCGGATACAGCGAGTTGTCGGATTCGATGTAACCCTTCTGGTTTTTTTGCAGCGGCGGCTGCACCGGCAACGCGTTGGTCACCGACAAGTCGACCGAGCCTTCGCCGATCGGATAGGCCTCCTCGTTCTGGTAAGCGGCGTAGGCAACGCTCAGATGCCATCGACAAGTGAGCGCGATCTTCTTTTCCATCCCTACCCGTTCGGTCGCCACCGACAGGCCGTCGGTGACGGTGAGCTGGGTGCACATCACCTGGCCGATCAGCGTCGGCTCCAGTTTTCGGAATTCGTCGAGGTTTTCATGCAGGTTCCAGAAAAACCATTTGGCGCGTTCGCTCTCGGTCATGTCCGGGAGATCGACAATCGATCTGGCGCCGTGGGACTCTATCGTACGCATCACTTCCTTGCGCAATTTTTCATGCGCCTCATCAATATCCGTGCCGAACCGCTGGATGTAATCGCTCCGCATAAACCTCTCCATGAAATCACCGCCGAATGATTCAGTGTAGAGCCCGATTCGCAAAAAAAACAGGGGAACGGGCGTCGGCGGCGAAAAGCCTGGGGACGCGATATTTCGCCGCCCTGCGCTGCGAACCGGAGCCACCGCGAATAGAGCAGCATTCAGTGCTTTAGTTCATGCTCGCGCCGATTCGGCGGAAAAGGGGCGGAATTCAGCCGCTGCTCGGGGTTGGCGCAAGCTCCAGCGTCGGCTAGTATCGGACTCTGTTCCATAACCAAGATCAAGAAAGCGACCTATGCCGAGCCTCATTTACATTGCGGATCCGATGTGTTCCTGGTGCTACGGCTTCGGGCCGGAGCTGAATGCGCTGCTGGAGGGGCTGCCGGGATTGCCGCTCACGATCGTGGTCGGCGGACTGCGCGCCTATAACGAGAAGGTGACCGATGACGCGCTCAGGAGCAAGTTGCTGGAGCACTGGCGCCAGGTCGCCGAGCGGACTGGACTGCCGTTCGTGGACGATGGCTTGAAGCGCGAGAATTTCGTCTACGACACCGAACCCGCTTGCCGCGCCGTGGTCGCGGCCCGCATGCTCGCGCCGCAGGCCTGCCTGCCGGTATTTCATGCGATACAGCACGCGTTCTATGCGGAGGGCCAGGATGTAACACAGGGCAATGTGCTGGCCTCGGTCGCTGCTGCCGCGCTCACCGAGGCCGGTGTGCCGACCGAGGCGTCCGCCTTTCTCGACACCTGGAAATCGCATCCGGCCATCCTGGCGACGCATAGCGATTTCGAGCTGGCCAAGCGCTGGGGCGTGACCGGTTTTCCGACGCTGGTGCTGGAGCGTGAAGGCAGGCTGGATATGGTCACGTCGGGTTATGTGCCGATGCCTAGACTAATCGAACTGCTGCAGGCGCTGGTCGATCAGGATGCAGACGGAGCACCGGACCCGACATAAGGCGCGCCCTTCTGGCGGATGTTCAAAACGGACCGCCATTCGACCGATAAGACCGATAAAAAAACCCGGAACCGCATGATGCGGTTCCGGGTTTTGTCATTTGCACAACTGGCAGGCGCTGCGCCTGCCGCTGTATTACGCAGCGGCCTTCTTGGCCTTTGCGTGCTTTGCATGCTTGGCTTTCTTTGCCTTCTTGACTTTCTTCACCTTTTTCTCGACCTTGGCGGCCGGGGCTGCCGGCTCTGCGGGCGTTGCCGGAGTCGCCGGGGCCTGCGCGAAGGCGGTGCCCGCGGCAAATGCGAGGGTAACGAGGAGGGAGATCAGTTTTTTCATTTGAATTTCCTTGTTGATATGCGTAGACAATCTCTACTCTTGTTGTAACGCGGAAGCTTTCAAACATGTTGACCTGCCACAGGATATTTTTTTATCGCCCAAAGACAAAGGCGCGGATCAAGCCGAAGCTTCGATCCGCGCCTTGAGCCGGGAAGGTAGCGATCAGTACATGTGCTGGCCGCCGTTGATCGCGATGTTAGCGCCGGTCAGGAACGCCGCTTCATCGGATGCCAGGTAGGCCACCAGGCCCGCCACTTCTTCCGGTTTGCCGAGACGGCCCATCGGAATCTGCGGGATGATTTTGCTGTCCAGCACCTCGGTGGGGATGGCCATCACCATCTTGGTGCCGATGTAACCCGGGGAAATCGTGTTAACGGTGACGCCCTTGCGCGCGACTTCGAGCGCCAGCGCCTTGGTGAAACCGTGCATGCCGGCCTTGGCGGCCGAATAGTTGGTCTGGCCGAACGCGCCCTTCTGGCCGTTGACCGACGAGATGTTGATGATGCGGCCCCAGCCGCGATCGGACATGCCGTCGCACACCGGCTTGGTCATGTTGAACACGGAATCGAGATTGGTCCTCATCACCGCATCCCAGTTGGCCTTGTCCATCTTCTTGAAGGTCATGTCGCGCGTGATGCCGGCATTGTTCACCAGCACATCGACCGGACCGATTTCTTCAGTGATCCTCGCGATGCACGCGCTGGCCGAATCGTAATCGGCGACATCGCACGGATAGGCACGGAACCTGAAGCCCTGCTGTTCCATCGCGCTGAGCCACTCCGCCGCCCTGGTGTTGCCCGGTGAATGAGTTGTCACTACCTGGTAGCCGAGCGCCGCCATCTTGATGCAGATCGCTTCGCCCAATCCACCCATACCGCCTGTTACTAATGCGACTCGTGCCATGTGTTTTCTCTCTTTTCCTGATTGCGAAGATAAAAAAACTGCTTCAATAGCACGGCGGTGCGGAGCACCGCCGTATTCCGGTCAGCGCTCGACGGCGAGCGCCACACCCATGCCGCCGCCGATGCACAGGCTGGCGAGACCGCGCTTGGCGTCGCGGCGGATCATTTCATGCAGCAGCGTCACCAGGATGCGGCAGCCCGATGCGCCGATCGGATGGCCGATCGCGATGGCGCCGCCGTTGACGTTGATCTTGCCGGTATCCCAGCCCATCTCCTTGTTGACGCCGATCGCCTGCGCGGCGAAGGCTTCGTTGATCTCCATCAGGTCGACGTCCTGGTGCGTCCAGCCGGCCTTCTTCAGGCACAGTTGTGTGGCCGGTACCGGACCCATGCCCATGATGCTCGGGTCGACGCCCGCCGACGAATAGGCCTTGATGCGCGCCAGCGGCTTGAGGCCGAGCTGCTCGGCTTTTTTCGCCGACATCATGATGACGGCGGCGGCGCCGTCGTTGATGCCGGATGCATTGCCGGCGGTGACGGTGCCGTCCTTGGCAAACGCGGGGCGCAGACTGGCGAGAGAATCCAGCGTGACGCCATGCTTGACGAATTCATCGGTATCGAACACGACCGAGCCTTTTTTCGATGCGATCTCGAAAGGAATGATCTCGTCCTTGAACTTGCCGGCCTTCTGCGCCGCTTCGGCCTTGTTCTGCGACGCGACCGCGAACTCGTCCTGTTCCTGGCGCGATACGCCGTATTTCTTGGCGACGTTCTCGGCTGTGATGCCCATGTGATACTGGTTATACACATCCCACAAGCCATCGACGATCATGGTGTCGACCAGCTTGGCATCGCCCATGCGGAACCCGTCGCGCGAACCGTTCAGCACATGCGGCGAAGCACTCATGTTTTCCTGGCCGCCGGCGATGATGATCTCGGCATCGCCGCACATGATTGCCTGCGCGGCGAGGTGGGTGGCTTTCAGGCCGCTGCCACAGACCTTGTTGATGGTCATGCTCGGCACCATGTGGGGCAGGCCGGCGCGGATCGCCGCCTGGCGTGCCGGATTCTGGCCGACGCCGGCGGTCAGCACCTGACCCAGGATGACTTCGTTAATCAGCTCCGGCGCAATGCCGGTCCTTGCGAGCAAGCTCTTGATCACGTGCGCACCCAGATCCGAAGCGGCGGTCTTGGCCAGCGCTCCACCGAATTTTCCGACGGCAGTACGGCCCGCAGCGACGATTACAACATCACTCATTTCAACTCTCCCTTGAAGACAAACATTACTGTGACTAGCGTGCTCAGACCTTATATGACGACACTGGCAGCTAACTCAACTATTTATCATAGTGTCGAGCCAGGCGATGCCATTTGATTTGACTCAATGCTGCCGCTGCGCTGAATCGCGCCGGTGCGTCATTCGGAATATAGCAAGCTTCAAGCCGGCAACGCGAAACAACGATGCAGGCATGACAACGATGCGGGCGGGATTGTGTCACAAATGTGTGACGGAG
>UEXY01000216.1_pt1 | contig 18713 bp, 18 predicted proteins | sample 4301061 | NCBI WGS metagenome assembly UEXY01 (sample SAMEA4773184, study PRJEB27434) | metagenome | biome: 2259; feature: agricultural soil; material: soil | place: USA | collected 2014-09 | depth 0.25 m | reverse complement strand
ACCGCACGCATCAAAGTTGCGGATTGAGCTTTTCTGCTTTCGACTGCAGTTTGTTCAAGGCCGCCAGGTACGCCTTTGCCGATGCGACCACGATATCCGGATCGGCGCCCACACCGTTGACGATACGCCCCGACTTCGACAAGCGCATCGTCACCTCGCCTTGCGATTGCGTACCGGTTGTGATTGCGTTCACCGAGAACAACAGCAGTTCCGCCCCGCTCCTGGCTTCGGACTCGATGGCATTGACGGTCGCATCAACCGGCCCGTTGCCCTGTCCGGCACACGCCAGTTCCTTGCCGTTCATGGTGAATACGACCTTTGCGGCGGGCTTTTCGCCGGTCTCCGAATGCTGGGACAGCGACACGAAACGATAGAATTCATTGCCGTGCGAATGCTGCTCATCCGCCACCACCGCAATAATGTCCTCGTCGAAGATCTCCGCCTTGCGGTCCGCCAGCTCCTTGAAGCGGGCAAAAGCCGCATTCACTTCGCGTTCCGAATCCAGCCCGATGCCGAGTTCCTCAAGCCGCTGCTTGAACGCATTACGCCCCGAGAGTTTGCCGAGCACAATCTTGTTCGCGCTCCAGCCCACGTCTTCGGCGCGCATGATTTCATAAGTATCGCGTGCCTTCAGTACGCCGTCCTGGTGAATGCCTGATGCATGTGCAAACGCATTGGCGCCGACCACCGCCTTGTTCGGCTGCACCGCGAAGCCGGTGATCTGCGATACTAGCTTCGACGCCGGCACGATCTGCGTGGTGTCGATCGCAACGTCGAGGTTGAAGTAGTCCTTGCGTGTCTTGACCGCCATCACGACTTCTTCGAGCGCGGTATTGCCGGCGCGTTCGCCAAGACCGTTGATCGTGCACTCGATCTGGCGGGCGCCGCCGATCACGACACCGGCCAGGGAATTGGCGACCGCCATGCCGAGATCGTTGTGGCAGTGCACCGACCAGATCGCCTTGTCGGAATTCGGAATGCGTTCACGCAACGTCTTGATCATGTGGCCGTACAACTCGGGCACGCCGTAGCCGACCGTGTCGGCGAAATTGATGGTGCGCGCGCCTTCCGAGATCACTGCCTCGATCACGCGACACAGGAAGTCCATGTCGGAACGGCTCCCGTCTTCCGGGCTGAATTCGACGTCGTCAGTGAACTGGCGCGCAAAACGCACTGCCTGCCTGGCCTGCTCGAACACCTGATCCGGCGTCATACGCAGCTTCTTTTCCATGTGCAGCGGCGAAGTGGCGATGAAAGTATGAATCCGTTTCCTTGCCGCCGGAGCCAGCGCTTCGGCCGCGCGCGAAATATCGCGATCATTGGCACGCGACAGCGAGCACACGGTGGAATCCTTGATGATGCCGGCAATTGCCTTGATCGACTCGAAGTCACCGGGAGACGCAGCGGCAAAACCGGCTTCGATCACGTCCACGCGCAGGCGCTCGAGCTGCTTCGCGATGCGGATTTTTTCATCCTTGGTCATCGACGCGCCGGGCGACTGCTCGCCATCTCGCAAGGTGGTATCGAAAATAATCAGTTTATCGGCCATGCTGCACTCCTTCAGGAAAATTCAATGTTCGAATCGTTTTGAGATGCTTCTTCGCCTGCCCTTGTCATCTTCGACATGAGCCAGGAACTGCACGAATTGTGGGGGTATGAGATTTAGCGCGCGTTAACGCACTAGTAGAAACAGCGGCAGCAGGCCTAGCAGGAGGCTGCTGAAAGAAGCGGATGCGGAAATGTGGATTTCGCGGGACATGCGGAAAACTATAAGCGGAATCGTGGAAAAGTGCAACGATTTCATAGGCAGGCGGATTTTTCTACCGATTCGGCAAGACCGGCCGAACAAAAACAATCTGTCCGGCGAGCCTTGCACCTTCATTGCGAACTATGCAGCGAGCGAGACGGCGACATCAGTCCTTGACGTCGAACGAATCCGACTCCGACGTCTGCACGATGCTCACCGGCTTGCCCTTGAACAGGCGCCAGAAGTAGATGACGTACCCGGACAATCCGTATAAGACAAACATACCGAACAGAACCTTCGGCGGATCGCTGGATACCAGTACGAAAACCAGGACAATGACGAAGATTGCGATGAAAGGAACCGATTTACGGAAGTTGATTTCCTTGAAACTATAAAACGGTACGTTGGTTACCATGGTGAGGCCGGCATACAGCGTAATGGTCCACGCGAACCAGCTGAGCTCGGTGCCTAGGAAACGTAAATCATCCATCAACCAGACGAAACCGGTGACGAGCGCCGCCGCCGCCGGACTGGGCAGGCCCTGGAAATAACGCTTGTCGACGACACCGATGTTGGTATTAAAGCGGGCAAGGCGAAGTGCCGCACCTGCGCAATATACGAACGCGGCAAGCCATCCGAGCTTACCCATGCCGCGCAACGACCACTCATAGACCACCAGCGCTGGTGCGGCGCCGAACGACAGCATATCGGAGAGGCTGTCGTATTGCGCGCCAAATTCGCTTTGCGTATTGGTTAGACGCGCCACACGGCCGTCGACACTGTCGAGCAGCATCGCGGCGAAAATCGCAATTGACGCAAAATCGAACTTCAGGTTCATCGCCATCACGATGGCGAAAAAACCGCAGAACAAATTGGCCGTGGTAAAGGCGTTCGGCAACAGATAAATTCCACGCCGGCGCAGCGTTGGAGCGGCCGGCTGTATATCCTCGTCGTCACGCTGAGCGGCATGATATAGCGCGCGCTTGTTCAAGCGCGACGCCTTCAGAAACGAGCCGGCGTTGCTCTTCGCTTTGCGACGATTGAAAGTTGCCATGCGGATTCCGTGTGAATGATCAGCCGAAGGAGATTTACAGCTCGGCCAGGATGGTTTCGGTAGCGGAGACCTTATCTCCCACTGTGACTTTCGGCGTCGCGCTCAAGGGTAAATAGACATCGACGCGCGAACCGAAGCGGATGAAACCGTAGCGCTGGCCACGAGTCAGCGTATCACCCGCCTTCACATAACAGAGAATCCGGCGCGCGATCAAACCGGCAACCTGGACGCAAGTCACCAATTGACCATTACCTGCCGTAATCATGAGCGCATTGCGTTCATTTTCGATGGATGCCTTGTCCAGGTCTGCGTTGACGAACTTGCCCGGGAAATATTGCGCAGTCTGAATCTTGCCGTCTACCGGCGCACGATTTGAATGAACGTTGAACACATTCATGAAAACACTGATCTTCAGCGCTTCGCGGCCTGCATATGGGTCCTGTGTTTTTTCGACAACCACAATACGGCCGTCAGCGGGAGAAAGAACGGCATTTGACTTTTGCGGAATGACGCGCGCCGGGTCGCGGAAAAACTGCAGCACGAACAGCGCAATGATCCAGAAGGGGATTGACCATCCCGTCGAAACGAGGCTTATCAGGACGGCAACGGCAACGGCGATGCCGAGGAAGGGCCAGCCCTCACGAGCGATGATGGGGTGCGGATAATTGTTCAACTGCGCTCCGTTTCATGATGAAAAGTAAAAAAGCGTGGCTATTCTAGACGAGCAGCCGGCAAATGTAACCATCGAATCTGCTGCCGCTTGCTTACTTGAATCTGACTTTGCCGACTACGCGCATGTTCAACGTCGTTTCGCCGGGCTCGAAACTGGGTTCTTCGACCTGCGTCATTTCCATTGGAGCAGCCCGCATCGCCTTGGCCATCGGAGCATCCTGCTGCTGCGCGTAAGCCCCGGAACCTTCAAAATCGACGGTATCCAGCACGCCATCCGACACATTGCGCCCCATCGCCTTGGCAATGGCGGTGATGCGTTCGGTCAGATTGCGGTAGGCTGCCGCGATGCGCTGCTCTTCCAGCTTCTTGCCGGCCGCCTCGGACAGTCCGAAATGCAAGCCATTCAACGCCAGCACCCGCTGTGCGGCAGCCACCATCTTGGGTAAACCATCGAGGTTCTGCGTCGTCACTTCAAGATACTGTCCGACACGCCAGCTCGCGGCTTGCCGCGGCTTGCTGCCCTGCCGCGGCTGCAACGGTTCGTCCGCATATATCGGGTAGGTGTAATAGCCGCGCGTCTTCAATGTCGCCCGCGGATCCTCCCGCTTAACAATGTTCACGCCCTCTTTCATTTTCTGATTGACGCGCGACGCAGCGGCTGCCTTGTCCTTGTCCTGTTCTTCTATCATGAAGGTGACGCGCACCTCGTCATTGGGATGTCTGACCTCGCCGTACGCCGGCACCACGACCAGGGCTCCGCTCGTCGGAATGGAGGTTTGCGCATGCGCGGCGATCAGCATGCCGGATAAGGCGAACGGCACAAGACCGAGAAGCAAACGAGACATGCATTTCTCCAATAAAAAATGGGGCGGCACTTTTGCGTGCGCCCCATTCATTTTACCCAACTGGAACACTTCCATTGACCAGCCGGCTCCTACCGTTTAGTTTTTCGACTGATCGACCAGCTTGTTCTTCTTGATCCACGGCATCATTGCGCGCAGCTTCTCGCCGACTTGCTCGATCTGGTGCTCGGCAGTTAGGCGGCGACGAGAAATCAAAGTCGGCGCGCCGGCCTTGTTTTCCAGAATGAAGCTCTTTGCATATTCGCCGGTCTGAATGTCCTTCAAGCACTGACGCATTGCATTCTTCGTATCTTCGGTGACGATGCGCGGGCCGGTGACATATTCGCCGTACTCGGCATTGTTCGAGATCGAGTAGTTCATGTTCGCGATGCCGCCTTCGTAGATCAGATCGACAATCAGCTTCAATTCATGCAGGCACTCGAAGTAAGCCATTTCAGGTGCGTAGCCGGCTTCCACCAGCGTCTCGAAACCTGCCTTGATCAGTTCGACGGTGCCGCCGCATAGCACGGCCTGCTCGCCGAACAAGTCGGTTTCGGTCTCTTCACGGAAGTTGGTTTCGATGATGCCGGCACGACCGCCGCCGTTGGCCATTGCATACGACAAGGCGATATCGCGTGCACTTCCCGACTTGTCCTGATACACGGCAACCAGATGCGGTACACCACCGCCCTGGGTATAAGTGCCGCGCACGGTGTGGCCCGGAGCCTTCGGCGCGACCATGATGACATCGAGGTCGGCGCGCGGCGCAACTTGACCATAGTGAACGTTGAAGCCGTGCGCGAAAGCCAGTACCGCTCCTTGCTTGGCGTTCGGCGCAACATTCTCGTTGTAGACCTGCGCGATGTTCTCGTCCGGCAGCAGGATCATGATGACGTCAGCCGCCTTGACCGCCTCGTTGACTTCAGCGACGTTCAGGCCGGCGTTCTTCGCCTTCTCCCAGGAAGCGCCGCCCTTGCGCAGGCCGACGGTGACCTTGCAGCCGGAATCGTTCAGGTTTTGCGCATGCGCATGGCCCTGCGAACCATAGCCGATGATGGTGACGTTCTTGCCTTTGATGAGGGACAGGTCACAGTCTTTGTCGTAAAAAACTTTCATTGATCTTCCTAACTTGTAGTGTTGTTGGTTACTGAATTTAAACTTTGAGAATGCGCTCGCCGCGACCGATGCCAGAGCCGCCGGTACGAACGGTTTCCAGAATGGCGGTGCGGTCGATCGAATCGATGAAGGCATCGAGCTTGGACTTATTGCCCGTCAGTTCGATCGTGTAAGTCTTCTCGGTGACATCGATAACGCGGCCGCGGAAGATGTCCGCAGTACGCTTCATTTCCTCGCGCTCCTTGCCGACCGCCCGCACCTTGATGAGCATGAGCTCGCGTTCGATATGCGCGCCTTCGGTCAGATCGACCACCTTTACAACTTCGATCAAGCGATTCAGGTGCTTGGTGATCTGTTCGATCACATCGTCCGAGCCGCTAGTCACGACCGTCATGCGCGACAGCGTTGCGTCCTCGGTGGGCGCAACAGTCAAGGTCTCGATGTTGTAGCCGCGAGCAGAAAACAGGCCGACCACGCGCGACAACGCACCGGCTTCATTCTCAAGCAAAACGGAAATGATATGTCGCATCACAGATCCTCCGAACCCAAGAGCATTTCAGTCAAGCCTTTGCCGGCTTTTACCATCGGCCAGACGTTTTCGGTTTGATCCGTAATGAAATTCATGAACACCAATCTATCCTTCATCCTGAACGCTTCCTTCAGTGCGCCTTCGACGTCGCCCGGTTTCTCGATCGTCATGCCGACATGGCCAAAAGATTCCGCCAGCTTATCGAAGTCCGGCAGCGAATCCATGTACGACTCGGAATAGCGCGAACCGTAATCGATCTGCTGCCACTGGCGCACCATACCGAGGAAGCGGTTGTTCAACAGGATGATCTTCGGAGTCAGGTGATACTGTTTGCAGGTGGCGAGTTCCTGAATACACATCTGGATCGACGCTTCGCCGGTAATGCAGGCGACAGTCGCACCCGGGTTGGCCATCTGCACACCCATCGCATACGGCAGGCCGACACCCATGGTACCGAGGCCGCCGGAGTTGATCCAGCGGCGCGGCTTGTCGAAACCGTAGTATTGCGCAGCCCACATCTGGTGCTGGCCGACATCGGAGGTGATGAAGGCGTCGCCCTTAGTGATTTCCCACAGTTTCTGTACCACAGCCTGCGGTTTGATCACTTGGTCGGATGTCGCAAACTTCAGGCACTCGCGGCCGCGCCATTCGTTGATCTGTCGCCACCAAGCGGACAGCGCTGACATGTTCGGCCTGGTTTCCGTCGACTCGAGCTGCGCCAGCAGTTCCTGCAGCACGTCCTTGACGTTGCCGACGATGGGAATATCAACCTTCACGCGCTTGGAAATCGACGACGGATCGATGTCGATGTGGACGATCTTGCGCGGGTGCGTCGAAAAGTGCTTCGGATTGCCGATCACGCGATCGTCGAAGCGTGCGCCGACAGCAATCAGCACATCGCAGTGCTGCATCGCCATGTTGGCTTCGTAGGTGCCGTGCATGCCAGGCATGCCGACAAATTTGTCGCTGGATGCCCGGTAGGCGCCGAGGCCCATCAGCGTATTGGTGCACGGGAAGCCGAGCTTGTCGACCAGCTTGTTCAGTTCGGGCGCAGCGTTGGCGAGAATGACACCGCCGCCGGTATAAATCATTGGACGCTCGGCAGACAGCAGCAGCTGCACTGCCTTGCGAATCTGACCGGCGTGGCCTTTGTCAACCGGCTTGTATGAGCGCATTTCGAGTTCCTTCGGATACTCGAATGCGCACTTGTGCATCGAAATGTCTTTCGGAATATCAACCAGCACCGGGCCGGGACGCCCGGTCGTGGCGATATAGAATGCTTTCTTCATCGTCAACGCCAAATCCCTGACATCTTTGACGAGGAAGTTGTGTTTCACGCACGGACGGGTGATGCCCACGGTGTCGCATTCCTGGAATGCATCCTGGCCGATCGCGTGCGACGGCACCTGGCCGGAGATCACCACCATCGGAATCGAATCCATGTAAGCGGTGGCTAGGCCGGTGACCGCGTTGGTCACACCGGGACCGGAAGTGACGATGGCGACCCCGACTTTCTGCGAACTGCGCGAATAGGCGTCGGCCGCGTGGATCGCCGCCTGCTCGTGGCGTACCAGGATATGCTGGAATTTTTCTTGATTGAAAATTGCGTCGTAGATATAGAGCACTGCGCCGCCTGGATAACCGAACACATGTTCGACACCCTCCTCGGCCAGACAGCGCACGACTATTTCCGCACCGGTGATTTCTGTACTCATTGCTAGGCTCCTTTCAAGGTCCATTGGAAATTGATCGGATGCTCTCTCCTTGCGAAACCACCCGGAACTATCATGCCAAGGCTTCCCTTCATTGTGCGGTCACGCCGGTTCGTCGCGCATCCGTAGATGCGGTTCAAAGCGACGCTAAACGCGACTCGTTCAGCCAGGGTATCTGATGTAGTACCGATACGATTTCTCACGCTTGTGGCGCGGGTTAGAGCAAACAGCTTTCAAATGTTGAAGCGCATCTGATCGGAAAACGGCATTATGGGCCGCGTTGAACAGACATTTCCTTCGAGATGGGAAGGGACTAATAAGTTAATGCGTCGCACCATTTTGGTCAAGCTAAATTCCGCCAAATCCGTTAGAAATCAAATGGTTTCCGCGAAATTTGTGCACAACACGAGGCTTTTTTGCTAGCATGCGCACAGTTTCTGAAAACAAAATCTGACCGCATCGGCCCCCGTCGACCCGCAATTCCCCGGTAGCAAAGAGACAACGCTCCGCATCGCATGGCAACTGATAAAGAACTTTCCGACTTTCTGGAGAATGTGGAGCGTCGGGCCTTCAAGCAGGCCGTATATGCAGTTCGCAAGGATGAGGCGGCGCTTGATATTGTTCAGGATGCAATGATCAAGCTCGCCGAAAAATACGGCGACAAGCCGGCGGCCGAACTGCCGCTGCTGTTTCAGCGGATTCTACAGAACACGATCCATGACTATTTCCGGCGCGAGAAAGTGCGCGGCACCTGGATCAGCTTGTTTTCCGGCCTTGGCAACGATTCGGACGATTCGGATAACTTTGACTTGCTGGAAACATACGAAGCAGAAGAAGGCACCGAGGCAGCCGAATCCAGTGCCGATAAAGTCGAACGCGACCAAGTGCTGGCGGTCATAGAACAAGAGATACAAAAACTGCCGCGGCGTCAACGAGAAGCTTTCCTTATGCGTTATTGGCAAGATATGGATGTAGCCGAAACGGCTGCGGCGATGGGATGCTCCGAGGGTAGCGTGAAAACACATTGTTCACGCGCGACGCACACGCTGGCCCAGGCACTGAGAGCCAAAGGAATCACGTTATGAACAGCAGAGAATTGAATTTCGCCTACAAGGTACGCCACGCGCTTAACGAGAACCTCGACACCTTGCCCGCCTCGGTCACCGAAAAACTTGCTTCGGCGCGCAAGCTTGCAGTAGCTCGCAAGAAAAAGGAGTCGGCGCTGCATTCGTTCGTGCCGCGCGCGGTCGTTGCTGGCAGCACCGGCAATTTCTTCGGCGAACGCTTCTTATGGCTGGCACGTATGGGCTTGGCGGTCCCGCTCGTGGTGCTGGTGCTCGGATTGACAGGCATTTACCAATTCGAACAGCAGCGCCGCATCAGCGACACGGCGGAAATCGATGCGGCGGTATTGTCCGATGAATTGCCGTTGTCGGCTTATCTGGATCATGGATTCAATGCCTACCTCGCAAAACGAGGCGACTGAGATGGCCTGTATTTCCCTGTCGGCCACCGCCCGCAGTCTGCGGGCGGTGTTCATTTTGGCCTGTTCATTGGCCGCGGTGGTTGCCGTGCATGCCGCACCTGTTGGCGTCAACGCTAACGCGCCGGCCGCCAAGGCAACGCCGGCGAAACCGCGTCCCGCCACCAAGCCCTTGTGGGCTGACCTGACCCCCGCTCAACAGCAGGCGCTCGCACCGCTGGCACCCGAATGGGACAGACTTGATTCGTTTCGAAAAAACAAATGGCTGGCGATCGGTAACAAGTACTCGTCGATGAAGCCGGACGAGCAGCAGCGCGTGCAGGAACGCATGCGTGACTGGATCAAGCTCACCCCTGAGCAACGGCGCATGGCGCGCGAAAGCTATGCGCGCGCGAAGAAGCTGAACCCGGATCAGAAATCGGCAAAGTGGGACGAATACCAGCAACTGCCTGAAGAGCAAAAAAAGAAGCTGGCGGAAGCCGCAGCAGCCTCCAGGAAGCGTGTTGCAACCCTTCCATCGCCCGCGACCCAAGGCAAGGCGAGCAAAACGATTCCGCCGATCAAATCGGCACCCCAGCCGGTACTGGAGCAATCGGTCACACCGCAACCGGCGGGTCAATCCGCTCTTCAATCCGGCCCGCAACCTTCAAAATAGAAACTACCGTTGAATACCATCGCAACACCATCACTCAAGCGCCGCTTGGCCAGCATGCTTTATGAAGCAATGCTGATATTCGGCGTCGTGTTCATTTCAGGCTGGCTGTTTTCCACCTTGCTGCAGCAGCGGCATGCGTTATATTTGCGCGGCGTGCTGCAGGACTGGTTGTTTCTCGTCATCGGCATCTATTTTGTTTGGTTCTGGACGCACAGCGGCCAAACGCTGGCGATGAAAACATGGCGCATCCGGCTGGTGACCAGCGATGGTCAGGAAGTGAAGGTGAAACGCGCGATCGGCCGATATCTGCTCGCCTGGCTATGGATTTTGCCCGGGCTGGCTGCGGCGTGGGCATTCGATGCAAAGAACTGGATGTTGATCCTGATTCCGGCGGCCAATTTTCTATTGTGGGTCCTTACCGCCTACCTCGATCCGCAAAGGCAGTTTCTACACGATCGCATCGCGGGTACACGGATTGTGCGGGTGCCGGATTTGCCGCCGAAATCGACAGCCAGGAAATAAAAGCAAAAGCGGTGAGCGTTATCTAGCGGGCAGCAAATTCTCCGTCGACAAAAACTTGCCGTCCTCCCGCATATAGTTTTTCCATGATCGTTCGTTCGCGGCGAACAATACTAATCACGAAGTCTTCGGGGCGTTTCATTCCCTTGAACGCCTTGAAACCGCGCTCTAGAAAGTTCTGCAGCTCTGCCAGCCTCGCCAGTTTCGCCGGGCCACGCATCATCGCCAGCGTGTTGCCGATCAAGGGGATGCGCACCAGTTCACAAAGAGATATTCCCACCGACTCCACATGCGCGAGCTGGCGCTCGCGGTCCGCATACGCGGTAACGCGGCGATAGGCTTCGACATAATCGTTCTCTGAAAATACCGCCCCCAGACGTTGCGCCATCGCGGCGTCGAGCTGTTCGGAAAGGGAATCCAGTGCCACCGCTTCGGCAATCGTAGCCAAGGCGGCAGCGGGCAACATGCGTTCCATGGTGGGGATGACGCGTTCGAGATTGGCATCTCGCTGCGTGAGATCCCCGGTGCCATATAGGTCGTTCAGAAAAAAACGTGCGGCCGCGCCGGACTCCGATGCAGCGAGCAGCTCGGCATGCGTGCTTGCCATTCGCAGTGATTGGAAACGCCGCAACGCAAAACGCGCCGCTTGGGCGGCCGGATCACTTTTCATAGCCTGCCTGACGGCAATGACTACCTCAAGTTCGCGGCGGAGAAGCATAATGATTTTCTGCTTGGTCATGATGACTTTGGTGGAGACTGATGCCGTCTGCCAACGCTGCGGCAAAGTGGCTATTTTGCGGCAGCGCATCCCGTCGTCGTCGCAAAAAATTGTTCTAGAACTAGAGCTCTATTTTGTCGCGACGTAGGCTGTGATGCTTGCGGTACACTGGGCAAAACACATAACAAGTAGAGACATGCCAACTATCGTATCGCGTCGATCCTTTCTGAAAGCTGGTTTGATCGGCACGGTCGTGTTGGCTGCGGCCGGTGGCGTATATCGATTCACGCGCCGCCCGGATATACCCAGCCTCTTCATTCTGGATGATGGTGCAAGATCGGCTCTCGGCGCAATCATTCCGGTGATGCTCAGGGATGCGATCGACCCGTCAACCGCTGCAATAGACGGCGCGGTAGCACGCGTGCGGGATGCGATCGCCGGACTGCCGCTGGCAACGCAAAAGGAAATCCAGGATCTGTTCGGCCTATTGACGCTCGGTGCGACGCGCCGGCTGCTGGCCGGTTTGCCCGACGACTGGCCGCACGCGAAACTGGAGGATGTTACCTCGTTCCTGCAAAACTGGCGGTCGAGTCGCTTCACGCTGCTCCAAAGCGCGTATCAAGCGCTACACGACTTGATTACCGGCTCTTGGTACGCCGACGAATCGACATGGGCATCGATCGGTTATCCCGGTCCACTAAAGGAACTCAGTTGACAAAGGCAACGAGCGCAAGCTCCACATATCCGATACCAGATCCAATCCACGCCGGTATTGCCGAAGGCTGGAAGCTTATCGATGCCTCGACCCTCGACACCGATCGCAACTTCGAAGCGGATGTCGTCATCATCGGCACCGGTGCGGGCGGTGGCGTGACAGCGGAAATATTGGCGCTCGCGGGATTAAATGTGATTCTGATCGAAGAGGGGCCGTTGAAGTCGTCAAGGGATTTCAAAATGCGCGAGGCGCAAGCCTACCCTACCTTGTATCAGGAATCGGCCGCGCGCAAAACCAAAGACAAATCCATCAATATTTTGCAAGGCCGTGCGGTCGGCGGCTCGACCACCGTCAATTGGACTTCCAGTTTCCGCACACCGCATGGCACGCTGAACTACTGGCAAAACAGATTCGACCTGAAAGATTATTCTGCAGAAGCGCTCGCGCCATGGTTTTCCTTGATGGAGCAGCGGCTCAATGTCAGTGTGTGGCTGACGCCGCCGAATGAGAATAACGATCTGCTCAAGCGTGGCGCGGCAAAGCTGGGGATTCCGGCCGCCGCGATCATGCGCAACGTGAAGGGGTGTTGGAATCTCGGTTATTGCGGAATGGGATGCCCGACCAATGCGAAGCAATCGATGCTGGTGACAACGATTCCCTCCGCTCTATCGCTTGGTGCGACACTCGTTACCCGTGCGCGCGCCGACCGGCTTCTGTTCAACGGAGATTCCGTCGCAAACCTGTCGTGCACCGCGCTGGATGCCGACGGACTCGCACAGACCGGGAAAATGATCAATGTTCGCGCGAGACACTATGTCGTGTCGGGCGGCGCCATCAATTCGCCAGCGTTGTTGATGCGATCGAAGGCGCCGGATCCGCGTGGCCTGCTCGGCAAACGCACGTTCTTGCATCCGACTGTCATCTCGGCAGCCTTGTTCGAGCAAAAGGTCGACGGATTTTCGGGAGCGCCGCAAACGATTTATTCCGATCATTTTCTCGACACCCAGGCGATCGATGGGCCGATCGGCTACAAGCTGGAAGCGCCGCCGCTGCATCCACTGCTGTTCGCATCGACCATGCATGGCTTCGGCGCGCAGCACACGGCGCTGATGAAGCAGTTCCCACACACGCATGTGCTGCTGTCCTTATTGCGCGACGGCTTCCACGAACAGTCCGTCGGCGGCGCGGTGCAGTTGCGGGATGACGGTTCGCCGGTGCTCGATTATCCGATCACGGATTTCGTCTGGGACGGCGCTAGGCGCGCACTGTTGACGATGGCGGAAATCCAGTTTGCCGCCGGCGCAAAAAGCGTGTATCCAGTGCATGAAATGGCGCAAGGTTATACCAACTGGGCATCGGCAAAAAAGGCCATTGAAGCGTTACCGTACAAGCCGCTGCTCACACGCGTCGTCTCCGCGCATGTCATGGGCGGCTGCGCGATGTCGGACGATGCTCGCCTGGGTGTCGTTGCGTCGAACGGCCGCTACCATGGCGTGACCAATTTATCGGTGCATGACGGCTCGCTGTTTCCGACATCCATCGGTGCCAATCCACAGTTGTCGATCTACGGAATCACGGCTAAGCTGACAAGCATGCTGGCTACGCAACTGACAGGCATGCCGGCGCCTCGGCCGATCGCCACCTGACGCATGATCGCGCGCATCACAAAAATTCTGTTGCTGCTCCAGTTTCTGATCGCGGCGGCGATATTCACCGTGTTGACAAAGGTATTTGGTATCGGCAACGAATTCGGCGCGCTGCTATTAAGCATCGGATTCATCCTCTTGCTGCGCCTCGGCATCATGGCGAATAATTTTCTGCTCGCGGCGCATTACCGCAGCGTCTTGCCCGACCGCTATCGTATCGGCTGGTGGCAGATGTGCCGACTGTTCGGCGGCGAGCTCAAGGCATCCATGATGAGTTCTTCGTGGACCATGCCTTTCCACGCATTTTCCCGCCGTGCCGCCAGGCATCCGGAAGGTTTTCCGGTGCTGTTGATTCATGGATACGGATGCAACAGCGGCTATTGGCATGCAATGAGCAAAGCCTTGTTCAAGGCAAACATTACGCATCATGCGATCGACATGGAGCCGGTCGCCGGCGGCATCGATGAGTACGTGTCGATGATTCATGAAGCAGTGGAACGATTGTGCGTGGAAACAGGATGCGACAGAATCGTCATCGTCGCTCACAGCATGGGCGGCCTGGCAACGCGCGCCTACCTGCGCGACCATGGAAGCGGCCGAGTTGCGAAAGTCGTCACGCTCGGCACGCCGCATCACGGTACTGCGCTTGCGTATTTCGGCATCGGTCTGAATACCCATCAGATGCGTTGGACGGCGACCGGGCAGGAAGGATTGTCGAGCGAATGGCTGAGCAGGCTTGCCACCGAAGAAGATGAGCGTGTGTATCGATTGTTCGTGTCCATTTACTCGCATCACGACAATATCATTTCACCGCAGACTTCATCGTATCTGCAGGGCGCAAAAAATATCGAGTTCCATGCGATCGGCCATGTGGCGCTGGCGCTCGATCCGGTGATTCAGGCACAAGTGATCCGCGAAGTACGCAGTGCATCGCGGCAGGTCGCGGCCGCTTGCCGCGCCGCCTAGCGCAACTTGTGAAAGTGGGCCTAAAGCCAGCCCGATTTTCTGAAGCGCCGATATAGATAACCGCATAGTACGGCAAGAAAGCACAGCGCGGCCGGATAGCCGTACTTCCAATGCAGTTCAGGCATTACTTCGAAGTTCATTCCCCAGATGCCGACAAACGCGGTTGCGACGGCAAAGATCGCCGCCCACGCTGCCAATCGCTTGTTGACTTCACTCTCCTCGATGGCAACCATTGACAGGTTGACCTGAATTGCCGTGCCGATAGTGTCGCGGATACCATCGATCGAGGTGTTGATACGATACAAATGGTCATACACATCGCGGAAATATTCCTGCGTATTGACACAAATGCTCGGAACCCTGCCGCCGTGCAGCTTGGCGATCGCCTCCATCAACGGCATCACCGCGTGACGCAGCAGCATGACCTTGCGCTTGAGTTGATACAGGCGCTCGATGTTAACGCGTTCGGATCCCTTGATGAAGATTTGCTCTTCCACCGTTTCGAGTTCGCTCTCGATCGCGTCGAGTACCGGAAAATAGCGATCGACCACAGCATCCATCAATGCATAAAAGACGAACGCCGAACCTTGCTTGAGCAGATGCGGTTCGTGCTCGCAACGCGCGCGTACTCCCAGAAACCCTTGTGTACTGCGGTTGCGAACCGAAACGACATAGCTTTCCTCGACGAACACATCCAGCTCGCCGACAATCAATTCTCCATCCACCATTTCGATGGTATGCATTACACCGAATAGAGAATCACCATACTCTTCGATCTTTGGGCGCTGATGTCCATGCAGCGCGTCCTCGACGGCCAGCTCATGCAGATCAAACTGGTGTTGCATCTGCTTCAGCTCTTCGGTTTCCGCATCCTTCAACGCCACCCAGACGAAACAGTCGGGACGATGGAGGTACTCTGCGATACGCTCGGTAGGAAGGTCGGATAATCTTTTTCCGTGCTGATACGCAACGCAATTGATAAGCATCGACGAGTCTCCTTCGGCAGTATTGGACAGACGCATTTGAAGGCGTCAGCTTACATCGTATTCCTTCCGTTTTTCCGACGGCTTTCTAAGCGACGCCGTGCCCTGTTTGGTATCGGAGGAAACTCGATGGAATTATTTGAACTTTTCCGGTGGCAGGGAAACTGATATGGATGGCATGGCTTGCTGCCGTATCCAGAATACAACCATTCCCTTTTCCTCTACACAAGGAATCCGTCATGAAGCGATTTTTCGCTGCAATTGTGTCGACCATTGCGTTAACGATGCTTGCCGCTAATGCGCCAGCTTCGGACCTGATTGGAACGGCAGCGGCCTCAGGCACGTTCAAGACCTTCATCGCGGCAGTAAGAACTGCGGAAATGACCGAGACCTTGAAAAATTCCGGTCCGTATACTGTTTTCGCGCCGACCGACTCTGCTTTCGGAAAGCTCCCTCCCGGCATGCTCGAAGCACTGATGAAAGACAAGACGAAGCTGGCTGAAATCCTGGCTTACCACGTCATCCCCGGCAAAATGATGATCGCGGATGTCAAGCCGGGAAAAATCAAGACTATTCAGGGAGAGGAACTTACGCTCACTTCAGACAACGGCAAGGTGACCGTGAATGATGCCAATGTGATTCAGAGCGACCTGATGGCCGACAACGGCGTGATACACGAGATCGATATGGTGGTGATGCCGAAGAAATAGCAGCGTCGCGCCGGCGGCAAGCCTCTACCTTCAGAGGCCTGCCGCCGGTCGAACTAAAAATGCACGCCGCGCAACAGCTGCTGCAGCGCGATTTGATCCGCATTCATCTGCGGACCCTTCCTGTCGCCGCCGGTCTTTGCCGCATCCGAATCGGGGAACATGCGAAAGCTGGTGTTCATCACGATTTGCGCGATACGCGGCACCAGCGCGTGCAATACTTCGCCCAAAACGCCGAGACGGGTCGCAATGCGTACCGGCTTGTAGACAATGGCTTGGGCAATCAGGTCGGCCGCATCGTCCGGCGACAGTGTCGGCACGTTCTGGTAGATCTTTGTCGGCGCGATCATCGGCGTACGCACCAGCGGCATATTGATGGTCGTGAACTTGATGTTGACATCGGCGAATTCCGATGCGGCGCAGCGGGTCCAGGCGTCGAGCGCCGCCTTCGAAGCCACATATGCGGAGAAGCGCGGCGCATTGGTCAGCACACCGATTGAAGAAATATTGATCACATGGCCGCGCTTTCGCGCGATCATTTCCGGCAGCAACCCCATCGTCAGACGCAGCGCGCCGAAATAATTGAGCTGCATCGTGCGTTCGAAATCGTGGAAGCGATCGTAGCTCGACTCGATACCGCGACGAATGGAGCGGCCGGCATTGTTCACGAGTACGTCGACGCCGCCGTGATTATCGATCAACAGTTTGACGAAACGGTCGCAATCGGTCATGTCGGCGACGTCGACCGCATAAGTAATGACGTCGAAGCCGCGATCGCTGATTTCCTTTTTCGCTTCCGCCAGCTTGTCTTCGTCACGACCGCAGATAAGTGTGATCGCTCCGGCTTCCGCGAGCTTGTGTGCAGCAGCCAGGCCGATGCCGGACGAACCGCCGGTCACCAGCACCACCTTGCCCGCCACCTGCCCGCGCAAGGTGCGATCGATGAACAGGTCCGGATCGAGATTGCGCTCCCAATAGTCCCAGATACGATGTGCATAATCTTCCAGCGGCGGGCATGCAATGTCGCTGCCTTTAAGCGCGACTGCGGTGTCACGATTGTCGAAACGCGTCGGGTAATTGATGAATTGCATCAGATCGTCCGGTAGTCCCAGGTCCTTCATCACCGCAGCGCGCACGCGGCGCACCGGCGTCAACGACATCACACCCTTCTTGATCGCCTTAGGGATGAAACCGAACAACGCAGCGTTGATGCGTAAACTCATCGTCGGCGCATGTGCGGCGCGCGCGAAGGTGTTCAGCACATCGCCGACGCGCATCGGCTCCGGATCGGTCAGATGGAAGCATTTTCCGTCCAACTTGGGCAGGTGCGCGATATGGTCCATTGCATCGACCACATAATCGACCGGGACGATATTGATCCGGCCTCCTTCGATGCCGATGGTCGGCATCCATGGCGGCAGCATCTGGCGAATGCGCTGGATCAGTTTGAAGAAATAGTAGGGGCCATCAATCTTATCCATTTCACCGGTTTTCGAGTCGCCCACCACCATGCCCGGACGGTACACGCGGAATGCGCCCTTGCATTCCTTGCGCACGATCCTTTCCGATTCGTGCTTGGATGCGAAATACGGATGATCGAGATTTTCCGCCTCGTCGAACATGTCTTCGCGGAAGATGCCTTCGAACAGGCCGGCCGCCGCGATCGAACTGACATGGTGGAGGCAACCTGCGTCGATCACGTTCGCAAACGCGACCGTATTGCGCGTACCATCGATGTTGACCGCCATCTGCTCTTCGGCATCGGCCGACAAATCATAGATCGCCGCGAGATGGAAAAACTGATCGATGTTCTTCGTCAGCGCCTTGATGTCGTCCTTCGACACGCCAAGCTTTGCGGAGCGCAGATCACCGAACACAGGAATCGCACGCGTCTTCGTCACGCCCCAATACTCAAGCAACGCAGGCACCTTGGCCCGGCTCTCTTCACGCATCAGGAAATATACGACGCTGCCTTTCCTTGCCAGCAGTTTCCTGACCAGTCGCTTGCCGATGAAGCCGGTGGCTCCGGTGACGAAATACTGCATGCTTCCCCCCTTATTGTTTGAACTTGCGAGGCTCTAATCATTGCAGGCTCGGTCCCGATTGGCAAGCACCCGCCCTTGTGCATCACCCGTTTAGAATTCGCGCTCTATGGCTTTAGAATGCCATCTCTACTTTTGGCGCATAAACTGCATTTATCAAAAAAGCGCGTCGGCTGACCCGGCGTTTTGATTCAACCCACACTGGAGAAGAACATGGTCAAGAAGTTGAAAGCCCTCGCGAAATCAGACGACAAACAATTGGCGGAAGCAGTACGCACGTCTGCACAGCAGATCTGGCAGGCCGGCCTCGGCGCGTTCGCCAAGGCGCAGGAAGAAGGCGGCAAGGTGTTTGCCAAGCTGGTCAAGGAAGGCACCGAACTGCAGAAGCGTACGCAGAAGATGGCCAACGGCAAAGTGACCGAAGTCACCGAGACCGTGAGCAAGATGGCCGATAGCGTCAGCAAGCAGGCTTCTGGTTCATGGGACAAGCTGGAGCAGGTTTTCGAAGATCGCGTATCGCGCTCGCTAAAGAGCCTCGGCGTGCCGACCCAGAGCGACATCCAGACGCTGACCAAGCGGGTAGAAGAATTGAGCAAGGCGGTCGCAA
>UEXY01000095.1_pt1 | contig 18719 bp, 17 predicted proteins | sample 4301061 | NCBI WGS metagenome assembly UEXY01 (sample SAMEA4773184, study PRJEB27434) | metagenome | biome: 2259; feature: agricultural soil; material: soil | place: USA | collected 2014-09 | depth 0.25 m | reverse complement strand
GCCCCATGTCGGCAAAACCCTTGATCTCGATCGCATTGCGGCTTGGGTCATAGAAAAACATGGTGGCCTGCTCGCCGACTTGCCCCTGGAAGCGGATATGCGGCTCGATCACGAAGTCGACGCCGGCTTTCTGCAGCCGGTCGGCCAGTGCCTCCCATTCGGCCATCGGCAGCACGGCGCCGAAATGCGGAACTGGCACATGCTTGCCGTCGACCTCATTCCCCGTATCGGCTCGCGGTGCGTCCGGTGCCAGGTGGGCGACGATCTGATGGCCGTAGAAGTCGAAATCTATCCACTCGTCCGAGCTGCGGCCTTCGCCGCAACCGAGCAAATTGCGGTAAAACGCGCGCGCCTGGTCGAGATCGTGCACGGGAAAGGCGAGATGAAACGGATGGATGGCAGGCATGGCGGATTCCTCTGGGTGCGGTAATGAAAATGGCTGGCAACGGCGAAACCGGCCAGCCCTTGATCTGCATTCAGGGAATTACTGTAAACGAAAAAAGCCTCCGGCGTGCCGGGGGCTTTTCTGCGGCTAAGGGCAGGCGATCAGACCAGGCCGACCTTGACCTCGACGTTGCCGCGGGTAGCGTTCGAATACGGGCAGACTTCATGCGCCTTGCTCACCAGCGCCTGCGCCGCCGATTGTTCCATGCCGGGCAGCGATACGCGCAGTTCGGCGGCCAGCCCGAAGCCGCCGCGGTCGTTCGGGCCGATGCCGACTTCGGCGGCCACGGCTGCGTCGGCGGGCAATGTGACCTTGGTATGCATCGCGACGAATTTCAGCGCCGACAGGAAACAGGCCGAATAGCCGGCGGCAAACAGTTGCTCCGGGTTGGTGCCGTCGCCGCCCGCGCCGCCGAGTTCTTTCGGCGTGCTCAGCTTGGCGTCGAGCTTGTTATCGCTGCTGACGGCGCGGCCGTCGCGGCCTCCGGTTGCGGTGGCTTGGGCGGTGTACAGAATCTGCATGAAATTCTCCTTGGTGGCGTGAAGATGGTGAATCGGGTGGTGATGGCTAAAATATAGCACGCAATTAGATTGCGAGCAATTTAATTGCGGCTTTCGAAAAGATGCTCTAAAAACGGAAGGGCTTCAGGTATTCGTTTTGGCCAGGTCGTCGCGAATGGACGACAGCTGCGCACGCAAGTTTGCCAGCGCTTCCTGCGGCTGGCCGCTGGCGCACAGCACCTGCTGCGGAATATATTGCGCTTTCCTCTTGAGGGCGCGGCCCTCCCTGGTCAGCGTGATCCGGACCTGGCGCTCGTCGCTTTGATCGCGCGTGCGCGCGATCAGCGACGAGGCTTCGAGCCGTTTCAGCAGCGGCGTCAGCGTGCCCGAATCGAGGAAAAGCTTTTCGCCTATGCTTTTGACCAGCACGTCGTCCTGCTGCCACAGCACCAGCATCACCAGGTATTGCGGATAGGTAAGCCCAAGCTTGTCGAGCAGCGGCTTGTAGGTCTTCGTCATCGCCAGCGAGGCGGAATACAGCGCAAAGCAGAGCTGGTTATCCAGCGCCAGTGGATCGAAGTCCAGCGTGCCGGGCAGTGTGGTGGATTTGGGCATGATGTGCGGTTCCGGCGTGGGATAATGAATTGCGCGTGACCTAATTTTCTCATCCTATGCGAATTCCAGAAAGACTCCAAGCTGCGTGTCTCATATTCGTGCTGGCTTCGCTCAGCCTGTGCGCCGCCGCGCAACAATTGCCGATCACCGTCGCCGACGCCCTGCGGCGCGCCGAAATACCGGCCGCCGCGGCCGGGATCTATGTGCAGCAAGTCGACGGCGGCCCCGTGCTTCTTGCATCGAACGAGACGCTGCCCTTCAATCCGGCGTCGACGATGAAGCTGGTGACCAGCAATGCAGGACTCGAGCTGCTGGGGCCGGCCTTCACCTGGAAAACCCAGGCGTACGCGGACGGCGCGCTGCGCGGCGGCGTGTTGCATGGCGACCTGATCATCAAGGGTAGCGGCGATCCGAAACTGGTGCTGGAAAATTTCTGGATGTTCCTGCGGCGCATACGCGCGCACGGCATCCGCGAGATTCGCGGCAACCTGATTCTCGATCGCAGCGCGTTCGAAGCGGAGGCATACGATCCGGCGCAGTTCGACGGCGATCCGATGAAGCCGTACAACGTCGGCCCGGATGCACTGCTGCTCAACTACAAGGCGCTCGGCTTTCGCTTCGTCCCGGACGAGGGCAGGGGTTCGGTGGGTGTCGCGATCGATCCGCCGCTGGCGGCCTATCCGGTAGTGCCGCCGAAACTGTCGAACGGCGATTGCGGCGACTGGCACCGCAAGCTGCGTTCCATCATCGACGCCGACGGCGCGCGCTTCGCCGGCAGCTTTCCCGCGTCCTGCGGCGAGAAGACCTGGTACGTGCATCCTTATCAGATGACGCACACGCAGTATTTCAGCCTGGCGTTCCGGCGCCTGTGGGCGGATCTGGGTGGCGTTCTGAAAGGCGAGGTGCGCGACGGCCTGCTGCCGGCGACGGCGCGCATCGTGACCGAATGGGAGTCGGCCGCGCTGTCTGATGTGATCCGCGACATCAACAAGTACAGCAACAATGTCATGGCGCGGCAATTGCTGCTGACCCTGGCCAGCAGCGTGTTGCATCTGCCGGCCAATACCGAGCGCGGCGGCGCGGTGGTGCGGACCTGGCTTGCGGACAAGGGTATCGACGCGCCGGAACTCAGTATCGACAACGGCTCCGGCCTGTCGCGCAGCGAACGCATCTCGGCGCTGACCATGGGACGCCTGCTGGCGGCTGCGTACCGTTCGCCGACCATGCCGGAATTCATCGCGTCGCTGCCGCTGGTAGCTCATGACGGCACCATGCGTTCGCGCCTGACCACGCGCAGCGTCGCCGGCCATGCCCACATCAAGACCGGCACGCTGAACGAGGTGCGCAATGTGGCCGGCTATGTGCTCGCCGCTTCCGGCAAGCGCTACGTGGTGGTCTGCATGATCAATCATCCGCATGCAATACAGGGGCAGGATGCGCAGGACGCGTTGCTGCAGTGGGTGTATGAAAACGGGTGACTGATGGTATTCTTCGCGAAGCCGACTCGACCGCCGTGCGTGCCGCCGGCGGCATCCGATAAAACAAGAATCAGGGACAGCGAGTGGCATAAGCCACGATGCACGCCATGGTGAAAACGCAGCTACTCGATTTCGCGGAGGCCGTGCCGCGCGCCGGCGCAGCGCATATGCAGACGGACGCCGATTCGCAGCCTGATCCCGCCGCGCCGCAACGCTTCGAATTCACCGGCAGCGGTTCCGAGTACTTCCGCATCTGGGTGGTCAACCTGTTGCTGACAATCCTGACGCTCGGTATCTACTCCGCATGGGCGAAAGTGCGGCGCCTGCAGTATTTCTGCCGCAATACCCGCGTGGCCGGCGCGATTTTCGATTATCACGGCAGCCCGGCGGCGATCCTCAAGGGACGCGTGCTGGCGCTGGTGCTGGTGGCCGCGTACAAGATTTCCTACGACTTGTCGGCTGTCGCCGCGGTGCTGATCCTGCTCGCGCTCGCCGGCGTCATGCCGTGGCTGCTGGCGCGCGCGTTTCGCTTCAAGATGCTGAACACCAGCTACCGCGGCGTGCGCTTTCATTTTCGCGGAACGGCCGGTGAAGCGTATCGCAAGCTGATTCTATTTCCAGTCATGCTGGCCGTGACCGGGTTGTTCGTGTGGAGCCTGGTGACCTCGTACGCGCAGAATCCGGGGCTGGGCGTGATTTTTCTCGCCGGGATTCTGCCGCTGGCCGCGCTGGCGGGAACCGTTCCGCTCGCGCATTATTTCCTGAAGCGCTACCAGCATGAGCATACGGATTTCGGGCAGACGGCGTTCTATTTCCATGCGCGGGCGGCCGACTTCTTCAAGATTTACGGCAAGGCGGTGGCGCTGGTTTTTCTCGGCCTGATTCCGGCGACGATCTTCGGTGTTCTGACCGCCGGCGTGTACGCGGTCCTGCTCGACACCATCTTCGGTTGGCTGTTCAAGCTGCTGTACGGCTTGCTGAGCGCCTATGCGTTTTACCTGTTCGTGCGACCGTATCTCGAAAGCCGCATCCAGAATCTGGTCTGGAACCATACCGAACTCGGCGAGCATCGCTTCGAGAGCACAGCCCGCGCGCGCCGGCTGCTGTGGATTCATGCAACCAACCTGATGCTGATCATGTTCACCCTGGGTTTGTACAAGCCATTCGCGACGGTGCGGCTGATCAGGTACCGGGTCGAGAGCATGGCGCTGGTGCCGGCGTACGCGCTCGAAGATTTCCACGCCGACCGCAGTGCCGACGAGGCCGGCGCCATGGGGCAGGAGGCCGGCGACTTGTTCGATATCGATATCGCACTATGATTTCCGCTACTTACTTTGATGGCCAGAGCACGCGGCCGCAGCCGGTCACGCTGCTGATCCACAAGGGCATCGTCGCGCTCAGCGGCGACGGCGTGCGGCGCAGCATCCAGTTGTCGCGGCTGCAAATTTCGGAACCGCTGCAGCATGCGCCGCGCATCCTGCTCCTGCCGGACGGCGCCTGCGTCGAAAGCAGCGATCCGGCACTGGCCGGATTGCTGAGGAAGAACGGCTATCGCGAGCCGCCGATCGTGCGCTGGCAGCGCAACTGGCCGTTGTCGCTATTGGCGCTGGTCGGCTTGCTGGCGACGCTGATCGCTGCTTACCAATGGGGCTTGCCGTGGGCGGCGGATACGATCGCGCAGAACCTGCCGCCATCGCTCGAACGGAAAATCGGCGATCAGCAGTTGACGCTGATCGACGGCGGCCTGATGGAGCCGTCGCGGTTGGACGAGGCGGGGCAGGCGCGCTTGCGTAAACTGTTTGCCGAACTAAAGCAGCCGCGCGGCGAAAAGACGGCGTACCGGCTCGAATTCCGCTACAGCAAAATGGGAGCGAATGCGTTTGCGTTGCCGAACGGCGTGATCGTGATGACCGACCAGCTGGTGACGCTGGCGCGCGACGACCGCGCGGTGCTCGGTGTGCTCGGCCACGAACTCGGCCACGTGCAACGCAGGCACGCGGTCCGCCGCCTGTTGCAGGCGCTGGGTGTCGGCGTAACAGTCAACCTGCTGGTCGGCGATGTGTCGAGCGTGCTGGCGGCGGCGCCGACCTTGCTGCTGGACCAGAAGTATTCGCGCGACTTCGAACGGGAGGCGGACAATTACGCGATCGATATGATGCGCACGAACGGGCTGCCGTTGTCGCCGATGGCCGAGCTGTTTGAAAAGATGGGCGACACCCATCGGCATGATGAGCAGGAGGCGGGCGACGACGAAGAGGCGCCGCGCAACCGGCGCTCCAAGGACAAGCCGCAACGCGACGCGTCGTTTGAATACCTGAGTTCGCATCCGAGCGACCGCGAGCGTATCGCCAGGTTGAAGGCGGCGGACGCGAGGCCGTGAGGCCAGCTACAACATGACCGGCTTGTCGGAAAGCTGGTTGCGGGCTGTGCCGTCGTCCGGGTAGTGCCGCTGCAGCAGCGCATTGAGTTCACCGAGCGCGGCGATCACGCTGTCGTGGTAGGCGCCGCGCGCAAACCCCTGCGTCATGATGCGGCACACCGCATGCCATTCCTTCGCGGCGACCGCGCGGCCGACGCCGCGGTCGGCGACGATTTCAACCTGATGATCGGCCAGGTTCACGTACACCAGCACGCCGCAATTTTCTTCGGTATCCCATACGCCATAGTGCGCAAACAATTCCCTGGCGCGTGCGCGCGGCGAGACGCCGTTCAGGACCGCCTGCGCAGCGAGCGCCGGTTCGATGACGAAGCGCACTTCGGCGCGATGCCGCGTTTCGCCGTCGGCAATCGCGTCTTCGATCGCCTTCAGCGTCGCCGGCGGGAACGCGCGCCGGCCGGCGATGCGGGTCGTGCACAGGTGCTTGAGCATGCGGGAAAGGGTTTTCATTACCAGTTCCCCGACGCGCCGCCGCCGTCCGCGCCGCCACCGCCGCCGGAAAATCCACCGCCGGAGCCGCCGCCAAACCCGCCGCCAAAACCACCGAAGCCGCCGCTACCCAGTCCGCCGCCGAGAATCACGCCGGGAGCGGAGCGGCCCCAGCCGCTGCGCTGATGCGTATAGCCGCGCGATGAACGCAGGCGCGACAGGATCAGGAACAGGATCACGAAAAAGACGAACAGGCCGAACGAGAAATTGTCGGACTCTTCCTGCTGCGCTGCGTTGCGATTCTCCGCGGCCGGGAAATTTTCCTTGTCGAGCAGGCTGGTGATCGCCGACACGCCGGCCGCCAGTCCACCGTAGAAATCGTTTTGCCGGAAATGCGGCGCGATCACATCTTGCAGGATGCGCTTCGATTGCGCGTCGGTCAGCACGCCTTGCACGCCGCGCCCGGCTTCGATCCGCAGCCGCCGCAGCGACGGTGGATTGTCTTTCGCGACCAGCAGCAGCACGCCGTCGTCGACGCCTTTGCGTCCGAGCTTCCATTCATCGTATACGCGGATGCTGTATTGTTCGATCGCTTCCGGCTCGGTCTTGTTGATCAGCAGGATCGCGAGCTGGCTGCCGGTGCGTTCTTCATAATCCTTCAACACGTTTTCCAGCGTCGTGCGCTGGTTTGCGGTCAGCATGCCGGCCTGGTCGGTGATACGCGCCTGCAGCGGCGGCACCGGCACGAATCCCTGCGCGCCTGCCGCGGCGGCGATCAGCGCCAGCAGGAGTGCGAGCAGCAGCCGAAACGGTGTCATATGCGCAGCGCGTCCTTATTTGCCGAAGTTGACCGCCGGCGCGTTGGAGATCGCTTTTTCGTTATCGACTGTAAACGACGGCTTGACTTCATAGTGGAGCATCATCGCGGTCAGGTTAGTCGGGAAGCTGCGGGCCAGCACGTTGTACTCGCGCACCGACTGGATGTAGCGCTGGCGTGCGACGGTGATGCGGTTTTCCGTGCCTTCCAGTTGCGACTGCAGGTCGCGGAAGCTGGTATCGGCCTTCAGCTGCGGATAATTTTCCGAGACCGCCATCAGGCGCGACAGCGCGCTCGACAGTTCACCCTGCACCTGCTGGAATTTATTGAACGCTTCCGGATTGTTCAGCACTTCCGGCGTGATCTGGAAGCTGGTTGCCGCCGCGCGTGCGCGTGTCACCGCTTCCAGCGTCTCCCTTTCATGCGACGCATAGCCCTTGACCGTGTTGACCAGATTCGGGATCAGGTCGGCGCGGCGCTGGTACTGGTTCACGACTTCGCTCCACGAGGCCTTGACGTGTTCGTCCTTGTCCTGGAATTCGTTGTAGCCGCATGCGCTCAGCAGAGCAGCAAGTGCCGCGACGGTCAACCATTTGATCAAAGTCGTCATGGTAGTGTCCTTGTTGAAAATAGGTGCTTGCATGTTATTTAAGGGCGGCAGCGCGCGGTTTCAACAGCACGGTGCTCATCGCCAGCACGATCAGCCCCATTGCCGCATAGTCCTGCCAGTGCGGCGTCTCGGCCAGCAGCCAGGCGCCGGAGAATACGCCGAGCACCGGGATCATCATGACCGACAGGCTGGACGCGATCGGCGGCAGCGTGCGCGCCAGCGCGAACCAGACCACATGGGCAAAGCCGAAAATGATGACGGCGTTGTAGATCATCGCTCCCGTGGTGGCGGCGTCCGGCATCCGCCAGGCAGCGCTTTCGAAAACGGCCGACGCCAGCGCCATCGCCAGGGTGGTTAACGCCAACATCCAGAAGGTCAGCGAAATGGTCGGCATGTCGATCGGAGAACGCTTCATCAGCACCGTGCCGTAGCCCCAGCCGGCGGCGGCGATCAACGCGAACACGCTGCCCAGCGGATTGCCGGCCAGCGTCGCGAATTCGCTTGATAACAACAGCAGCGCGCCGCCCAGCGCGCAGCCGATGCCGAGCCAGCCGTTGCGCGTCGGCCGCTCGCCATAGAAGATCAGCGCGCACAGCACCGCCCATACCGGCATCGTATAGCCGAGGATCGCGGCGCGTCCCGACGACAACATTTTGACGCCGAGAATCATGAACATATGCCAGACCAGCATGTTAGGGATGGTCAGCCAGATCAGGTCGCGCACGCGTCCGCGCGGGATCGCGAGCGATACGCCTTGCATGCGTGCCGCCAGCCAGATCGTCGGCAAGCCGCCGACCATGCTCAGCGTACGGAAGCTCAGCGGCGGAAAGTCGTGCACGCCTATCTTCATGATCGGCCAGTTGACGCCCCAGCAGAGCGTGAGGAAAACGAGCAGGATCCAGTCCTTGCGGGAAAGAGAAGTCATGCCGAAACGATAGCATGGCACGTTACAATGTGCATTGTTTGACACCCAGTTTATTTGCGAGCCAACCCGTGACTTTCATCGACAAACTTTCCGCCGCGTGGACGACCAACAATTCGCTGTTGTGCGTCGGACTCGACCCCGATATCGCAAAGTTTCCCGCGCAGCTCAAATCGCAGCCGGATGCGATTTTTGCCTTCTGCAAGGCGATTGTCGACGCCACCGCCGACATTGCCTGCGCGTTCAAGCCGCAAATCGCGTACTTCGCCGCACTGCGCGCCGAGGATCAGCTGCAAGCGATTTGCGACTATCTGCGCAACACCTATCCGCACATCCCGATCGTGCTCGACGCCAAGCGCGGCGATATCGGCGCGACCGCCGAGCAATATGCGCGCGAGGCATTCGAGCGCTATGGCGCCGACGCGGTGACGGTCAATCCGTACATGGGCTACGATTCGGTCACGCCCTATCTTGAATGGAAAGACCGCGGCGCGATCATCCTGTGCCGCACCTCGAATCCGGGTGGCTCCGACTTGCAGTTCCTGAATGCGGGCGGCAAGCCGGTCTATCAGCATGTCGCGCAACTGGTGGCGGACAAGTGGAATACCAACGGCCAGTGCGGCCTGGTGGTCGGCGCAACCTTTCCGGCGGAACTGGCGCAGGTGCGTGCAATCGTCGGCGACATGCCGCTGCTGGTGCCGGGCATCGGCGCACAGGGTGGCGACGTGCAGGCGACGGTGAATGCCGGCAAGACGGGCAAGGGCGCCGGCATGATGATCAATTCGTCGCGTGCCATCTTGTATGCAAAGGCGCACGCCGGCGAGGATTTTGCGCGGGCGGCGCGGCGGGTCGCGCTGGAGACGCGGGACGCGATCAACGGTTTTCGTTAATCGGTTAACGCGGCTTAGTTTCCGCCGAAAAATTCCAGCATCTCCCGCAATAGCAATTCCGGCGCTTCTTCCGGAATGAAATGCCCGGCCGGTAACGCCTTGCCGGTCACTTGTTGGCCGCACTTCGCCTGCCAGTCCGCAAGCGGATCGAACAACCGGCCAACCACGCCGTGTGCTCCCCACACCACATGCGTCGGGCAGGCGATTTTCTTCACATCGTGATCGCGGTCGTGTTCGAGGTCGATGCCGGCGGCGGCGCGGTAGTCTTCGCAGGCGGAGTGGATTGCTTCAGGCTTGCAGAAGCAGCGCCGGTATTCCGCCATCGCGGCGGCTTCGATGAATTTCTCGCCGCTCGAGCCCCAGCCGCCGAGGAGGGTGTCGAGTAAAAACGACGCGCTGTTGCCGATCAGCGTCTCCGGCACCGGCGCCGGCTGGATCATGAAGAACCAGTGGTAATACAGTGTCGCGAAGGTTTTGTCGGTCGCTTCATACATCGTGCGCGTCGGCGAGATGTCGATCAGCATCAGCTTGTCGACCGCATCCGGATGGTCGAGCGCGAGGCGGTGCGCGACCCGGCCGCCGCGGTCATGCCCGCACAGGTCGAACGACTCGAAGCCGAGCGCGCGCATCGCGTCGAGCATGTCCTGCGCCATTACCCGCTTCGAATAATTGCCGTGGTCCGACTCACCCGGAGGCTTGGAGGAGTCGCCGTAGCCCCGCAAGTCGGGCATCACCAGCGTAAACCGCTGCGCCAGCGCGTCTGCCACCTTGTGCCAGATCACATGCGTTTGCGGAAAGCCATGCAGCAGCAATAACGGCGGGCCGTTGCCGTCGTGCCGCAGGTTGACAGTCACGCCATTGACCTGCAGCTGCGCGCGCCGGAAATTGTCCAGCATCACGCCTGTTCCAGGAAGCGCAGCAAGCCCTGCAATGCATGCACGACGGTTTGCTGGCGCACTGCCTGGCGATCGCCGTGAAATACCAGGCGTTCGGTAAAGGTGTGGTGCTCGATCGCCCAGCCGAAGCAGACCGTGCCGACCGGCTTGCCGGGAACCGCGCCGCCGGGGCCGGCGATGCCGGTGGTGGATAGCGTGACGTGCGCATTGCTGTTGGCCAGCGCGCCTTCGGCCATGGCGCCGGCGACTTCCTCGCTGACGGTGCCGCACTGCGCGATCAATGCTGCCGGCACATCCAGCATTTCGGTCTTGGAGGCGTTGGAGTACGCGACGAAACCGCAGTCGAACCATTCGGACGAGCCCGCGATTTCGGTAATGGCTTGCGCCGCGCCGCCACCGGTGCAGGACTCCGCGGTTGCCAGCAGCAGCCCTTTTTCCTGCAGCGCGCGGCCGACGCGCGTCGCCAGATCAATGATGTCGCTCATGCCCCTGTGCTCCTTGTGACTGGTTCGGTTAATCGTTCGCCGGGGCGGCCGCTACGTCTGCCGGAGCCGCACTTTCCCGCAACGAACAAGGTCACTTTACCATCGCAACCGCGTTTTTACTTGCGCGATTTTGAGCGGTGAAGCAATTTATCCCGATTGATCGAACCGTCCGGGCCTGGGCCGCCTAGCTGATGAGCGCCGTAACCGCCACCGCCCGGGGTTTCGATGACGAACACATCGTTCGGCTGCATCTCGATGCTGGCGACGAATCCGAGCTGTTCCACCCGTCCGTCTGCGCGCACAACATAGTTCCTGCCGCATTCGCCGGGCTCGCCGCCGGCGCTGCCGAACGGCGGCACGATGCGATTGTTCGACAGGATCGACGCCGTCATCTTTTGCAGGAAGCGGATCTGGCGGATGCCGCCGTTGCCGCCATGCCACTGCCCGCGACCGCCGGATCCCTCGCGGATTGCATAGCTTTCCAGACGTACCGGAAAACGCCATTCGAGAATTTCCGGATCGGTCAGGCGCGAATTGGTCATGTGCGTCTGCACCACATCGGTTCCATCAAAACCATCTCCGGCGCCGGAGCCGCCGGAGATGGTTTCGTAATATTGATACTGGTCGTTGCCGAACGTGAAGTTGTTCATCGTGCCCGGCGCCGATGCCAGCACGCCGAGCGCGCCATACAGCGCGTTGGTGATGCAGCTCGAGGTTTCGACGTTGCCCGATACGACGGCGGCCGGATAGCGCGGATTAAGCATCGAGCCTTCGGGGATGATGATGTTCAGCGGTTTCAGACAGCCCGCATTCAATGGAATCTCGTCATCCACCAGCGTGCGAAACACATACAGCACCGCCGCCGTGCAAATCGCGCTCGGCGCATTGAAGTTGTTGTGCAGTTGCGGCGAGCTGCCGGTGAAGTCGATGTCGGCGCTGCGCTGCTCATGGTCGACGTGGATCGCTACCCTGATCACCGCGCCGTTGTCGAGCCGATACTCGTAGCTGCCGTCCTTCAGTGCGCTGATCACACGGCGCACCGCTTCTTCCGCATTGTCCTGCACATGCTTCATGTAGACCTGCACCACTTCCAGGCCGAAGTGGTCGACCATCTTCAGCAACTCGTCGACACCTTTCTGGTTGGCCGCGATCTGGGCCTGCAGGTCAGCCAGGTTTTGCCTGATGTTGCGGCACGGGTATTTGCCGGATGACAGCAGCGCGACGGTTTCGTCTTCCAGGAAGCGGCCGCCTTGCACCAGCTGAAAGTTGTTGATCAGCACGCCTTCCTCCTCGACCACCGTACTGTCGGCCGGCATCGAACCCGGCGTGATGCCGCCGATGTCCGCATGATGGCCGCGCGAGCCCACGTAGAACAGCACCTTTTCGCCGCCCTGGTCGAATACCGGCGTGATTACCGTAACGTCCGGCAAATGGGTGCCGCCGTGATACGGATCGTTCAGCATGAACACGTCGCCAGGCTGCATGCTGCGGCTGTTTTCGCGGATGATGGTCTTGATGCTGTCGCCCATCGAGCCGAGGTGCACCGGGATGTGCGGCGCGTTCGCGATCAGATTGCCTTGCACGTCGAACAGCGCGCACGAAAAATCGAGCCGCTCCTTGATGTTCACCGAGCACGCAGTGTTCTGCAGCCGCAGACCCATCTGCTCGGCGATGCTCATGAACAGGTTGTTGAACACTTCCAGCGTCACCGGGTCGGCGCTGGTGCCGATCGCCTTGCGCGGCCGGCGCGCTTCAACGCGATTCAGCACCAGATGATCGAGCCGGGTGACTTCGGCGATCCAGCCCGGCTCGACGATGTTGGTCGCATTCTTTTCCGCGATGATTGCCGGGCCGTGAATGCGGTCGCCGGGCCGCATATCCTCGCGACGATAGAGTGCGGTGTCGTGCCATTGGCCGCCGGAGAACAGCTTGACGATCTCGGCCGCCTGCAGCGGGCCGTCGCGCGGCGGCAGCGCTTCGACATGAACAGCATTTTCGTCCGGACGGCCGATGGCCTCCACCGAAATCGCTTCGATTATCAACTGCTTGTCGGGCATCAGGAACGAGTAGCGCTTCTTGTACGCGAACTCGAACTGCGCAATCATCTTGTCGAGGGCATCGTACCGCACCACGATCACCGAATCGGTGCCGTCGTAGCGCAGATGCACGCGCTGCGCTACGCGGATGCGTGCGGACTCCACGCCTTGCGACAGCAGGTCCTGCCGCGCTTCGTCGGCCAGCGCCTGCAACCTGGCTTCCAGCGTCGTCATTACCGATGCGGACAGCGTGATTTCCAGCGCTTGTTCGCGCATCGCGGTCTGGTCGGCCAGACCCATGCCGTACGCGGACAGCACGCCGGCGAACGGATGCGCGAACACGCGCGTCATGCCGAGCGCATCGGCCACCAGGCAAGCGTGCTGGCCGCCGGCGCCACCGAATGTGGCGAGCGTGTATTCGGTGACGTCGTGGCCGCGCTGCACCGAGATGAACTTGATCGCATTCGCCATGTTGCCGACCGCGATTTCGATGAAGCCTTCCGCCACTTGTTCCGGCGTGCGGCGATGGCCGGTGGCGCGATGGATTTGATCGGCCAGTTCGGTGAATTTTTGCACGACGACGTCGCGGTCCAGCGTCTGATCGGCATTCGGCCCGAACACCGCCGGGAAGTACTGCGGTTGGATCTTGCCGAGCATGACGTTGCAGTCGGTGACCGCCAGCGGGCCCTCGCGCCGATAACATGCCGGACCGGGATTGGCGCCGGCGCTACCCGGACCGACGCGATAGCGGGCGCCGTCGAAATGCAGGATCGAGCCGCCGCCGGCCGCCACCGTGTGAATGCTCATCATGGGCGCGCGCAGGCGCACGCCGGCCACTTGCGTGTCGAATTCACGTTCGAATTCACCGGCGTAATGCGACACGTCGGTCGAGGTGCCGCCCATGTCGAAGCCGATGATCTTGTCGAAGCCGGCGGTCTGCGCGGTGCGCGCCATGCCGACGATGCCGCCGGCCGGGCCGGACAGGATCGAGTCCTTGCCCTGGAAACGATGCGCGTCGGTCAGGCCGCCGTTGCTCTGCATGAACCACAGGCGCACGCCGTGCATCTGGCTCGCGACCTGGTCGACGTAGCGGCGCAGGATCGGCGACAGGTAGGCATCGACCACCGTGGTATCGCCGCGCGACACCAGCTTCATCATCGGGCTGACCTTGCTGGAGATCGAAATCTGCGTGAAGCCGACCTCGTGCGCGATGCGGCCGATCGCCTCCTCATGTTGCGTGAAGCGGTAGCCGTGCATCAGCACCACCGCGACCGCGCGAAAGCCTTGCGCGTGCAGCGCCTGCAACTCGCGCCGCACCTGCGCGGCGTCGAGCGCCTGCACGATCTCGCCGTGCGCGCCGATGCGTTCGTCGACTTCCATCACTTTTTCATACAGCAACTCCGGCAGCACGATATGGCGATCGAACAGGCGCGGCCGATTCTGGTAGCCGATGCGCAACGCATCGCGAAATCCCCGGGTGATCAGCAGCGCGGTCGGATCGCCCTTGCGTTCCAGCAGTGCGTTGGTCGCGACCGTGGTGCCCATCTTGACCGCTTCCACCTGTTGCGGCGAGATGCCGTCGTCCGGCGCGATGCCGAGCAGGCGCTTGATGCCGGCCACCGCCGCGTCCTGGTATTGCTCCGGATTTTCCGACAGCAGCTTGTGGCTGAGCAGCGTGCCGTCCGGACGCCGCGCGACGATATCGGTAAACGTGCCGCCGCGATCGATCCAGAACTGCCAGCGTTTGTCCTGTTCCATGGCGCCTTCACCTTTCGTGTTTCGCATATTGCCGGATTAATGCCGAAAATATAAAACAATTAGTCGGCGCAGGCCGAAATCGACATCTGCGGCAGCAACATCATCATGCGGTGGCAAGACATGAAGTTCGGTGACAGCCGTATAGGATCAGGCGGCGTTCCGCAACTTCGATGTGATCTGCATCAATGAATCGCCGCCGCGCCTGACGCAGAATGGAAGTGAACAGACGCCCGCCTGATGAAGCGATCGGACGGACGGGTTCAAGTAGCGGTGTGCAAATTCGAGTTTATCGCGGCCCTGGTGGCCGCGATTTTTTTAGAGCGAGCGCCACACTGCGAACAGCAGCAGCGTGTAGAACGCGGCCAGGATATCGTCCGCCATCACCCCGAAACCGCCCTTGAAGCGCCGCTCGAATTGACGGATCGGCGTCGGCTTCACCATGTCGAACAGGCGGAACCAGAAAAACGCCCACAACTGCGTCGCAAACCCGGCTGGCGTCAGGAACAGCAGCACCAGCCAGAACGCGATGATTTCGTCCCATACCATGCTGCCGTGATCGGCGATGCCGAGATCGCGTCCGGTCTTGTGGCAGGCCCAGACGCCGAGCGCGAAACCGGCGGCAATGATGAGTGCCCAGTTCAGCGGCGTAAACAGCGTCGGCCAGCGGGACGACAGAACATTGAACGACAGCCATGCGAATAATGTGCCGAAGGTGCCGGGCATGATCGGCGACAGGCCGCTGCCGAAGCCTTGCGCCAGCAGGTGGGCAAAGTGCGACAGCATGAAGCGCGCATTGGGTTTTTTGACGTAGGCGGTCTGGCCGGATTCCAGTGTGGTCATGTCGAAGCGAAGTGGTCGAAGGAAGACAGTTGCAGGCTGAGCGGCGCGCCGTCCGCATCGATCAATCGCAGGCCGGCGGCGGCTTCGATGCGGCCGACGCGCGCGACGGAGGTAGCCGCGCCATGGGCGGCGGCCAGCACCTTGTCGCGTTGCGCCGGCGGCGCAGTAAAGCATAATTCATAGTCGTCGCCGCCGGCCAGCGTAAAGCGGTGGCGCAGCTCTTGCGGCTGCCGCGCCAGCATCGGCCCGGCGGGAAGGGCGTCCACCGACAGCGTGGCGCCGACGCCGGAGCGCTTCAGGATGTGTGCGAGGTCGCCGACCAGTCCGTCGGAAATGTCGATCGCCGCGTTGGCAATCCCGCGCAAGGCCAGTCCGAGTTCGACGCGCGGCGTCGGCGCATGCATGCGTTGCGCCGCCATATCCAGCGTCGCCGCATCCAGCGCCAATTCCTTGCGGTATCCGGCCAGCGCCAGCCTTGCATCGCCCAAGGTACCGGAAATCCAGATGTCGTCGCCCGCTTGCGCGGCGTCGCGCCGCAAGGCCTTGCCCGGTGCGACTTCGCCGAACACGGTGATGCAGATGTTGAGCGGGCCCTTGGTGGTGTCGCCACCGACCAGTTCGCAGTCGTGGCGGTCCGCCAGTGTCAGCAGGCCGCTCGAGAACGGCGTCAGCCATTCGGCACGCGCTTCGGGCAGCGCCAGCGCCAGCGTGAACGCGCGCGGCTCGGCGCCCATTGCGGCGAGATCGGACAGATTGACCGCCAGGCATTTGTGGCCGAGCTGGTAAGGATCGGCGTTCGGGAAAAAATGACGGCCCTCGACCAGCATGTCGGACGAGATCGCCAGTTGCATGCCGGTGGACGGATTGAGCAATGCACAGTCGTCGCCGACGCCGAGCGCGATGCGCTCCGTGTGCCGCACCGGACGGGTGAAATACTGCGCAATCAGGTCGAATTCGGACATGTCGCTTTCCGGTACATCGTTGTCAAAAAGTCCTCCATTGTAGTAGACCGTCAGGCCATCCGGATAAAGCTGATGGACAAGGAATGGTAGGGTGGGCACGCAGTGCCCACGCTGAAATCATGCTTGAGCAGTTGCGGGGGCACTGCGTGCCCACCCTACGAATTTATCTGCTTGGTCCAACAGTTCATCGAACGGCACATTGTATTCCCGGATGCGGAGCGACCTTGTTTTCCAAGCCGACGCGCCTGGCATCCGTGCTTCATGACTGCCGATCCAGGATTATTTCTTCACCTCGACCTGCGTCACCGTGAACTGGCCATTCAGTTTTTCAGCGATAAAACTGATTTTGTCACCGGCCTTCACTCGGTCGAGCATGACGGGATCTTTCACGCGAAAGACCATCGTCATCGGCGGCATGTCCAGGTTCTTGAGTTCGCCATGCTTGATGGTGATTTTCGCGGCATCCTTGTCGACCTTCTTGATCTCGCCCTCCGACATGGCAGCCGCTGCAGCGGATTGTGTCGATTCAGCGGCATGCTGCGCGGCGTTCGCGGGCGTAATGGTCACGGAAGAGAGGGCCAGTGCAACGGTCAGGGCCAGTGTCGATATCGATTTCATGTTTGTTTTCCTTATCCTTTGATTACCTTGATCTTGCCTATCATCCCGGCTTCGAAGTGACCGGGCGCGAGGCAGCCATAATTGAACTCGCCGGTCTTGGTGAACTGCCACACCATTTCGTCCTTGCCGCCTGGCTCCACATGCGCCATGTACGGTTCGTCATGTTCCATTTCGGGGTTTTTCTTCATCAGTTCACCGTGTGCTTTCAACTCATCCATCGTGCCGAGCACCATTTCGTGCAGAGCCTTTCCCTTGTTTTTCACGATGAACCTGATGGTTTCGCCTTGCCTGACGGTGATCTCCGACGGGTTGAAACGCATGGTGTCGTTCATGTCGATCGCAATCGTGCGAGTGACACGCCGCGGATCGCCTTCTCTGCCGAATGCATGTTCATCAGTGGAGATGGCTGTATTCGCCTTGCCCTTCTTCTTGTGTGCGTCGCCGTGCGCAAGTACGGATGGCGCCGCAATGACAAAAGAGGCCGCAACTACAGCGGCGCTAAGTCCGGTGAGGAGTTTCGATTGCTGTTTCATGTGTTTCCTTTAGTGAGGTGCTAACGATTTGATTTGAGAATGCTTGTCGCTCAATGATGGCCGCCGTGGCCGGATGGCTTGCGCACGTTCATTTCGACATTCGCCGGTTTGCTTGCGGAGGGCATGGATTGACCGCCCGCCGAGCTGCTGCGTGCCGCTGCCGGCATGTCGCCCTTCCATTCGTAGGCGACCGTTCCCGCCGGGTGCCTGTACCAGCCCGGGTCTTTATAGTCGCCCGGTTTCTGGTCCTTGCGAATCTTGACCATGGTGAACATGCCGCCCATCTCGACGCCGCCGAACGGTCCCTGGCCACTCATCATCGGCAGCGTATTGTCCGGAAGCGGCATTTCCATCTCGCCCATGTCGGCCATGCCGCGTTCGCCCATCACCATGTAATCGGGCACCAGCTTGTTGATTTTCTGAACCACGCCACGATGGTCGACGCCGATCATGGTTGGCACGTCATGTCCCATGGCGTTCATCGTGTGGTGTGATTTGTGGCAATGGAATGCCCAGTCTCCCAGATCGGTTGCATTGAACTCGATGGCACGCATCTGGCCGACGGCAACGTCGGTAGTGACTTCCGGCCAGCGCGAAGCGGGCGGCGTCCAGCCGCCGTCGGTGCCGGTCACCACGAATTCGTGTCCATGCAGATGAATCGGGTGATTGGTCATGGTCAGATTGCCGAAGCGAATACGGACGCGATCGCCTTGCCGCACCACCATCGGATCGATGCCGGGGAACACCCGGCTGTTGAAGCTGAACAGATTGAAGTCGAGCATGGTGTTGACCTTGGGCGTGTAGCTGCCGGGATCGATGTCGTAGTTATTCAGCAGGAAGACGAAATCCCGATCGACCCTCATGAAGTCCGGGTTCTTCGGGTGGGTGACCCAGAAGCCCATCATGCCCATCGCCATCTGCGTCATTTCGTCGGCGTGCGGGTGATACATGAAGGTACCCGGACGTTTGGCCACGAACTCGTAGACGAAGGTCTTGCCAGGCTGGATAGCGGGTTGCGTGAGTCCGGTCACGCCGTCCATGCCGTTCGGCAGCCGTTGCCCATGCCAGTGGATGCTGGTGTGTTCCGGCAGCTTGTTGGTCACGAAAATGCGCACACGATCGCCTTCGACCACTTCGATGGTGGGACCTGGGGACTGGCCGTTATAGCCCCACAGGTTCGCCTTCATTCCGGGCGCAAGTTCGCGCACCACCGGTTCCGCCACCAGGTGAAACTCCTTGACGCCATTGTTCATGCGCCACGGCAGCGACCAGCCGTTCAAGGTGACGACGGGGTTGTAGGGCCGGCCGTTGAGCGGCGCCAGCGGAGGCTGGGTTGCGGCTCCGCTCATCGTGACGGCTTCCGGCAGCGAGGCGGCGCCGACGCGGCTGACCAGCCCGGCACCGACGGCAACGGCGCCGGCTCCTTTAAAAAAATCCCTGCGTGAGAT
>UEXY01000160.1_pt1 | contig 19179 bp, 22 predicted proteins | sample 4301061 | NCBI WGS metagenome assembly UEXY01 (sample SAMEA4773184, study PRJEB27434) | metagenome | biome: 2259; feature: agricultural soil; material: soil | place: USA | collected 2014-09 | depth 0.25 m | reverse complement strand
GAACTGGCTCAGACAGCATCTTTCGGCGCTGATCGACGCGCTCAGGCATGTCGCGTCGTCCGCCGGCAGCTTCGGCCTGAATGTGCTGGTGGTGGCGATCGCGCTGGCCTTGCCGTTCGCCGGATTGACGCTACTGGAAAACGTCCGGCCGCTATCCGAGCAGCTCGCGGTCGAACCGGAGATCAGCATGTTCATGGCAATGGAGACGCCGCGCGAGCGGGTCACCGCGCTGGCGCCGCAGATCCGCGCCATTGTTCAGGCGTCGAAGAACACGGCGAGACTGGAATTCATTCCGAAGGAGCGCGCCCTGACGCTGTTGAAGGACAAGACCGGCCTGTCCGACGCGATCACCGCGCTCGGCGAAAATCCGCTGCCGGACGGCTACGTGTTGAAGCTTGCGGGCGTACAAAACGCCGCCGATGCCGCACGCGTCGAGACGCTAGCTGTCCAGTTGAAGGCGCTGCCCGGCGTCGAATACGTGCAAATCGATTCCGCCTGGGTGAAACGTCTGGCGGCGTTGATGCATGTGCTGCACCTGGCGCTGCTGTTCCTGGCGACAACGCTCGGCGTCGTCGTGATTGCGGTCGTGTTCAACACGATCCGGCTGCAAGTAATGACGCAACGCACGGAAATCGAAGTGTGCCGGATGTTCGGCGCCACCGACGCGTTTATCTGCCGGCCTTTCTACTATACGGGTGCGCTTCTGGGCTTGGTTGCCGGCGGCGTCGCCTTGGCGGTGGTCGCAGTCGCGCTCGGCCCCTTCAATGGCGCAGTTGCCGAATTCGCAAGGCTGTACGCGTCCGAATTCCGGCTCGCGCCACTCGCGGCACCGACTGCAATTGCATTACTGGCAATGAGCGCAACGCTCGGGTTGGTCGGTGCCCTGCTCAGCGTGAAACGCCATCTGGCGCGCCTTGATTGAACAAGGCTCAGAATTTTTTCGCCTGACTATTTGGGGTTACGCAACTTTTTCTCGTCAAGCTTCTCTAAAGTAGTTTAGTTTAATTAATTAAATAAGCATAATAGCCTTCCCCTATTTCGGCGGTTAAAAAGCCCGATTAGCACTCTATTCCATGGAGTGCTAATATACCTCTGAAAAAAGCGGACCGGTCTGATTTGAGACTGGTTTTGGCTTGGAAGCAAGGAGAAAGAATGAAAGCATCTGCACAGTCTGCATTGGTTCCTGCCGGCAATCACGCGCTGACGCTCGGCTTTTCGGGCAGTCTCGGCAATATCGAAGCCTATATCTCGGCGGTCAACCGCATCCCCATGCTCACGCATGAGGAAGAGGTTTCACTCGCCCGACGCCTGCGCGACGAGAACGACCTCGGCGCCGCGCAAACGCTGGTGATGTCGCATCTGCGACTGGTAGTGTCAATCGCGCGCGGCTATCTTGGCTATGGGTTGCCGCATGCTGACCTGATCCAGGAAGGCAATATCGGCCTGATGAAGGCAGTCAAGCGCTTCGACGCGGATCAAGGTGTGCGTCTGGTGTCGTATGCGATGCATTGGATCAAGGCGGAGATGCATGAGTACATCCTGAAAAACTGGCGCCTGGTCAAGGTCGCCACGACCAAGGCGCAGCGCAAGCTATTCTTTAATCTGCGCAGCCACAAGGAAACCCTCGATGCAATGACGCCCGCGCAAGTGGATGCCTTGGCGAAATCCTTGAACGTGAAGCGCGAAGAAGTGATCGAGATGGAAACCCGCATGTCGGGCCACGACATCGCGCTCGATGCGCCAAGCGATGACGACGACGAAAAGTTTGCGCCGATCGCTTACCTGTCGTCGGAGGCCGGCGAGCCGACCAAGGCACTGGAGGCACGGCAGTTCGACCGCCTGCAGTCGGTAGGCCTGGAAACCGCGCTCGGCAAGCTTGACGCCCGCTCGCGCCGCATCATCGAAGCGCGCTGGCTGGCGAACGACGACGGTTCCGGTGCCACGCTGCATGAATTGGCGGACGAATTCGGTGTCTCCGCCGAACGCATCCGCCAAATCGAAAGCGCGGCATTGAAGAAGATGAAAGGCACTCTGGCGGCTTACGCCTGAGCGGTGCTGTCGCAATAAAAAAGGCGCTCCGATCGAGCGCCTTTTTATTTTGCCGTCAAAATTCAGGACAGCAGCAGCTTCAGATCATGCACGATCGGCTCCGCTCCCTGACCATGCCGCACAAACAGCCTGATGCGTCCTTGCGGGTCGAACACGTAGCTGCCGGCGGTGTGGTCCATCGTATAACTGCCCGGCTCCTTCCCCGGCACCTTCTGATAGAACACCTTGAAATCCTTGGCAACCTTCTCGGTCGCCGCCTTGTCGCCAACCATGCCGAGGAAGCGCGAATCGAAGGATGGTACGTATTTCGACAGCAGCTCGGGCGTATCGCGCTCCGGATCGATAGTGATGAACAGCACCTGCACTTTGTCGGCCTGCGGACCCAGTTGCTGCATCACGTTCGCCATTTCGGCCATGGTGGTCGGACACACGTCCGGGCATTGCGTGTAGCCGAAAAACACGACCACCGCCTTACCCTTGAAATCGGCCAGCGTGCGCAGCTTGCCGGTATGATCGGGCAGCGCAAAGTCTTTCGCGTAATCGAGACCGGTAACATCGGTGTTCGTGAACGAGGATTTGACCGGTGACAGCAGCATTTGCTCGCCGTCACCCTGCTTGCTGCAGGCTCCGAGCAGCAGGCTGGCAGCGATCAGGATCAGCGACGTCGCGTATCTGGAGAAAGTGGGGCTCATGATTTCAAAACTTCAGATAGTGATCGACCAGCAGCGCAACGAACAGCAGCGATAGATAGACGATCGAGTAAGCAAAGGTCTTACGGGCGATCAGATCAGTGTAATGCCGATAGATCTGCCACGCGTACCACAGAAAAATCGCGCCCAGCACCGCTGCGCTCGCGAGATAGATCAAGCCGCTCATCTGCACCGCGTACGGCAGCATGGTGGTGGCAACCAGCGCAATCGTATACAGCCAGATATGAAACTGCGTGAATTGCAGACCATGTGTGACCGGCAGCATCGGCAACCCGGATTTCGCATAATCGTCGCGGCGATACAGCGCCAGCGCCCAGAAATGGGGCGGCGTCCAGACGAAGATGATCAGCACCAGTATCCACGCCTGCATCGGCACGTCGTTCGCCACTGCGGCCCAGCCGAGCGCCGGTGGCATAGCGCCGGACAGCCCGCCGATTACGATGTTTTGCGGCGTCGCCGGCTTCAGCAGCATCGTGTAAATCACCGCATAGCCGACGAAGGTGGCGAAGGTCAGCCACATGGTCAGTGGATTGACGAAATTGAACAACACCCACATACCAGCGCCACCGATCACGCCGGAAAACACCAGTGTCTGCATCACGGTGATTTCGCCGCGCGCCATCGGGCGGCGAGCAGTGCGCGCCATGCGCGAATCGATTTCGCGCTCGACCAGACAGTTGATCGCGAACGCAGCGCCAGCAAGCAGCCAGATGCCGATGGTGCCCGCCACCACGACGTGCCAATCCGGCAAACCAGGCGACGCCAGGAACATGCCGATCACAGCGCAAAACACTGCCAGCTGCGTCACGCGGGGCTTGGTCAGTGCCCAATACTGGGCGAGGCGATGGGGGTGTGCGGTCAGTGTGGTCACTTGGATCTCAGGCGGCGGAAAGCCGCGTTGCGGCGCGATTCGCTGCGCCCTGCGCCGGGATTCTAGCCCGGTAGTTTAACATGGTCAGCAGCAGCACGAGGACGGCAGCGCCGCCGTTATGCACTACCGCAAGCGCCAACGGCCACTTCAGGAAGATGGTCGACATACCCGTGAGGAATTGCACGCCGACCGCGATCAGCAGCCAGCGCGCATTGCGGTGCAAGCCGTCTATTCGCATGGCCCTGTGCGCGACCCAACCAATAAACAAGACGACAATGAAAGCAAAGCTGCGATGCACCCAATGGATCGCGGTCAACGCCGGAAAAGGCAGGTATTCGCCGTCGGCGGTCTTGCCCAAATGCCGCCATAGCGTAAATCCGTTGCCGAAATCCATGTTGGGCAACAACTCGCCATGACATAGCGGAAAGTCGATGCAGGCGAGCGCCGCATAGTTGGTGCTGACCCAGCCGCCAAGCGCGATCTGTGTGAACAGGATCGCCATCGCGAATGCGGCCGGCCACTGCAGCGCACGTGCCGTGATCGCGATGGGCGCATGCTCGCTTTCCCGTGAGCCGAGCCAGGTCAGCAATGCAAGCAGCACCAGTCCGAGCAGCAAATGTGTGGTCACGATAACCGGTTGCAGTTTCAAGGTCACCGTCCACGCGCCGAACGCACCCTGCAGGCAAACGAACGCAAATAGCACGGTTGGCAACCAGGGCGAGAACTTCGGGTCCTGCCGCCGCGATTTCAGCCATCCGCGCCACGCTATCGCCATGATGGACACGATCAGCACGCCGACGCCCATCGCCAGATAACGGTGGATCATCTCGATCCACGCCTTCGTCACCGTCACCGGGCCGGTCGGCATCGCCGCTTGCGCGGCGCTGATGTGTTCATGTGCCTGCAGCGGGTTGGCGTGGCCATAGCAGCCCGGCCAGTCCGGACAGCCGAGGCCGGAATCGGTCAGGCGCGTAAAGGCACCGAACATGATCAGGTCGAACGTGAGAAACACGGTGACCCAGATCAGTTTGCGGTACTTGTTGCTGTCGCTGGAGACCCAGACGATGGTCAACGGCAGCAATGCCGCCAGCACGCCCATGATCGCAAGTTGTATCAGCATGGCAAATTCCTGTTATCCGATGCGGGATGCCTTCAGCAGCCTGGACAGATCCCTCTTGACCCGATTGGGATCGGCGTCCTTCGGGAAGCGCATCATCAGGTTTCCGAGCGGATCGATCAGGTAGATATGATCGGCCGCCACGGTGCCGCTCTCGGTGGGTAGCCACGCTCTCAATACCTCCGGCCTGACGCGCAGCAGATGCGTGCCGTCGTATTCGCGCATCAGCATCGTCTCCAGCGGCTTGTCGTCGGTGACCAGCCAGACGCGCTCGATGCGGTCCATGTCCTTGCCCTGCGCCAGGCGCAACTGGCGCATGTCATGCAATTTGTTCCGGCACGGCTCGCGGCAATCGGCGTCGTTCACCTGCAGCATGATCCACTTTCCCTTGAACGCGTCCAGCGTCGCCGGCGTGCCATCCAGCGAGGCTGCGCCGAGCGCAGGTATCGGATAGCCGCGCGGATCGATCAGCGCGCCATAATTGGTGCGACTTTCCGGTTTGATTACGTAATACGTCAAGTAAGACGCAACCAGAGGCGCAGCGCAAACGGCAATCACCGCAAACAACTTCCAGCGGCCGGTCTTCTGTTGCTTAGTTTCTTTCACGGCGAAATCCTGTTACGACAAAAAATAATAGAGCGGTGGCGGCCAGCGCGTACCACTGGAACGCATAACCGCGGTGCTTTTCAACGCCGGTCGACGGACGCGGCCAGTCGCGCACGAGCCCATCTCGCGTATCGGTCAACTGCTCCAGCACGAAAGGCTGCATCGCGAATTTGGCGGCAAAGTCGCTTGCCTCCGCGTTCTGCACGATCGCGTTGGGATGGAGCGGCTCCGGCTTGCCGAGCTGCAGCACGTGACCGATGCTGCGCCGGACAACACCTTGAAGCTCGATCATGCCGGCGGGCGTCGCGATCGGCGGCAGCCTGGATCGATCGGCCATGTCGCGCCTGACCCAGCCGCGCGCGACCAGCACATGCGTGTGGGAGCCGGCGATTTTCAAAGGTGTCAACACATAAAAGCCGGCCGCACCCTTGTATGGCCGATTATCCAGATAAATAGTCCAGTCGCGCTCGAATTCTCCGCGCACGGTGATACGCCGGTACTCCAACTCATCAAGCGCTTGGGGCGCCGAACTACTTAATGCTATCGGCGCTGCGGCTTCGCGCACCGACAATTTCGCTTCGATCGCGTCCTTCTCGGCCGCACGCCGCGTCTGCCACTGTCCAAGCGAGATACCGATCGCTGCGGCAGTCAACGCGGCGACAAACGGAATCCACCTGAACCGGAAATTCAATGGCATTACAATGTCCCTTTATTCAACGGTGCCATCGCTCCTCGCCATCCTGTTCAACATGAAAATCCTCGTCGCCATCGCCTTCGTCCTGATCCTCGTCAGTCTCGGTTCCGCGCTCGTGTTCCTGATGCGAGACAAGGGAAAAAGGAACCGCACCGTCCAGGCGCTAGCGCTGCGCGTCGGCTTTTCGATCGCGCTGTTCATCCTGATCCTGATTGCGCATCAGTTGGGATGGATACAGCCGACCGGCATACGCTGATCTTGTCCATCAGTAAAAAAGCCGCACCGAGGTGCGGCTTTTTTGTATGCAGGGCGATTTACAGCCAGTACACGACGACGTACAAACCGAGCCAGACCACGTCGACGAAGTGCCAGTACCAGGCGGCACCCTCGAAAGCAAAATGATGCTCGGGCGTGAAGTGGCCTTTCATCAAGCGATACAGCACCACCGCCAGCATGATCGCACCCATCGTCACGTGGAAGCCGTGGAAGCCGGTCAGCATGAAGAAGGTGGAACCGTAGATGCCGGAGGTCAGCTTCAGATTCAGTTCGCTGTACGCATGCATGTATTCATAGACCTGGAAGCCCATGAACACCGCGCCGAGCACGATGGTGGCAAACAGCCAGAGCGCGGTCTTGCTGCGATTGCCTGCGCGCAACGCATGGTGCGCAATGGTCAGCGTCAGGCCCGAAGTCAGAAGCAATGCGGTGTTGATGGTCGGAATCGGGAACGGACCCATCTTGGTGAACGCCTCGACGGTGCCGGCTGGCGTATTGCCCCACTGACCAACGAAGTCGGGCCACAGAACCTTGTGGTCGATGTCGGCCAGCCACGGCATGGACACGGCGCGCGCATAGAACAGTGCGCCGAAGAAACTGGCGAAGAACATGACCTCGGAGAAAATGAACCAACTCATGCTCCAGCGATACGACAGATCGATACGCGCGCTGTAGAGCCCGCCTTCGGATTCCGCGATGGCGTCGCCGAACCAGTTGTACAGCACTACCAGGAACGCCAGAATGCCGGCGATATTGACAACCGACCCCCAGCTGTAGCCATTGATCCACGCCGTTGCGCCAACCATGGTCGTCAGCAGCGACGCACCACCCAGCAACGGCCACCTGGACGGGCCCGGCACGAAGTAGTATGGCGCCTTAGCTTGTTGAGAACTCATCTCCATCTCCCGATACAATTTAAATAGATTACTTTCCGACGACGCTCTTCACAATCAGCAATAGCGTCACGATAAAAATCAGGGCGCCAATCAAACCGGCAATGATCACATGCACGGGATTGAGCTGCTGCGCATCGCTTTCATACGCGCTCTTCTTCCGGACGCCGAAGAACGACCAGAACACCGCCTTCATCGTCGCGAGGAAAGATGCCTTGCGCTGCACTTTCTTTTTGAAATCGTCCATCAGCTTGCCTTTTTACCGGAGCCGCCGATTTCGAAGAACGTGTACGACAACGTAATCGTCTTCACGTCTTTCGGCAGCGCCGGATCAATATAAAACACGACCGGCATCTGCTTTGCCTCGTTCGGTGCGAGCGTCTGTTGATTAAAGCAGAAGCATTCCAGTTTCTTGAAATGCGCCGACGCCTGCTGCGGCGCGTAGCTCGGAATGGCTTGCGCATCGATGCTGCGCGCCTGCGTATTCACCACTTCGTACACGACCTGCGCCATCTCGCCCGGATGCACCTGCATGCTGCCGACCGTCGGGCGGAAACGCCATGGTCCTTGCGCATTGGCATCGAATTCGACTGTGATGGTGCGGGTCTTGTCGATCTGCGTATTCTTTATGTCCTCGACCTTCGCATCTTTCGGCGTCAACAGGTTGATGCCGGTAAGTTCGCAGATCTGCTTGTAGATCGGCACCAATGCATAACCGAATCCGAACATCATCACCGCCACCATCAGGAGCTTGCCAAGCATCTGCTTGTTCAGTGTGCGGGCCTCACCCACCGCGCCCTGCTCTCGCCGTTCCATATCAGCTAAACCACAGTCGTTTGATGAAAATGCCGATAAAAAACATCAGCGCGATCGAAGCTAGGATCAGGGCAGTTTTCAGATTGTTCGGTTTCTTCGGATCGGACATATGAACACTTTAGAGGCGGGCTCGCGCCCGCCATCCATTTACTTCACTGTAGGCGGCACTTCAAAGGTATGGAAGGGTGCCGGGCTCGGAACGGTCCACTCCAGGCCTTCCGCGCCATCCCACGGCTTGTCGGCTGCCTTCTGGCCACCCTTGATCGACGGCAAGACGACGGCGAACAGGAAATACACCTGCATCAGGCCGAAACCGAGTGCGCCGATCGACGCGACCATGTTGAAATCCGTGAACTGCGCCGGATAGTCGGCATAACGACGCGGCATGCCGGCCAGGCCCAGGAAGTGCATCGGGAAGAAGGTCACGTTGAAGGTGATCAGCGAACCCCAGAAATGGAACTTGCCGCGGCCTTCGTCATACATGAAACCGGTCCACTTCGGTCCCCAGTAGTAGAAACCGGCGAACAGCGCGAACAGCGAACCGGCCACCAGCACGTAGTGGAAATGCGCGACCACGTAATAGGTGTCCTGCATCTGGATATCGATCGGGGTCACCGCCAGGATCAGGCCGGTGAAACCGCCGATCGTGAACACGAAGATGAAGCCGACCGCGAACAGCATCGGCGTCTCGAAGCTCAGCGCCCCCTTCCACATGGTGGCGATCCAGTTGAACACCTTCACGCCGGTCGGCACCGAAATCAGCATGGTCGCGTACATGAAGAACAGCTGCGCGGTGACCGGCATGCCGGTGGTGAACATGTGGTGCGCCCAGACAATGAACGACAGGATCGCGATCGATGCGGTTGCATACACCATCGATGCATAGCCGAACAGCGGCTTGCGGGAGAACGCCGGAATGATCTGCGACACGATGCCGAACGCCGGCAGGATCATGATGTACACCTCGGGATGGCCGAAGAACCAGAAAACGTGCTGGTACATCACCGGGTCGCCGCCACCCGCGGCGTTGAAGAACGAGGTGCCGAAGTGGCGATCGGTCAGCGTCATGGTGATCGCGCCGGCCAGCACCGGTATCACGGCGATCAGCAAATAAGCGGTGATCAGCCAGGTCCAGCAGAACATCGGCATCTTCATCAGCGTCATGCCGGGAGCGCGCATGTTGAGGACGGTGACGATGATGTTGATCGAACCCATGATTGACGACGCGCCCATGATGTGCAGCGCGAAAATGGCCATGTCCATGCCGACGCCCATCTGGGTCGACAGCGGCGCATACAGCGTCCAGCCCGCGGCGGTCGCACCGCCCGGCACCAGGAATGACGTGATCAGCAGAACGGCGGCAGGCGGCAACAGCCAGAACGAGAAGTTGTTCATCCGCGCGAACGCCATGTCGGACGCGCCGACCTGCAGCGGGATCATCCAGTTGGCGAAACCGACGAAAGCCGGCATGACCGCGCCGAACACCATGATCAAGCCGTGCATGGTGGTGAGCTGGTTGAAGAACTCCGGCTGCACCAGTTGCAGGCCCGGATGGAACAGCTCGGCGCGGATCAGCAGCGCGAGCACGCCGCCGGACAGCAGCATGGCGAAGGAGAACCACAGGTACAGCGTACCGATATCCTTGTGATTGGTTGCAAACAACCAGCGCTGCCAGCCATGCGGATGGTCGTGCGCGTGGTCGTGAGAGTGATCGTGTGCGTGATCGACTGCAGTGGTGCTCATCTCAATCTCCTGTTTCAATTACTTGCGCGCAGCCAGCACGTCAGCCGGTTGAACAATATTTTCCTGAGCCTTGTTGGACCAGTTGTTGCGGGTGTAGGTGATCACCGCCGCGATGTCGGTGTCGGACAACACGCTTTTCCATGGCGGCATGCCGCCCTTGCCGTCCATCACGATATGGATCTGGGCGGCCTTCGGACCGGTAACCATGGCGGAACCGTCGAGCGCAGGGAATGCACCCGGAACGCCCTTGCCGTTGGCCTGGTGACAGGCGACGCAGTTTGCCGCATACACCTTTTCGCCGCGCTGCTTCAGCTCGTCGACGGTCCAGGTCTTGTTCGGATCGTCCGCCAGCGCAGCCATTTCCTTCTTCTTGCCCTCGGCCCATTTCTTGTATTCGTCTTCCGTCACGACGTTGACCACGATAGGCATGAACGCATGTTCCTTGCCGCACAGTTCGACGCACTGGCCGCGATAGGTGCCGACCTTTTCAGCGCGGAACCAGGCGTCGCGCACGAAACCCGGAATGGCATCCTGCTTCACGCCGAATGCCGGAATGGTCCAGCCGTGGATTACGTCGTTGGCAGTGGTGACGATACGGATCTTCTTGTTGACCGGAACCACGACCGGGTTGTCGACTTCAAGCAGATAGTTGTCGTTCTTGACCTTGCTCGGATCGATCACCTGCTCGCGCGGCGTGGACAGCGCGGACAGGAAGGAAATGCCTTCGCCTTCGCCCTTCAGGTAATCGTATCCCCACTTCCACTGCATGCCGGTGGCCTTGATGGTGATGTCGGCATTGGAGGTATCCTTCATCGCGACCACGGTCTTGGTCGCCGGCAGCGCCATGCCGATCACGATCAGGAACGGAATCACGGTCCAGGCGATTTCAACCGCGGTGCTCTCGTGGAAAGTCGCCGGCTTGTGGCCGATCGATTTGCGATGCTTCAGGATCGAATAGAACATCACGCCGAATACCGCGACAAAGATCACGAAGCAGATGATCAGCATCAGGTTGTGCAGCGAGTAGATTTCTTCCGCGATCCGGGTGACCGGTGTCTGGAAGTTCATCTGGCGCACGGCGGGGCCGCCGGGGCTGTCAACCACCGCCCATGACGGCATGCCTGCCGCCAGGAGCGACGCACCGAGCATCAATGATTGAAGGCGCTTCGCAAGTTTCATAATTTCCTCAAAAGCCTAAGATTGGAATTCTGTTTGTGTCTCCGACGCCAGTGCGCTTTGCAATTCCCTCGCAAGCTCGCGTCTTCTCCGTTCTGTCAAGAACCGGCCTACTTCGATCCTGGTATTTCGCTCCGCCAAACCAACCAGGCCGCGCGCCCCTTCAGGCGGCTCGACGCGCGTCCAGCGCGGGTCCAGCCTGAATTGACGAATCCGCTCGACCTGAACCAGCTCGACCAGCAGACATTCTTCAGCCAGTTCGATGTGCTCACGGTCGTTCGCATGACGGGCATACAGGAAGAAGGCCGTACCTACCGCCAACTGCTCCACCACCGCAAAGCCGAGAACATACCAGGCGCCCCGCATCGCGAACGTGCCCGCGACGAGCAGCGAAGTCGTGCACAAAGCCAAATAAACCAGCGCCAGTTGACGCGGCGACATCGAGCAGTTGCGCTTCAAGACCCATTCGCGCGTGGCCATGATGGATTACCTGTTTGCGGCAACGGACAAAGGAATACAGGCACCGTGCAAAACCACGGAAGTATAAGTCGGAACTTGGCCGCTTATCAAGGGGAAAAAGTCTTGCGAGAGGGCGACACGCTCCGATGCAAGTGGGTCCGCAATCGGTTTTCTGCCTGCCTGTCGTTACCTTTTAGACCATTTTCTTCCCGCACCACCTCACGCAGCAGCCGATCCTCATTTCTTGTGAAAGTCGAGGCGGATGATGCTTTCTCCGGTCGACGTGGTCTTCGGCGTCGGCCGGAAAGCGTGTCCGTAGATGACTTCGAAACTCAGCACGATCCTGCCATCGGCATTGCGCGTGCGTTCCAGCGCATCGGCGACGGCCCGCCATGCACGCCGGCCGAGCAGGCCGCGACGTCGGGTCAGCAATGGATTGCCGCCCCATGCGCGCACGTCGGCCATCAGCTTGTCAACAGAGTGGTAAGTGACGGCTATGGTTTCCATGTCCATCACCGGGGTTGAGAAACCGGCATTGACCAGCATGTCGCCGAAGTCGTGCATGTCAACGAACGACAGCGCATGAGGCGCATCGTCGGCCGCGGCGAAAGCTGCCCGCACTTCCTTGAAGGTGTCGGGGCCGAAACAGGAAAACATCAGCAGCCCGTCGACGCGCAGCACGCGCCGCCATTCGGCGAACACGCGATCGGGTTGCGGATGCCAATGCAAAGCAAGATTCGACCAGACGAGATCGGCCGAGGTGGTCTGCAACGGCAATTGCGCAAAGTCGCCGCACAGCAGACCGGCGCCCGGCCCGAGGCTGGCGCCGATTTTTTTCGGCAGCCATTTGGTCAACAGGCGATTCATCGACGACAGCGCGGACAGTTGCCTGTCGTGCGCGGCGGCCAGCAAGGCCGGCGATGCATCGAGGCCGATCACGTGCGCATCGGGGTACTGCTCCTGCAGCGCCTCCAGGTCCGCGCCCTCGCCGCAACCGAGATCCAGTACGCGTTGCGGCTGTATTCTGACCAGCGCAAGGCGCTCACGCATGCGATTGGCAATCTCGCGGCGCAGAAATCCCGATTCGACGATGCGATCGGGGCGGGAGAACAGGCGGCGCACCAGCCGCGTATCGATCGGACCACTCGATTTTACGTTGCTGGAGGAGGAAGGCGGGATCAAGAGGAAATCCAGTGAAGGCAATGAGATAATGCGAGCAGTTTACACGCTCGGAGAATTGCCCGCTCCATGTTTTCCCGCCTGCATCAGTGGTCGCAACACCTGCTCGCGCGCGTTCCCGCGGCGCTGCCGTCCTCGTGCGCGCTGTGCGGCGACGACGCCGGCGAGGCGGTGTGCGCGGGATGCAATGCGCAGTTCTTCACGCGCCGCCGCCATCGCTGCCTCTGTTGCGCGGTGCCGCTGCAAGACGCCGCCGCCTCGCTCTGCGGCGATTGTCTGAAGCGGCCGCCGGCATTTGATGCGACCGTGGTTGCGGTCGACTATGCGGCACCGGTTGATCAGCTGGTGCTGGCACTGAAGTTCGGCAACCGGCTGGAACTGGCGCCGCTGTTTGCCGGCATGCTGCGCGACGCCCTGCTGCGCGAACAAAAACTCGCGCTGCCGGTGCAACTCGCGGCGGTGCCGCTCGGACCGCAACGCCTGCGGGAACGCGGTTTCAACCAGGCGCTCGAAATCGCCCGGCCGCTGTCGCGCGCGCTCGGCATCGCGCTCGACGCGCGGATGGTGACGCGGCAGCGCGATACGCGCGCGCAGGCGCTGCTGCATCCGGATGAGCGGCACAAGAATATACGGCAGGCGTTCCTGGTGTCGGGCGATGCGATCGACCGCGTGCGCGGCAAGCATGTCGGTATCGTCGATGATGTGATTACGACCGGGGAAACGCTGAACGAACTGGCGGCGACGCTGAAACGTTTCGGCGCGGCGCGCGTGACCAATTTCGTGTTCGCGCGCACCGCGCCGCAATAAGCAAAGGAGTAGCTCTTGTTTCATGTGGTACTGGTTGAACCCGAAATCCCCCCGAATACCGGCAACATCATCCGCTTGTGCGCGAACACCGGCGCGCAACTGCACCTGGTGGAGCCGCTCGGCTTTCCGCTGGACGATGCGAAAATGCGGCGCGCCGGGCTCGATTATCATGACTATGCGACGATGAAGGTGCATCGCAACTGGGATGCGTTCATCGTCAGCGAGGCACCCGATCCGCAGCGCATGTTCGCGCTGACCACGCATGGCGCGACGCCGTTTGCGGGTGTGGCATTCCGTCCGGGCGACGTATTCGTGTTCGGATCGGAAACGCGCGGACTGGCGCCGGCGCTGCGCGACTCGTTCGCGCCGTCGCGGCGCATCCGTCTGCCGATGCGGCCGGATAATCGCAGCCTGAATCTGTCGAATACCGTCGCCGTCGTCGTGTATGAAGCATGGCGGCAGAACGACTTTGCCGGCGGCAGTTAATTTTTTTATTGAAGGATGATCATGCTGTTACGCTCTATTTTTCTATGCGCGGCCGCGACATTGGCGGCCGCAGTTGTCCATGCGCACGATTACAAGCTCAATGATTTGCGGATCGACCATCCGTATGCGCGCACCACCGCGCCGCACCAGCCGTCCGGCGCGGCGTACCTGAGCATCGAGAACGGCGGCAAGTCCGCCGACAAGCTGGTTGCAGTCGCATCGCCAGTGGCGAAGTCGGTTGAAATTCACACGATGTCGATGGAAGGCGATGTGATGAGGATGCGCGAGGTGTCCGGCATCGAACTCGCGCCGGCGGCGAAGGTCGAGATGAAGCCGGGCCACGGCTACCACCTGATGCTGCTCGGCTTGCGCCAGCCGCTGAAGGCCGGCGACAAGTTTCCGCTGACGCTAACTTTCGAAAAAGCCGGCAAGACCGAAGTCATGGTATTCGTCGAGGATAGCGGTAAGAAAGGCGCTGCCGAAAGCAGCGCCCCCAAGCATCAGCATTGATCCGCCGGCGCGCTCAGGCGCCGTAATGACGGTATACCTTGTGGCGACCGTCGGCCTGGATCAGGATCACGTCGTAAGAGTCCTTGCGCGACCCTTCCATGCCGGGCGAACCGAGCGGCATGCCGGGCACGGCGAGGCCCTTGGCTTTCGGCCGCTCGGCCAGCAGCCGCTTGATTTCCTGCGCCGGCACGTGGCCTTCAAGCGCGTAGCCGGCGACGAATCCGGTATGACAGGAACCGAGCTCGTTCGGCACGCCGAATTTTTCGCGATAGTCGGATGGATTGGCGACATCCCGCGCCTTTACCGTGAAGCCGCTGGCGCGCAGATGCTCGACCCACAGATGGCAGCAGCCGCAGTTGGCGCTTTTGTAGACTTCAATCACCGGCGGCGCGGCTTGGGCGACGCCGATCGGCAGCAGCATTGCGGCGAGCGCGCCTTGCAGCAGTGTTCTTCGTTGCATGGTTTTTCCTCTATGGTCGAATAAGCCAGTTTTTTGGCGAGTGCGGATCAAATCTTGACCAGATCGACCACCGCTTTGACTTCGCCGGTATGCAAGCCCCGGAAGTTGTGCAATGACGGTGCCTCCCATGGCACCAGCGACGCGACATCGGCCGACGTCAGCATGCCGAGCTGGCGCAGTACCGCTATCGTGGCCGGATATAGCGCGCGCGCATTGCCGTCGGCGATCTTGACCGCGATGCCGATGCCGGCGGAACGGATGCCGACCGCCTGCACCGCTTCAGCGCCGATCTTCGCGACCCAGTCGCCGGGCGCCGCCTGCATGAAGGCGAGATCGCTGCGGCCGGTGCCGGACACCAGCTCCGGATGCGAGGTCATCGCGCGAAATAGATCGCCCATCAGGCTGCCATATTGCGGGGCCTGCTCGCCCTGCGCCAGACGCGCATAGCTCAGCGCCAGGCGCGACAGCGGCAGCGCGTAATTGGGTGCAGAGCAGCCGTCGATTCCCATGCGCAGGTCCGCTTCATCGATGCCGGCGACCTGCGCGAGACTGTGCCGGATCGCCTGTTGCAGCGGATGCGCAGGATCGACATAGTCGTCGAGCGGCTGCCCATGCTGCACGCAGTAGGCGAGGAAGCCGGCATGCTTGCCGCTGCAATTGTTGTGCAGCTGGCTGAAGCTCGCGTCCGGCGGCGGCGCCTTGTCTTCGACCGCGTAATGCAAGGGCACATGGCAGCCGCAGCGCAAATGGTGCTCGTCGCAGCCGGCCTTGTGCAGCATGCGTTGCACGAGATCGGTATGCATCGCTTCGCCGGAATGGCTGGCGCACAGCAGCGCCAGTTCGCGGTCGCCGTAGCCGAAACGCGCGGGGCCGCCGGCACGCAGGAAAGGCAGCGACTGGAACGGCTTGATGGTGGAGCGGGTGAAGGTCAGAAAATCGGGATCGCCGGCGCGATACAGCAGGCGGCCGCTGGTATCGACCACCGCGACCGCGCCGTAGTGGATCGATTCGAGCTGTCCGCCGCGCGTGACTGCGACGAGTGGGGCGAGATTCATGCCGGCCTCCGTCATGACTTGCGGACCTTCGACAACAATCTCGTGGTCGAGCGGTCGTGTTCGAAATCGATGGCCAGCGCCCGCCCGCCATAGGCGGCGACCGCGCGGCCTTCCGGGATCGCGCTCATGTCGTAGTCGCCGCCCTTGACGTAGATGTCGGGGCGCGCCTCCTGCACCGCTTGCAGTGCTGTGTCTTCATCGAAGGGCACCACCAGGCTGACGGCTTCGAGCGCGGCGAGGATCGCCATGCGGTCGTCGCAGCTGTTGATCGGGCGGTCGTCGCCTTTGCCGAGCCGCTTGACCGACGCATCGGTATTGACTGCGACCACTAGCGACGCGCCGAGTTCGCGCGCCTGCGCGAGATAGGTGACGTGGCCGCGGTGCAGGATATCGAAGACGCCGTTGGTCAATACCACCGGCTTCGGCAATTGGGCGATGCGTTGCCCGAGTTCGGCGCGCGGGCAGATTTTTTTCTCGAAATTGGGCATGGCGAAAATGAAAAGGCCGCAGGCGTTTGCCTGCGGCCCCTAGTGTAACGCGTCAATCCGGATCAGACCGCCGGCTTCAGCTGTGCCTGCAGGCGCACCGCGACTTCCTTGCGATAGCGGTTCAGGTCCTGCACCGATTCGAAGGTGCGTTCGAACAGCAGCGACATGTTGTGCAGGATGCGGTCGATGACTTTCTTTTCCCATTCGCCGTCGAACTTGATCTGGCCGTCGAGCCAGCGTTCCAGCCAGTTCGGATCGGGCAGCCGGCTCTGCACCGTGTCGTTCGGGAACAGCGCCTGGTTGACGTGCAGGTTGGTCGGATGCAGCGGCTTTTCGGTGCGGCGCGCGGAGGCCATCAGCACGCCGATTTTCGAGAACGCGGCGCGAGCGGCGTCGCCGGCCTCGCCCAGCGCCTTTTTCATGTAGCGCAGGTAGGCGCCGCCGTGGCGCGCCTCGTCCTGGCTGATGATCTTGTAGATGGACTTGATCACAGGCTCGGTGTGCCAGTCGGACGCGCAGCGATACCAGTGGTTGAGGCGGATTTCGCCGCAGAAATGCAGCATCAGGGTTTCCAGCCGCGGCGCCGGGTCAAATTCGAAGCGCACGTTATGCAGCTCTTTTTCGGTCGGCACCAGGTCCGGGCGGAAACGGCGCAGGTATTCCATCAGCACCAGCGAATGCTTTTGTTCTTCAAAGAACCAAACCGACATGAAGGCGGAAAAATCACTGTCGTCGCGGTTGTCGCGCAGAAACATTTCGGTGGCGGGCAATGCCGACCATTCGGTGATCGCGTTCATGCGGATGGTTTGCGCCTGTTCTTCCGTCAGTTTGGCCGCATCGAACTGGTCCCACGGAATGTCCTTTTCCATGTTCCAGCGCACCTGTTCGAGCGATTTGAATAGTTCTGGATACAGCATTACGCACCTTCGAGATTGAGTTAAGTGCTTGATTCTACCAAAGAAAAGGGCAAAATCCGAATTTCCGGCAAGCCGGTAGAGCCGGTTTGGAGGCCGAATTTGATACAGTGCGGCAGAATCCCCCACTTGCAACCGCTCATGTCCGAAACGCAGACGCCGCCGCCAATCCGCATTCCGCGCACCGTATGGGTGCTGGGGTTTGTCAGCCTGATGATGGACATTTCGTCGGAAATGATCCATAGCCTGTTGCCGGTATTCCTGACTGTTGCCTTGGGGGCGAGCGCGACGGCGGTTGGCGTCATCGAAGGCGTCGCGGAAGCCACTGCGCTGATTGCCAAGGTGTTCTCGGGCGTGATCAGCGATTACGTCGGCAAGCGTAAATCGCTGGCGGTACTCGGCTACGGCATGGGTGCGCTGAGCAAGCCGCTGTTCGCACTGGCGAACGGCGCCGGCTGGGTGCTGGGCGCGCGCTTCATCGACCGCATCGGCAAGGGCATCCGCGGCGCGCCGCGCGATGCGCTGATCGCGGACGTGACCGATCCGTCGGTGCGGGGCGCCGCGTTCGGGCTGCGACAGTCATTGGACACGGTCGGCGCCTTCCTCGGCCCGTTGCTGGCAATGGGATTGATGCTGTTGTGGGCCAACGATTTCCGCGCGGTGTTCTGGGTCGCGGTGATCCCCGGCGCGCTCGCGGTCGCACTGCTGGCGTTCGGGGTCAAAGAGCCGGACAAGACGCCGGCGACGGCGAAAGTGGCTTTCCCGGTGTCGCGTGCGGCGCTGAAACAGATGCCGCCGGCCTACTGGTGGGTGGTGGCGGCCGGCGCAGTGCTGACGCTGGCGCGCTTCTCGGAAGCCTTTTTGGTGTTGCGCGCGCAACAGGGCGGGCTGGCGCTGGCGCTGGTGCCGCTGGTGCTGGTGCTGATGAACATCATTTACGCCGCCTGCGCCTATCCACTCGGTCGCCTGGCCGACCGCATGAACCATCGCACGCTGCTGATGGCCGGCATCGTGCCGCTGATCGTCGCCGATCTGCTGCTCGCGCATAGCGGGCAGCTGGCCTGGGTGGGCGCCGGCGTAGTGTTCTGGGGACTGCACATGGCAGCGACCCAAGGCCTGCTGGCGGCGATGGTGGCAGACACCGCGCCGGCCGCATTGCGCGGCACCGCATTCGGCCTGTTCAATCTCGGCAGCGGCGTCGCGATGCTGGCGGCCAGCGTCGTCGCCGGCTTGCTGTGGGACCGCTTCGGCGCGGCGGCGACTTTCGAGGTGGGGGCATTGTTTGCGCTGCTCGCGCTACTGTTGCTGATGTTGCGCCGTGTCGGATTGCCGTAGCGATCCGACGACTATAATATTTCGGCGCCGCACGCAGAACTTTCGCGCATCTGGTTCTTCAAAGCATTTGTTGCTCCCGGACATGCTCTGATCGTCCTCACCTGATACCGAGGCCGCATGCGTTTTTCTTGTGCCATTGTCAAACAACTCGCGCTTGGCTCATTTTGCCTATCCATACTGGCAATGTGCTCCGCCGGCATCGCCGCGCCGACGCCGGATGACGGCCATGGCCGGCCCGTGCTGCGGCTGCCCGATCTGCCCGGCCCCGACGGCGAACCTCCGGCATATTTCGATATGCGCGAAGAAAGCGCCAGCATCGGCTATTCTGGCCGGCGCGAAAAATGGGGGGCAACGGTCGATCAGTACCTGGACCTGAGCCCGGTCGTCACGGTCGACTACGGCACGCAACTGACCAATACCGTCGGCGCCGGCGGCAGCTTCACCCGTCACAACGATTATTCGGAATTCGTGCTCAACGGGATCTACGCACCCAGGCGCAGCCTGCGCTTCCGGCTGGCGAGCGCGCAATTGCGCA
>UEXY01000158.1_pt1 | contig 19290 bp, 14 predicted proteins | sample 4301061 | NCBI WGS metagenome assembly UEXY01 (sample SAMEA4773184, study PRJEB27434) | metagenome | biome: 2259; feature: agricultural soil; material: soil | place: USA | collected 2014-09 | depth 0.25 m | reverse complement strand
TCGCGCCCGAGATCGGGCCGACGTGGCCGATCTTGACCACTTGTTCCTGTGCCGAGGCGGCCCCTGCAAACGCAAACGCCATCGCGCCGGCCAACGGAATCATTTTTGTCTTGAACTGCATAAAATATCCTCCTAAGGATTGAAAAAACACAGGGTAACTGCAACACTCACCTAAATTATTGTCTATTCAGAATTCTGAACAGGCAGACGGTACAACAGAAAAAAATGTTCGGAAAGAGTTTTTCTGCGGTTTTTCGCAATATTCATCGATTTTTATATGCCTAAATTTCATGCACTCGACAAGGTCGATCGCAAGCTGTTGAATCTGCTTCAAAAGGATAACCAGACGCCGACACGCACTCTGGCGGAGAAGGTGCATATCTCGCAGCCGACCTGTCTGCGCCGCGTTCGCGAATTGCGCGAGGCGGGCGTGATCAGTGCGGATGTCGCGTTGGTTGATCCGTTCGCGCTGGGGTACGGCATGCTGGCATTTCTCGAGGTATCGCTCAACAATCAGTCCGACGAACACATGCAGGAGTTCGAAGCGCGCATGGCGAAGGAAACCGAAGTGATGCAGTGCTACTTTGTGTCCGGCGACTATGACTATTTCCTGGTCGTGCATGTCATCGATATGGATGCGTATTACCAATTCGTGCGGCGCGTGATTTCCGGCTCAGGCAACGTGCGCCATTTCCAGTCGCGCTTTCCAATGAAGCGCGCCAAGTTCGCGACGCGCATCGCCTTCGATGAAAAGCAGGCTGAGTTGCAGGTGCGCGTCTCGAAGTAATTTCCCACTACCCTATAACGCGCTGGCGCTGACCAGGATGACAAAAGCCCCGGGATGTTCGCGTCAACGACATCACGGGGCTTTGGGCGCGGCTTGCCGAGCTTATGCTTGCGCCGGTCGCGAAGCGTTCGGATGGTCCTGCTTGTGGCGCGGAAAACCGGTGAACGCGAAATCGAGATCCGGTTGACGGCCGGACACGATCTCGGCGATCGCGCGGCCCGAACCGCAGCCCATGGTCCAGCCGAGCGTGCCATGGCCGGTATTCAGGAACAGGTTGCTGAACTTCGTCTTGCCGATATAAGGTACGTTCGACGGCGTCAGCGGACGCAGGCCGGTCCAATACACTGGATGCTCGTAATCGCATGCATCCGGGAACAGTTCGCGCGTGCGGCGCGTGATCGCTTCGCAGCGCGTGGTGTTCAGCTCGCGCGTGTAGCCGTTCAATTCGCAGGTGCCGGCAACGCGCAGGCGATCACCGAGGCGCGAGATCACCAGCTTGTGGCCGTCGTCGGTCAGCGATACCGTCGGCGTCGCGTCCGGATTGGTCACGGCATAGGTCGCGGAGTAGCCCTTGCCCGGATAAATCATCAGGTTGATGCCGAGCGGCTTGAGCAGCGGCACCGAGAAGCTGCCCATCGCCATCACGAATGCATCGGCGCGCAGCACCCGATGACGCCCTTCAGCATCGATGATCTCGACGCCGGTCACCTTCGCGGCGGCGCCACTGCCTTCTGTCAGCAAGCGCGTGATGGTGGTGTCGAATGCGAACTTCACGCCGGCATCGATGGCGCGTTTCGCCAGGCCGCTGGTGAACTTGTAAACGTCGCCGGATTCGTCGCTGGCGGTGAAGTCGCCGCCGACGATTTTGTCGCGGATGCCCGCCAGGGCCGGCTCGATCCGTACCACTTCATCGGCGCTGATCGAGTCGCGCGGGCAGCCAAGGTCACGCATCAGTTTCGCCGCCGGCAACGATTCGTTGAATTCCTTTTGATCGGTATAGAAATGCAGGATGCCGCGTGTCAGGTGATCGTACTCGATGCCGGTCTCCGCGCGCACTGCCTGCAAGGTCTGGCGGCTGTATTCGGAAATCGCGACGATCTGACGGATGTTGTCCGCGGTGCGCGCCGGCGTGCATTCGCGCAGGAAACTCAGGCCCCAGATCCATTGCAGCCATTCCGGCCGAAAGCGATACAGCAAGGGCGCGTCTTCCTTGCCCAGCCATTTCAGCAGCTTGAGCGGCGCGGAAGGATTGGCCCACGGCTCGGCGTGCGACACGGAGATCTGGCAGCCGTTGGCGAAGCTGGTTTCCTGTGCGACGCCGGGTTGGCGCTCGATGACAGTGACGTCGTGGCCTGCCTTGTTCAGAAACCATGCGGATGCGGTGCCGATAATGCCGGCGCCCAGGACGATAACTTTCATGACAAAAATCTCCGGTAAACGATAACCGAATTGTAGAAAGTTATCGATTTCTTGGGTAATCAAGAAGTCCGTCGTAATTTTTGCAGATGCTCAGAAAAATATCCGGGCTGAAGAAAGAACAAAAAAATTCCGGATTTTTTTATTTTTTTGTATTTTGCAATTTCGTGATTTCCTGCGTGACGGCGCGAGTGACGAGATCCTTGATCGAGTAGCGCAGGCCGTCCCTGATTTCGTCAGCGAGACCCGTCACCGCCGTCTGCAGCACATCCGCGAGACTGTCACGCACGCGCTGTTCGAGGACGAAATCGACGCGCTCCAGGATTTGATACAGAACGCGTTCCCTGATTTCGCCTTCCAGCCGCTCCAGCTGTTCTTGATTCCACGCCACGGCGACATGCGATTCGATTGGCGCAACTTCTTCCTGCGCTGAGGCGGCCGGGGCGTGAGGCGGCGTAGTTGCGGAGGCCGGAGCTGGCGCCGGGATGATTTCCGTCAGTACCGGAATGCCGGCGTCCTGATGTTGGTTGCTCATGCCTGGTCCGCGACGAAGTGAGTTAACGGATATCCGCGCTGCTGGTAGAAACGATAGCGTTCGCGGCCCGCCGCCTTGTCTGCGTCGTCGGCCGAGATGATTTCGAACATGCGCTCGAAGCGGGCGAAATGGGCAGGCGTGTTCGCCGATAGATTGATCAGGACCTGATGATGCGGCAATTCGGCGGCGTCGCTGTCGATCAGAACCACCGGCGTAGTCGCCGCGAGCGGATCGCCGGCCAGTACGTGCGGCACAAAATCCAGTTCGGAAAAGGTCCATAGCGCCTGGTCCAGCGTCATCAGCCCGGCCCGGTCGCCGACCAGCAGCACGATGCGGCAGTTCGCCGCGCGCGCCTTGCGCACCAGGCGGCAGCTGTAAGCGATCTTGTCCGGCACGTTGCTGTGAAAATCGATTCGGGTCATGCCGCTGCGCCCTGCCTGGGTTGGAAGAGGGCTTCCATATCAGAAGCGGAATCCGGGCGGCGCATTGCCGATCGCGGGCGGCAATGCGGTGGTCGCCGGTCTCTCTACCGTCCGATCGCTGTTTTCTCCATTGCCCTGCTTGGCGATCGCCGTCTTTGGCGCGGGCGCTGCGGCTTCCGCCCGCGGATTGCGGTAGTTGTGCGGCAATTTGCTGGTTTCCGGATAGCCTGCGGCGCTTAGCGCTGCGTTCCACGCGCCCGGCTCGAAGCCGCGCTCTTTCGAGCGGCCGATAGTCAGCAAAGGCAGCTGTCCTTCGCCGCCCATTTGACGGAACTGCGCAACGTCTTCATTGCTGTTGACGGTTTTTTCGCCGAACGGGATGCCGCGCTCGGACAGCAGCTTGCGGCCGTCGTCGCAGGGAATGCAATTGCGCGTCGTGTACAGCGTGACCGGATGACTCTTCATCGCTTCCGACAACTCGAACGGGAAATCGGCCGCATTGGCGCCGCCGATCGTCAGCGACTTGGTTTCGACGCGCGTCGCTGCCGCCGGCGGCGGCGCGTCGCTGTAGGTCACCTTGCCGTCCGGTCCGACCCATTTGTACAGCTGTGCATGGGCTGTCGCAGCACCTAACAGAAGCAGTATCGAACACGATTGCAGCACACGTTTCATTTTCTTCCCTTGTCCTCAAGACGCCATGCCGCTATGGCGCAGTAAAGCATCGATACTCGGCTCCCGTCCGCGGAAGGCCTTGAACGATTCGAGCGCCGGCCGCGACCCGCCCATTGCCAGGATTTCGCGCTGGAATTTACGCCCCGTTTCGGTCGACAGGATATTGCCGCCGCTCGCACCCGCTTCCTCGAAGGCGCCGTAGGCATCGGCCGACAAGACCTCCGCCCATTTGTAGCTATAGTATCCCGCCGCGTAGCCGCCGGCGAAGATGTGTCCGAACGAATTCTGGAAGCGGTTGAACGGCGGCGGAATCATGACCGCGAACTGGTGGCGCACTTCGTCGAGCACATCCTGCACCGATCGCGCACCGTAGGGATCGTGGTCGAAGTGCAGGCGCATGTCGAACAGCGCGAACTCCACCTGGCGCAGCGTCTGCAGTCCGGACTGGAAGTTCTTGGCGGCGATCATCTTGTCGAACAGCGCACGCGGCAGCGGTTCGCCGGTCTCGGCATGGGCCGTCATGTGCTGCAGCACGTCCCATTCCCAGCAAAAATTTTCCATGAATTGCGACGGCAGTTCGACCGCATCCCACTCGACGCCGGAGATGCCGGACACACCGAGTTCGTCGACCTGCGTCAGCATGTGATGCAGGCCGTGGCCGAATTCGTGGAACAGCGTGATTACCTCGTCATGCGTGAACAGCGCCGGCCTGGTCTTGCCGTCGACCACCGCCGGTTCGGTGAAATTGCAGGTCAGGTAGGCGACCGGCGTCTGCACCGTCGAACCGATCAGCCGGCGTCCGCGCGCATCGTCCATCCAGGCGCCGCCGCGCTTGCCCGGGCGCGCGTACAGATCAAGATAGAACTGGCCGACCAGCTGGCCGTCCTTTTCAATGCGGAAGAACTTGACATCCTTGTGCCAGGCGGTCGCGCTGTCCGGTTTGACGTCGACTGCGAACAGTGTCTGCACCACGCGGAACAGGCCTTCGATGACTTTCGGCTCCGGGAAATACTGCTTCACTTCCTGCTCGGAAAACGCGTAGCGTTGTTCGCGCAATTTTTCGGATGCATAGGTGACATCCCACGCTTCCAGCGTATCGAGCCCGAGCTCCTTCTTCGCAAAGTTGCGCAGTTCGGCCAGGTCGTTTTCCGCGAACGGGCGCGCGCGCTGCGCCAGGTCGGCGAGAAAGCCGATCACCTGTTGCGGCGTCTCGGCCATTTTTGGCACTAGCGACACTTCGGCGAAATTGCCGAAGCCGAGCAACTTCGCTTCTTCATCGCGCAGCTTCAAGATCTCCGCGATGTTCCGCGTGTTGTCCCATTCCGGTTTGGCGCCGAGTTCGGACGCCTTGGTGGCATTCGCGCGATAGATCGTTTCGCGCAATGCGCGCTTGTCCGCATATTGCAGGATCGGAAAATACGATGGGAAGTGCAGCGTAAATTTGAAACCGGACCTGCCATCTTTTTCCGCCGCGCTGCGTGCCGCCTGCTTCACGTCGTCCGGCACGCCCGCGAGCTCGGATGCATCCTCGACGAACAGCGCGTAGTCGTTGGTGGCGTCGAGCACATTTTCGGAAAACTTGGTCGACAGCGCCGCCTGCTGTTCCTGGATTTGCGCGAAGCGCTCCTTCTTGTCGTCCGGCAGTTCGGCGCCGCCGAGACGGAAATCGCGCAGCGCATTCTCGATGATCTTCTTGCGGGCGGCGGAAAGCGTTTCGTATTCGCCGCTTGCCTTCAAGGCCTTGTACTTGTCGAACAGCGCCAGGTTTTGTCCCAGTTCGGTCCAGAACTCGGTGACCTTCGGCAGATTCTCGTTGTAGGCGGCGCGCAATTCCGGCGTGTCGACCACCGCATTCAAATGGCTGACGATGCTCCATGCGCGTCCAAGTTTTTCGGTCGCGTTGTCCAGCGGTTCGACGAAGCCGTCCCAGGTGACGCTGTCCATCGGCGCTTCAAAGCGCGCGACCACCGCGCGATTCTCGTCCAGCAGCATGGAAACGGCGGGGGTGACATGCTCCGGCTTGACGGCGTCGAAACGCGGCAGGTCGGAAAAGTCGAGCAGGGGATTCGAGGCGGAATTCATCGGGTTCTTTCTGCGGCTTCAATGGTGTTAACGAGCAGCATCGTAATCGTCATCGGCCCGACGCCGCCAGGCACCGGCGTGATATAGCCGGCGACTTCCTTGGCGTGGGCGAAATCGACGTCGCCACACAGCTTGCCGTGGTCGTCGCGGTTCATGCCGACATCGATCACGACCGCGCCAGGCTTGATCATGTCGGCTGTGACGATGTTACGTTTGCCGGTGGCGACCACGAGAATGTCGGCCTGTCGCGTGTGATGGCCGAGATCCCGGGTCTTCGAATTGCAGATGGTGACGGTGGCGCCCGCCTGCAATAGCAGCATTGCCTGCGGTTTGCCCACGATGTTGGAGGCACCGACCACCACCGCGTTGGCACCGCGCACGGGGTAATCGATCGATTCCAGCATCTTCATCACGCCGTACGGTGTGCACGGGCGGAACAGCGGCTGGCCGGTCATCAACAGGCCGACATTGCTGATATGGAAGCCGTCAACATCCTTTTCAGCGGCGATTGCTTCGATCACCTTATGCGCATTGATGTGCGCGGGCAAGGGAAGCTGCACCAGGATGCCATTGACTTTTGGGTCATTGTTCAACGCATCAATGCGCGCCAGCAGCGCTTCTTCGCTCAAATCGGCATCATATTTTTCCAACACCGAATAAATGCCGTTGTCTTCGCAGGCCTTGACCTTGTTGCGCACATAGACCTGCGACGCCGGGCTGTCGCCGACAAGCACCACGGCCAGGCCGGGCTGCCTGCCGTTGGCACTGAGCGCGGCCGCGCGCCTGGCGACGTCGGCACGCAATTGTTGGGAGAGCAGGGTTCCATTGATGAGTTGTGCAGGCATGGTTGTCGATGAGGTAAGTACGGTTTAAAACAAGATTATAAGTCGGCACGCAGAGGGAGGCGGTAATCCGCAGTGCCAGAAATGCTGCGCCGCCACAGGGAAATACCATATTATGAAAATTAATCTCGTAATTTGAAAAGTTGAAAAAGTGCTGATACAATCTTTGCACCGCGCACCAACACGGCCATTTCTTGTCAAAAAATACTCGACCATGACATTGGTCGGGGCAAGCATTTAACTAGGAGACGTAACATGTCCGCCCAGCTCGACCAAGTGTTGGCGCAAGCCGCCAATGATCCCGATGTGATGGAAACGCAAGAGTGGCTCGATGCACTCGAAGCCGTGATCGAAACCGAAGGCCCGGAACGTGCGCACTACCTGATGGAGCGCATGATCGACCTGGCCCGTCGTCGCGGCGCCCACATCCCATTCTCCAGCAATACCGCCTACGTCAACACCATCCCCGCTCATCTCGGCGAACACTGCCCGGGCAACCTCGAATACGAAGAGCGCCTGCGCTCTTGGATGCGCTGGAACGCGATGGCGATGGTAGTCAAGGCGAACCGCGCCGACGGCGATCTCGGCGGCCATATTTCCAGCTTCGCTTCGCTCGCCAACATGCTGGGTATCGGCTTCAACCATTTCTGGCATGCGCCGAGTGCAGAGCATGGCGGCGACCTGCTGTATATCCAGGGCCACTCATCGCCCGGCATCTACGCCCGTTCCTTCCTCGAAGGCCGTTTGAGCGAAGAACAATTGCTGAATTTCCGCCGCGAAGTGGACGGCAAGGGCCTGTCTTCCTATCCGCACCCCAAGCTGATGCCGGATTATTGGCAATTCCCGACCGTGTCAATGGGTCTCGGTCCGCTGATGGCGATTTATCAAGCGCGCTTTCTGAAATACCTGCACGCGCGCGAGATCGCCAAGACCGACAACCGCAAGGTATGGGTCTTCTGCGGCGACGGCGAAATGGACGAGCCGGAATCGATGGGCGCGATCGGCATGGCCGGCCGCGAACGGCTCGACAACCTGGTGATGATCGTCAACTGCAACCTGCAGCGCCTGGACGGTCCGGTGCGCGGCAACGGTAAGATCATTCAGGAACTCGAAGGCGAATTCCGAGGCGCCGGCTGGAATGTGATCAAGGTGATCTGGGGCGGCTATTGGGATGAGCTGCTGGCGCGCGACAAGGAAGGCATCCTGCAGCGCGTGATGATGGAAACCGTCGACGGCGAATACCAGAATTACAAGGCCAAGGATGGCGCGTACGTGCGCAAGCATTTCTTCGGCAAGCATCCGAAGCTGCTGGAAATGGTCAGCAAGATGTCGGACGAGGACATCTGGAGCCTGAACCGCGGCGGCCACGATCCGCACAAGATCTACGCTGCATTCAAGCAGGCGCAAGAGCACAAGGGCCAGCCGACCGTGCTGCTGGTCAAGACCATCAAGGGCTTCGGCATGGGCAAGTCGGGCGAGGCGCGCAATACCGCGCATCAGACCAAGAAGCTCGACGACGAGGCGATCCGCGAAATGCGCGACCGCTTTGCGATCCCGATTCCGGATGACAAGCTTCCGGAAATTCCGTTCTTCAAGCCGGCTGACGATGCGCCGGAAATCAAATACTTGCACGAGCGCCGCCAGGCTCTCGGCGGCTATCTGCCGCAACGTCGCATGAAGGCAGATGAAATATTGCCGGTGCCGGAACTGTCGGCGTTCAAAGCGGTGCTCGACCCGACCGCCGAAGGCCGTGAAATTTCGAGCACGCAAGCGTTCGTGCGCATCATCACCACACTGTTGCGCGACCAGAATCTGAGCAAGCGCGTGGTACCGATCCTGGTCGACGAGACGCGTACTTTCGGCATGGAAGGCCTGTTCCGCCAGATCGGCATCTTCAATCAGCAAGGGCAGCTGTACGAGCCGGTCGACAAGGATCAGGTGATGTACTACCGCGAGGACAAGGCCGGCCAGATCCTGCAGGAAGGCATCAACGAGGCGGGCGGCATGAGTTCCTGGATTGCTGCGGCGACGTCGTACTCGACCAGCAACCGCATCATGATCCCGTTCTACATCTATTACTCGATGTTCGGCTTGCAGCGCGTCGGCGATCTGGCGTGGGCGGCGGGCGACATGCGCGCGCGCGGCTTCCTGCTGGGCGGCACCGCGGGACGCACTACCTTGAACGGCGAGGGCCTGCAGCATGAGGACGGCCATAGCCACATCATCGCGTCGACCATTCCGAACTGCCTGCCGTACGATCCGACTTTCGCGCACGAAGTGGGAGTCATCATGCATGACGGCTTGAAGCGCATGATCGAGAAGCAGGAAGACGTGTTCTACTACATCACCCTGATGAACGAGAACTATAGTCACCCGGGCCTGAAGCCGGGCACCGAGCAGGACATCATCAAGGGGCTGTATCTGCTGCAGGAAGGCGACAAGAAGGCCAAGCAGCGCGTGCAGCTGATGGGTTCGGGCACCATTCTGCGCGAAGTCATTGCCGCCGCCGAATTGCTGAAGAACGACTGGGGCATCACTGCCGATGTCTGGTCCGCGCCGTCCTTCACGCTGCTGGCGCGCGATGGCCAGGACGTGGAGCGCTGGAACCTGCTGCACCCGGCCGACGAGCCGCGCGTCGCGCACGTGACCAAGCAGTTGCAACCCACGTCCGGCCCGATCGTGGCGTCGAGCGACTACATGCGCACGTTCGCCGAGCAGATCCGCGCGTTCATGCCGAAGGGCCGTAATTACAAGGTGCTGGGAACCGACGGCTTTGGTCGTTCCGACAGCCGCGAGAAGCTGCGCGAGTTCTTCGAGGTCAACCGTTATTTCGTGACTATCGCGGCGCTCAAGGCCCTGGCGGAGGACGGCGCCATCAAGCCGGCGGTGGTGGCGGATGCCATCGTGAAATATGGCCTCGATCCGAATAAACCGAATCCAGTGACGCTGTAACTCGGAATTAACAAGACTAACAATCTCCCTCCTTCAACGGGGGCTGGGCGAAGATGGGTAGGCTTGCGTTCGATCGCGGCTACCCGTATCCCTGGCTCCTGCCCCTGAGGGGAAAGGGAATGAACGGAGCTAAAGCTATGGGTATGGTGGAAGTCAAAGTCCCGGATATCGGCGACTTCAAGGAAGTCGAAGTGATTGAACTGATGGTGAAGCCGGGCGACACGATCAAGGTCGATCAGTCGTTGATCACGGTGGAGTCGGACAAGGCCAGCATGGAAATTCCGTCCAGCCATGCCGGCGTGATCAAGGAATTGAAGGTAAAGATCGGCGACAAGGTGGCCGAGGGCTCGTTGCTGCTGGTCCTCGAAACCGAGGGTGCGGCCGCGCCCGCGCCGGCACCTGCGGTCGCGGCGGCTGCCGCCGCTCCGGCGCTGGCGGTTGCGTCGGCAGCACCGGCGGCGGCGCAACCGCCAGCGCCGACGCTGACGCTGGTCGAATCGAAGCCGTCGCCTACGGCATCGCTCGGCCCGCGTGAAGGCAATGGCGCGAAACCGCATGCATCGCCGTCGGTGCGCAAATTCTCGCGCGAACTCGGCGTCGACTTGGTGCGTCTGGCCGGCACCGGCCCGAAAGGCCGCATCCTGCATGAAGACGTACAGAACTACGTGAAGGCCGTGATGGCCGGCCGCGCCGACGTCGGCGGAGCCGCACCCGCGGCCAAGGGCGGCGGTATCGGCCTCGACCTGTTGCCGTGGCCGTCGCTGGACTTCTCCAAGTTCGGTCCAACCGAATTGCAGCCGCTGCCGCGCATCAAGAAGATCAGCGGCCCCAATCTGCATCGCAACTGGGTGATGATTCCGCATGTGACGCAGTTCGACGAAGCCGACGTCACCGAGCTGGAAGAGTTCCGCAAGGAGTCCAACACGGCGATGGCGAAATCTGGCGTCAAGCTGACCATGCTGGCGTTCGTGATCAAGGCCAGCGTCGCGGCGCTGAAGAAGTTCCCGGCCTTCAATGCTTCGCTGGACGCCAACGGCGAGAACCTGATCCTGAAGCAGTACTACAACATCGGCTTTGCGGCCGATACGCCGAACGGACTGGTGGTGCCGGTGGTCAAGGACGCCGACAAGAAAGGTATCGTGCAGATCGCGCAGGAAATGGCCGAGCTGTCCGCGCAGGCGCGCGAAGGCAAGCTGAAGCCGGCTGACATGCAGGGCGCGAGCTTCACCATTTCTTCGCTCGGCGGCATCGGCGGCACCGCGTTCACGCCTATCATCAACGCGCCGGAAGTGGCCATCCTCGGGCTGTCGAAGTCGGCGATCAAGCCGGTATGGGACGGCAAGCAGTTCGCTCCGCGCCTGATGCTTCCGACTTCGCTGTCATATGACCATCGCGTGATCGATGGCGCAATGGGCGCGCGCTTCTCCGGCTATCTGGCGGACGTGCTGGGCGACATGCGCAAGACATTGCTGTAATCCAATGGCCGGGGAGGGGCGTCGCAGCGCGTGGAAAATGAGAAAATCTCTCTCTTTTCCCCAAAGACCTGGCGCTTCCTTTCTTGCTTACGGAGATCAACAATGACCACCTGCGTCGTCGTCAAAAAGAACAACGAAATTGCGATCGCGTCCGACTCGCTCGTCACTTTCGGCGACACTCGCCTGTCGCATGCCTACGAAGTGAACGAAAAGATTTTTTCGGTGGGCGATTCCTACGTCACGCTGGCCGGCACCGCCGCCCACTTTCCGGTGATGCGCAAGCTGCTGACCGGCATGGGCGAGGAGTGCAGGCTGGCCAGCCGCGATGAAGTGTTCGAGACCTTTTCGAAGGTGCATGAAATACTCAAGGAAAGATATTTTCTGAATACGAAGGAAGACGAAGACGATCCGTACGAGTCGTCGCAGATCACCGCACTGATCGCCAATCCGCACGGCATCTTCGGCATCTATTCGTACCGCGAAGTGTTCAGCTTCGACCGCTTCTGGGGAATCGGTAGCGGACGCAATTTTGCGCTGGGTGCGATGTATGCGGCCTATGACCGCGCGGCGAGCGCAAGGGAAGTAGCGGAAATCGGCGTGCATGCCGGCGCGGAGTTCGACAAAAGTACATCGGGGCCGTTCCGGATCCACAGTATTCCGATGAAAGACTAAAGCACCTCTTCCGCGAAGAGGATAAAAACATGGAGCTAAAGCTATGAGCCTGATTGAAGTGAAGGTCCCGGACATCGGCGACTTTAAGGAAGTCGAAGTCATCGAATTGCTGGTCAAGCCCGGCGACGCCATCAAGGTCGACCAGTCGCTGGTGACCGTCGAATCCGACAAGGCCAGCATGGAGATCCCTTCCAGCCACGCCGGCGTGGTGAAGGAACTGAAGGTCAAGCTCGGCGACAAGGTGGCCGAAGGATCGTTGCTGCTGATGCTGGAAGAGTCGGAAGGCGCTGCTGCGCCGGCGCCCGCACCCGCAGCTGCTCCTGCCGCCGCTCCTGCTCCGGCTCCTGCCGCCGCGGCACCGGCTCCGGTTGCCAGCAGCTACGCCGGCAAGGTCGATGTCGAATGCGACATGCTGGTGCTCGGCGCCGGTCCCGGCGGCTACTCGGCCGCATTCCGCTCGGCCGATCTCGGCATGGCGACGGTGCTGGTAGAAAAGTATGCGACGCTCGGCGGTGTCTGTCTGAACGTCGGCTGCATTCCGTCGAAGGCGCTGCTGCACGTCGCCGCCGTGATCGACGAAACCGCGGCGATGGCCGCGCATGGCGTCAGCTTCGGCAAGCCGCAGATCGATATCGACAAGCTGCGCGACTATAAGGAAAAGGTCATCAAGAAGATGACCGGCGGCCTGTCCGGCATGGCGAAGGCGCGCAAGGTCAACGTGGTGCAGGGCGTCGGCCAGTTCGTCGGCCCGAATCACCTTGAAGTCACCGCCGCCGACGGCAGCAAGAAAACCGTGCAGTTCAAGCAGGCGATTATTGCCGCCGGTTCTTCGGTGGTGAAGCTGCCGTTCGTGCCGGAAGATCCGCGCATCGTCGATTCCACCGGAGCGCTGGAATTGCGCGCGGTGCCGAAGCGTATGCTGGTCATCGGCGGCGGCATCATCGGCCTCGAAATGGCGACTGTGTATTCGACGCTCGGCGCGCGCATCGATGTGGTCGAAATGCTGGACGGCCTGATGCAGGGCGCCGACCGTGACCTGGTCAAGGTCTGGCAGAAATTCAACGAGAAGCGTTTCGACAAGGTGATGACCAAGACCAAGACGGTCGCGGTCGAAGCGCTGAAGGAAGGCATCAAGGTCACCTTCGAAAGCGCCGATCCGTCGATTGCCGCACCCGAGCCGCAACTGTACGACATGGTGCTGGTCGCAGTGGGCCGCAGCCCGAACGGCAAGAAGATCGCGGCCGACAAGGCCGGCGTCGCGGTCACCGACCGCGGTTTCATCAATGTCGATTCGCAAATGCGCACCAACGTGCCGCACATCTTCGCGATCGGCGACCTGGTCAGCCAGCCGATGCTGGCGCACAAGGCGGTGCACGAAGCACACGTGGCGGCCGAAGCCGCGTCCGGCGAGAAGTCATATTTCGATGCACGCGTGATTCCGTCTGTCGCCTACACCGATCCGGAAGTTGCCTGGGTCGGCATCACCGAAGACGAAGCCAAGGCCAAGGGCATCAAGCTGGAGAAAGGCCTGTTCCCGTGGGCGGCGAGCGGCCGCGCAGTCGCCAACGGCCGCGACGAAGGTTTCACCAAGCTGCTGTTCGACGCCGATACGCATCGCATCGTCGGCGGCGCCATCGTCGGCACGGACGCGGGCAACATGATCAGCGAAATCGCGCTGGCGATCGAAATGGGCGCCGACGCGGTCGATATCGGCAGGACCATCCATCCGCATCCGACGCTGGGCGAGTCGATCGGCATGGCGGCGGAAGTGTTCGAAGGCGTGTGCACGGACTTGCCGCCGGTGCGGAAGAAGTAAGCCTCCGCGGCTTGAAATAAAAAAGGGCGGCGCTCGATCAGCGCCGCCCTTTTTTATGTGGCCTGGGTGGAGCGTGGCGCAACCCGGGTTGCGCTGCGCTCCACCCAGGCTACGGGCTTTTATTGCTCCAGCTTGATCAGCACTTCGGACAACATCGCAATCATCTGATCGATTTCTTCCGTCGTCACGTTCAGCGCCGGCATGAAGCGCAGCAAGTCCGGGCGCGGCGAGTTCAGCAGCAGGCCGACCGGGCCCATATCGCGCGCGGTCTCGACGATCTTCGGGCCGATGTCCTTGCCGAGCTTCAGCGCGCGCAGCAGCCCTTCGCCGCGCTCGCCTTCGAGGCCGTGCTTGTCGCACAGCTTGAGCAGTTCCGCACGCAGGTACGCGCCCTTGTCCTTCACCGACTGCAGGAAGCCGGGCTTCAGCAATTCATTCAGCACCGCGATGCCGACCGCGGTCATGACTGGGTTGCCGTTGTAGGTGCCGCCCTGTTCGCCTGGTTGGAAGCAGGCCACTTCTTCGCGCGCCAGCAGCGCCGCCAGCGGCAGGCCGCCACCGATGCCTTTGCCCAGCGTCATGATGTCCGGCTCGATGCCCGACAGCTGGTGCGCGAACAGTTCTCCGGTGCGTCCCATTCCGGCCTGCACTTCATCGACGATCAGCAGCAGCTTGTGCTGCTGCGTCAATGCGCGCAGCGCCTGCATGAACTCGCGCGTCGCGGGAATCACGCCGCTTTCGCCCTGCACCGGTTCCAGCATCACGGCGACGGTCTTGTCGGTGATGAGTTTCTCGACGCTGCCGATGTCGTTCAGTTCGGCCTTGAAGAAACCCGGCACCTGCGGCGCGAACATCGTGTCCCAGCCGTCCTTGCCGCTGGCGGACATGGTTGCCAGCGTGCGGCCGTGGAAGCTGTGGTTGAAGGTGATGATTTCGTACCGACTGTCGCCGGCGGCGCTCTGATTGAGCTTGCCCCATTTGCGCGCCAGCTTGATCGCGCCTTCGTTGGCTTCGGCGCCGCTGTTGGCGAAGAACACCCGATCGAAGCAGGAGTTTTCCGTCAGCAGCGACGCCAGCACGATCGACGGCTCGTTGTAGAAGGCCGGCGACGGATTGATCAGCTTGCCGGCCTGCGCGCCGATCGCGTCGACGACGCATTGCGGTGAATGGCCGAGGCAGTTGACCGCCCAGCCCTGCAGGTAGTCGAGATAGCGCTTGCCGTTATGATCGGTCAGCCACATGCCGCGGCCTTCGGTGAACACGAGCGATGGCCGGTTGGTGATATGCATGAGGGCGTTGACGTCGTACTGGCTGAATTCCATCTCGAAGCTCCGGTAAGTAATAAAGGATCAAAAAAAAAGCCACAGGACCGGCCTGTGGCTTGGTGAGCGGCTGACGCTTACACGCACGGCATCCCTGGTTGAGGCAGCGGGGTACGGCGTCGCAAGGGTTTGGCTGTTGCATTCATGCAGCCAATCTTATGATGTTTTGCGCAGTGCGTCAAAAACTATTTCATTGCCAAATCTTCACTTGCCGCGTCCGCTTCCGACGTAAACGCATCGGCATAGAACTCGTCTTCCGGCAGCTTGCACCGCGCGACGAAATCGCGCTTCGCCGAGTCGACCACGATGGGCGCGCCGCACGCGTACACCTGGTGGCCGGACAGGTCCGGCAGGTCGGAGATCACCGCGCGATGCACAAAACCGGTACGGCCGTTCCAGCGGTCTTCCGGCAGCGCATCGGAAATCACCGGCACATACTTGAAGTTGGGCAGCGTGCGCGCCCATTCTTCGCACAGAGCATGCATGTACAGATCCCGCGGACGGCGTCCGCCCCAGTACAGCGTCATCGGCCGTTCGGTCCCGGCGTGGATTGCCTGCTCGATGATCGCCTTGATCGGCGCGAAACCGGTTCCGGAAGCCAGCAGCACCATCGGCTTGTCCGAATCCTCGCGCAGGAAGAAGGTGCCCAGCGGTCCTTCGAAGCGCAGGATGTCGCGCTCCTTCATGGTGTTGAATACATGATCGGTGAACACGCCGCCGTACATGTGGCGAATGTGCAACGTAATCTGTTCGTCCAGGTGCGGCGCATTCGCCATGCTGTAGCTGCGGCGCTTGCCGTCTTTCAGCAGGAATTCGATGTACTGGCCGGCCTTGTATTGCAGCCGTTCATTGGCCGGCAATTGCAGCGACAGCACGACCACGTCGTCGGCCACCTTGTCGATCTTGGCGACGCGGCTCGGCAGCTTCTTGATCGGGAATTCGCCGACGCCGAGCACTTCGCGCGCTTCGATCACGAGGTCGGAATGCGGCGTCGCGCAGCAGAACAGCGCAAAGCCCTTTTCTTCTTCCGCGACCGGCAGCGCTTTTTCCTGATGTGCGCCGTGCGTGATCGAGCCATCTAGCAGCTTGCCCTTGCAGGTACCGCAGGCGCCGTTCTTGCAACCGTAAGGCAGGCCGACGCCGGCGCGGATGGCCGCAGTCAATACGGCTTCGCCGTCGTCGCAAGTGAATTGCCGACCGCTCGGCTGAACTGTTACTTGGAAAGTCATACAATCCCGATGATGAAAAATAATGAAGCCACACGCACAAGCCGGCTCAAGCGGCCGCGCTTGCTGATTCTCGGATGCGGAGATGTCGGCATGCGTTTGCTGCCGCTGCTGCGCGATCGCTTTCGCGTGTTCGCCGTTACCAGCCAGGCCGCGCGCTGCGCCGAATTGCGCGCCGCCGGCGCCGTGCCGCTGATCGCCGACCTTGACCAGCCAGCCACGCTGGCGCGGCTGGCCGGCATCGCGCAGTACGTCGTGCATCTCGCGCCGCCGCAGTCGGAAGGACTGAAAGACCGCCGCACCCGTAATTTGACCGCCATTTTACCCGACCGCGCGATACTCGTTTATATCAGCACCACCGGCGTCTATGGCGATTGCGGCGGGGCGCTGGCGGATGAGACGCGACCGCTGAATCCGCAGAACGCGCGTGCCAAACGGCGCGTCGATGCCGAGCAGGCATTGCGCCGCTGGGCGCGGCGCTCCGGTTCGCGTCTCGCGATCTTGCGCGTGCCGGGCATTTATGCCGCTGATCGGCTGCCGCTGGAGCGGCTACGAAAGGGCACGCCGGCGCTGCGGCCGGAAGATGATGTGTACACCAACCACATCCATGCGGACGATCTGGCGCGTATTGCGGCGCTGGCCTTGTTCCGCGCGCAATCGTGCCGCGTTTATCACGCGGTCGATGATACGGACATGAAGATGGCCGAGTATTTCGATGCCGTCGCTGAAAGCTGTGGACTGTCCAAGCCACCGCGCCTGCCGCGCGTCGAGCTGAGCCGGGCGGTATCGCCGATGCTGCTGTCGTTCATGTCGGAATCGCGGCGCCTGACGAATGAGCGGATCAAGACGGAACTCGGCGTACGCTTGCAGCATGCGACCGTGCGCGACACATTGGCAATGCTGCAAGCAGGCAATCCTTGATAGCGGTGCTTGACCTTCCTATCATGGTAAGGTCGATAATCGATGCATGAACAATTCTCAAGGACGGCATCATGAGCGCGTTACTCCAGGCCACGCGATCCGCTACGCATGAATTCAGCGTCAATATCGAAGGCATGAGCTGTGCATCCTGCGTCGCGCGCATCGAGAAGGCGCTGCAGGCGGTGCCCGGCGTCATGACGGCAAACGTCAATCTCGGCACCGAGAGCGCGACCGTGGTCGCCGCGCCCGAAGTCGATTTCGGCAGAGTACAGCAGGCAATCGAGAAAGCCGGCTACGGCGTCGCGCAGCAAGCGCTCGATCTCGACATCGAGGGCATGAGCTGCGCATCCTGCGTCGGGCGCGTGGAAAAGGCCCTGCGCAAGGTCGACGGCGTGATCGATGCCAGCGTCAATCTGGCGACCGAATCCGCGCACGTGCGTGCCGGCGCGGGCTTGCAGGCAGAAGCGCTGACCGCCGCCATCGAGGCGGCCGGCTATCAGGCGCGGCTGCATCGCGACGCGACGATTGTCGAGCAGCAGCGGAAGCCGCAGGACAAGGAGCTGCAGCGCGTGATTTTCGCGGCATTGCTGTCGTTGCCGCTGTTGCTTCCGATGCTGTTCGGGTTGTTCGGCAAGCATTGGATGCTTTCCGGCTGGCTGCAGCTTGCGCTGGCGACGCCGGTGCAATTCTGGCTCGGCGCGCGTTTCTATCGCAGCGGATGGAAGGCGGTGAAGGCCGGTGCCGGCAACATGGATCTGCTGGTCGCACTCGGAACCAGCGCAGCCTACGGCCTGAGCGTTTATCAGTTGCTGACGCACAGCGTGGACGGCATGCCGCATCTGTATTTCGAGGCGTCGGCTGTGGTCATCACGCTGGTCCTGCTCGGCAAATGGCTGGAAGCGCGCGCGAAGCGGCAGACTACAGCGGCGATCCGCGCATTGCAGGTGCTGCGTCCCGCCATCGCGCGCGTGCGGCGCAATGGTATCGATACCGATGTGCCGATCGAACAGGTTCGGTTGGGCGACCTGGTCGTGGTGCGCCCCGGCGAGCGCGTCGCGGTGGACGGCACCGTGCTCGAAGGCATCAGCCAGGTCGACGAATCGCTGATCACCGGCGAGAGCTTGCCGGTCTCGAGACAGGCGGGCGACAAGGTGACCGGCGGCGCGATCAATGCGGAAGGTCTGCTGCTGGTGCGCACCGAAGCGGTCGGTGCCGAAACTACGCTGGCGCGCATTATCCGCCTGGTCGAGAGTGCGCAGTCGGCGAAGGCGCCGGTCCAGCACCTGGTCGACAAGGTCAGCGCGATCTTCGTGCCTGTCGTGTTGCTGATTGCCTTCGTCACTTTCTGCGGATGGTGGTTTGCCGGCGGCGGCGTCGAGCACGCGATCATCAATGCGGTGGCGGTGCTGGTGATCGCCTGTCCGTGCGCGCTCGGACTGGCGACGCCGGCGGCGATCATGGCCGGCACTGGCGTCGGCGCGAAACACGGCATTTTGATCAAGGACGCGGAGGCGCTGGAGATCGTGCATGCGATCACGACGGTGGTGTTCGACAAGACCGGCACGCTGACGGTAGGCAAGCCGGCATTGATCGAAGCGCTGGCGCTCGGTATCGCGCAGGACGAGCTGCTGCGCCTTGCGGCATCCGTTCAGCAAGGCAGCGAACATTCGCTGGCGCGCGCCGTGGTTGACGCGGCTGCCGCAAAAGCGGTGGCGGTCGTAGCGGCGACCGACGTCGCCGCGTTGCCCGGACGCGGTGTCGCGGCAACGGTCGATGGACGCCGGCTGAAACTGGGCAGCACGCGGCTGATGCAGGAACTCGGGATCGACACCGGCCCGCTGGCCGCGCGCGCGGCGGAACTCGAACGCAATGGCAACACGATTTCATGGCTGGCCGACGTCGGTGGCGGCCAGCGCCTGCTCGGCCTGCTGGCGTTCGGCGATCGGCTCAAGCCGAGCGCACCGCAGGCGCTGGATCGCTTGCACGCGCTCGGCGCGAAGACCGTGCTGCTGACCGGCGACAACCAGGGAAGCGCGGCGGCGGTCGGGGCGGCACTCGGTATCGACCAGGTCGTCGCCGAAGTGCTGCCGGAGGACAAGGCAAACAAAGTCGCCGCATTGAAGGGCAGCGGACAGATTGTCGCGATGGTC
>UEXY01000038.1_pt1 | contig 19535 bp, 28 predicted proteins | sample 4301061 | NCBI WGS metagenome assembly UEXY01 (sample SAMEA4773184, study PRJEB27434) | metagenome | biome: 2259; feature: agricultural soil; material: soil | place: USA | collected 2014-09 | depth 0.25 m | reverse complement strand
AATGGGTCGAACAGAGTCGCACGCCCATGTTTGCCCCAACGTCTGCTTTGTGGATGTCAGCGGCCACCAGCGAGTTGGTCAATTGAAACCGGCACGCTGCTCAATGACCACCAGCACCTGCAATTAGCGGTGGGTTCTGCATCATCGCCACCTGCTCGCGCAGTTCAAGAATGCGATCCTGCCAGTAGCGAACACTGCCGAACCACGGAAAAGCAGCGGGAAATGCTGGGTCGTGCCAACGGCGGGCGATCCATGCGCTGTAATGAATCAGGCGCAGCGTGCGTAACGCTTCTACGAGATGCAATTCGCGGTCATCAAACTCCCGGAATGTCTCGTAGCCTCGGACCAGCGCCGCAAATTGGCCCCGTACCTCCAATTCGTTTCCTGAAAGTAGCATCCACAGGTCTTGGATCGCGGGTCCCATGCGGCTATCGTCGAAATCGACGAAATGCGGGCCGTTATCGGTCCAAAGGAGGTTTCCAGGATGGCAGTCGCCGTGCAACCGCAGCATCTGAACGTCGCCGGCGCGCTGGTAGGCGAGGCCAATCCCATCGAGCGCCTGGTCGACGACGCTAATCCATGCCGTTCGCAATTCCTCGGGTAGCCAGTCGCCGGCAGCGAGAAAGTTACGCGATTCGACACCGTAGCTCTGAATTTCGAGAGAGGGGCGTGCCTGGTACGCGCAGCTCGCACCGACCGCATGAATGCGGCCGAGGAATCGTCCCAGCCATTCGAGTGTCTCTTCTTGGTCAAGCTCAGGCGGCCTGCCGCCCCGCTTGGCGAACAACGCGAACCTATAGCCCTCGAAATGATGCAGCGTTTGTCCGTTGAATGACAGCGGCGGTACAGCGGGAATCTCTCGCTCTGCGAGTTCTAGAGTGAATACATGCTCTTCGAGAATGGCCGAATCGCTCCAGCGGCCGGGTCTATAGAACTTGGCGATGCGCTGGCTGCCGTCATCTAGCCAAACTTGGTAAACGCGATTCTCGAAGCTATTTAACTGCAGCAGCCGTCCGTCGCAACGTATTCCCAGGCTGTCGATTGCGTTTAACAGGCGCTCGGGCGTCAGATCGGCATAAGGAGTGTCGCAGTTCAGTTTCTTGATTTCCACGGGAGCAATCGACGGTTCGGACGGGCGAGCAGAACCCCAAAATAGTTGTATACAACAGTTTTGAATCCCGTTTGTCGCGAAAATTCTTTAAAACTATTATAGGTTGACATCCTATAACAATCCGGCAGTCGCCGTGCAGCCGCAGCAGGCGCACCTCGCCGGCGCGCTCATAGCAGCGCCGCACGCCATCCAGCGCCTGGCTTGCCACGCTGCGATAGGCGGCGCGAAGATCGGGCGGAATGAAATCGTGCGACAGCAGGTACGCGACCGGCTCGTCGTCGAAGGTGACCGCATCGAGCGCCGGCCGCTGCGCGAACGGCTGCAACGCGCCGACCGCATGAATATGCGAGCGATGAAGCGGCCCATCCACTCCAGCGTCGCGCGGTCTTCCAGCTCCGGCGCGCGTCCACCGTGTTTCGGAAATACCGCGAAACGATGCTCGGCAAAACGATGCAGCGTTCCCTGTCCGGCCAGCATCATTGCCGGCACGACAGGAATTTCGCGCTCAACCAGTTCCTGCACGAATGCATGCTCTTCCAGGATCTGCGTATCGCTCCAGCGTTGCGGCCGATAAAACTTCGCGACCAGCGGCGGCCCGTCTTCCATGCCGACCTGATACACGCGATTTTCATAACTGTTCAGTGCCAAGAGGCGGCCGTCGCCGTACAGGCCGACGTCGGCGAGCGCGTCGAGCACGGTGTCCGGGGTCAGGTGGGCGAAAGAGGCGGAAGCGGTGTCGTTCATGTCCGTCATTGTACGGCCCGCGCGTGCGAACGCGTTACACTAGCAGCATTCTCATCTACATTCTCTCCCATGCATCTCGACGAACCTCTCTCCGACAAGGAATTCAAGGAGCTCGACCAGTTCCTGCTATCCGACCGCTGCGCCGACGACGGCATGACGATGGACGCGCTGCACGGCTTCCTGACCGCGCTCGCGATCGGCCCCGAAGAAGTGCTGATGGCCGAATGGCTGCCGCTGGTATGGGGCTCGGCCGGCGACCAAGGACCGCAGTTCAAATCGCCGAAAGAAGCCGAACGCATCACCGCGCTGATCGCGCGCTTCATGAACGAAGTCGCGGTCACTTTCGAAGTCGCGCCCAAGGAATTCGAACCGCTGTTCTGCGAGCATGAAGTCGACGGCCGCATGCTGCTCGACGGCGACGCTTGGGCCTGGGGTTTCTGGGAAGGCATCGACCTGCGCGCCGATGCGTGGCAGCCGATCTGGTCGTCGAGCGTCGCCGACATGGTGCGTCCGATCTACCTGCTCGGCGCCGATGAAATCGAAGAAGAGGAAATGACACTGGTCGACGAGCCGGCCAAGCGCCACAAGCTGGCGATCGAAATGGAGGCGGCGATCCCGCACATCCACCGTTTCTGGCAACCGCAGCGCAAGTCGGCGGTGCAGCAGGTGCAGCGCGAGTCGCCCAAGGTCGGCCGCAATGATCCCTGCCCTTGCGGCAGCGGCAAGAAGTACAAGAAGTGCTGCGGCGCGGATCAGGGCGAAGCTTGAATCCTGTACTACATCGTCGCATTCGGCTTGATGTTGCGCGTGGTCGCGACGACTTCCTCTAGCAGCAGCTTCGGCGAGCTGCGTATCGTGGAAACCGCTGAAGCGCGCAAGGAAATCACATGCGCGGCGTCACGGCGACCCGCACGCGCAGCCGTTCACCCGGATCGTAGGGCATCACGCTAGTGTAGGTATGGCCGCGATAGTCGTAGGTCACCGCATAACCGTTGTTCCGGGTCTGCCAGTTGTCGACGGTATGGCACTGACGTACCGGTTGCTGTTCCACCGCGGTCGCACCCGCAACGTTGTTTTCCATGCGGTCGCCGACGATGGCGCCGGCAATCGCGCCGGCTGCGGTGGCGACGCTGCGGCCGCTGCCGCCGCCGACCTGATTACCCAGGATGCCGCCGGCCAAACCGCCGATAATCGAACCGCCGACGCCGCGCGACTGCTGCCGCTGCACGGGCACATATTCGGTGCGGCATTCCTGCTGCGGATAGTTGACCTGCTCGACTTGCGGCGTCACGCTCAACACGCGCGCATAGTCTTCGAACTCAGCCGCGGACGCCACCGACAGGGCGCCAAAACAGGCGGCCGACAATGCCAGTTTCGCTCCGATTCTTTTCATTTTCTTTCTCCCGATATTGCCTCGACACATGGTACGTCGGTAAACGCGGGAAGCCGCAAAATGCCATACAAGAAAAATGTAACGGCATGTATCGGATGCGAACCTTGCCATAGGCGGCTAGCCGCCGGGAGTGCCGCCCCTGGCGACTGCGGTACGCGTCAGTTGCACCAGCAACGCTCCTTTCACCATCGACAACGCGACATTGCTGCCAAGCTTGAAGCCTTGCATCGCTGCGCTGTCCATCAGCGCCAGCACCTGATCGTGCGTGAGGTGCAGATAGTCGTCGCGTGCATAGAGGACGTCGCGGTTCCTGCTATTGAGGTCGGTAACGATTTCGTCCGGGGTCATGTTTGTCTCCTGGCACCGAGAAGACTCGGGCTAAGCTGTCATGGAACTGCATGACTGCAAAATTAGCCTTCATTATTGGACGGGGCGCTGAGATAACCGGGCGACAATACGCAGGCCGATTGTCACCGCTCAATCTTTGTTAAAACTTTATTGCGCTGAGGAAGGAACGGGCTTTGTCGCCCGTCGAGAGTCAAGCAGCGGGGTCGTCGAAGGATTCTTCGATACGGTAGTCGTCGGCGCAAGTCTTGCTGCAGAAGCGGCGCACATTGTCCAGTGGCTGGTTGCAGTACCAGCACGCGCCCTTCGGCTTGAGCGCGGCGAGATTCTTCGGCCGCGCGGCATCAACCTGTGCCCCGGGTTCGCCGCGATCCTCGATATGATCTGCATCACTCATGATTCAGCCGCCGTCAGTAAGAGCCGCGAGGTGATATTGGGGAGCAGTATAGCCTTATCCACGCGCGCGTTCAGCAGTATGGCAAAAAATTCGCCCCCCTGTTTTCCGGTGCTTGTGCGAGCGATGAGCAGAGGCCGTCTTGATGTGCAAATTCACCAGTTTCCTCAATGAACTTTTCCCTTTTCCGTCGCGTCAAAATAGGCCGATTCAATTGGGGACGGCAACCACAGAGCGCGACGCCCGGGAGGTAGTGTGCCAGCAGTACTCGATGATTCAGACCAAGCAGTTTCCAGCATCAACCCGAAGTCGGGCGCCGTTGTGATACGCGAAGGCGATTGGGTGGCTTATCTGCATTGCATCAGCCGATGCAATGACGGCAAAGACCTGATCGAACGCTATGGCAGCGTGGTCGCCTACAAACGCGCATGCGCGCTGGCGTACCTGGGCAAACGCGCACAACTTCATGGCGGCGTATGCAGCAGCCGCCATCCGCACATCATGACGCCGCAATTCATCGCCGACCTCGAAGCGACCAACCGCACAGTGCGCTACACGCGCTATCCGTGGCTGCGCGCATTGATGAGCTTGCTGGCGGAGATCGAACAAATCCAGGATCAGATTTCCGGCGCCAACGTGATCACGCTGATGCCGGCGGCAAAATGAACTTGCTGCCCCGCGTGCGGCGCCGCATCGCACGCACCAAATAAAAAACCCGTTGCCGGTACGGCAAGCGGGCATTCTGCGGCGCAACGGAGACAATGTGCCGCCCCTCTGTTCCGGTTCAGACGATGGGTGGTTTCACCTCGTGTTCGACATGGGTGCTTTCATCGCCCACCTTGCTGCTCCAGGCCTTCACCCAAAATCCCTTTTGTTGTTCGGTCGGCTGCTCGAACCAGACCACGATCAACGTGCCCTTGTGGTCGTGCAGATGCGACAACTTGCCGAGAAATTCCTTGTCGCCGGCGGAATCGGCCACCGCGACGGCATAGCCGTATACCCGGTTGAGCCGTTCAATGCGATCCGGTTCCGTATTGCTATTGGTGGCACTGATCTTCGGATGATCCAGGTACATCTGTTGTTCTCCTCGAATATGGCAGATGACATTCTTGGGGACATTCTGCATTTGCGCAAGCATTTCGGAATCGACGCAAGCTTCTCGACGCGCTTCCGAATCTTGATGACTGTCAAAACATTACCGCGTTGACTCATTACCATCAAGCACATACATCGTTCTTATTGAATGCGCTGAGAGTCAACCACGGAGGCAACAATGAATAAAACAATGTTCGAGCCGCGCGTCGCGGAAGAAGGAGTCACGTTTACAGTCGAGGTTGGTTTCGTCGATCGCGAATGCCTGGTATCGAGAAACGCGCTGGCGCACTTGCGGCGCATGAAAGGCGGCCAGCTCGACTTCATGCAAATTTACCGCACCTACGAAGATCAAATTCACAGCGTCGCGCGCCGTCTCGTCGTCGCCGGCGTCAGCGGCTCGCCACTGGTCCTCGGCGCCGCATATTTCGTGTGATGCGCGTCGAGCGAGATGAGAATCCGGTGCTGCGTGAGTACACACACCGCATCTGACGGCATAGAAATACGATCTCTGAGAATTATCAAAAAGACATCCGAGTGAATAGTCAGAATAAGATCAGATTGAACCAGAACGGGGACCTAGCCAGATGAACGAACTTAAAGAGACCAACGCTTCCGAGCAATTTCAATACGACCCCAACAACCTGCTGGAGTCGCTGATCGAAAAGCTCAATCTCAAAAACGACGCGGCGCTTTCGCGCGCGCTTGAGGTCGCGCCACCGCTGATCAGCAAGATCCGCCATCGCAGGCTGCCGGTCGGCGCGTCGCTGCTGATTCGCATGCATGAAGTGTCGAATCTAAGCATCCGGGATTTGCGTCACCTGATGGGAGACCGTCGCAACAAATTCCGGATCAGCGACAAGCAATTCAAGCCGAAAGCGGTCGCCGCTGCCTGATGCCGCCGGATTCAGTTGCGGTATCGTACTCGCGGTCCCGCGAGGTGGTACGACACGCAAGCACATTATCGGAATCGGCGCAAAAAAAAGCCCGCAGACCTTTCGGCTGCGGGCGAATCCAATTCAAGGAGAGTTGGAGGAGACAGTTCCACTATAGAGAGCGGCTCGCCATAAGTCTGCTTTATTCTTGTAATAACTGTTATTCCCTGGTGTTATATCGATGACGTCGGCATCCTGTTCGAACAAGCGTGCAGCATCGCTCGCCCGCCCTGGCGCATGACTTGCGTCAAGTGCTTATGTTCGCGCGCGAAGTACGATCAACGCATTTGACCATCGGAGCAAAAGATGTCGATACACGACGACCATCAGGTTCCGCCAGAGCCGATCCCGGCCGACGAGCCGACACCGGATCAGAACCCGACACCGGATGAAAATCCGGTGCCCGATCACAATCCGACTACCGAAACTGACCAGCCACGCAAGTAGGGATGCGAAGCCGTCGTACGCTGCCGGCTTGACCGCACGTCCCCTTCCACGCGATGGTCGACGAGCGCGCGTTGCTGCGCACGCCGCCCCGAATGGCGTGCGCTCATGAGCGGACAGATGCCTGACTGGTTCACGGCGTTCACCTACACGGTGATGCCGTGGATCGTGCTGTCCCGGCATATGCCATGGATCAGCATCATCGTGCAGTTGCTGGTCTTGCTGCTGGTGGTGCTGATTGTTCATCGGGCCGGCACACTATTCCTGCTGCGGGTGTCGGCATCCCTGCCCTATTCGCGCCGGGTGGCGCAGTACGGCCACCGCGCGGGCGGTATGGTGATGTTCCTGCTGGTCGCGCAAATCATCCTGCGCAACGCGCCCGACTCGCTCGTCGCGATTTCGACGGTGCGCCATCTGAATGTGCTCGCCCTGATCGCCGCACTAACCTGGCTCGGAGTACGCTGCGTGCGCGCGATTGCGCACACCATCATCGAACGCAATCCCGCCGATGCACCCGACAACTTGCAGGCACGTCGCATCCAGACGCAAACCAAGGTGCTGGCCCGCTCGGTGATGGCGCTGATCGTCGTGATTGGCTCCGGCACCGCGTTGTCGACGCTGCCGATACTGCGTGACATCGGCACCAGCCTGCTGGCGTCGGCCGGTGTCGCCGGCCTGGTGGTCGGCTTCGCCGCCAAACCGGTGCTCGGCAACCTGCTGGCCGGCATGCAGATCGCGCTGACTCAGCCTATCCGTCTCGAAGACGTGGTGATCGTGCAAAACGAATGGGGCCAGGTCGAGGAAATCACCGGCACCTATGTGGTGGTGCGCATCTGGGATCAGCGGCGCATGATCGTGCCGCTGCAATGGTTCATCGAGAACCCGTTTCAGAACTGGACCCGGACCAATTCCGATATCCTCGGCATCGTGCTGATCTGGGTCGATTACCGGATGCCGGTGGAGCCCTTGCGCACCGAAGCCGAGCGTCTGTGCCGCGGCGCGCCCGAATGGGATGGCCGCCTGTGCGAGACGCAAGTGGTGGAAACCAGCGAGCGCGCGATGCAGGTGCGCGTGCTGGTCAGCGCCGGCGATTCGGGGCGCGCATGGCATCTGCGCGCCCGGGTGCGTGAAGGGCTCATCGATTTCGTGCAGGGCGCGTATCCGGAATATCTGCCGCGGCTGCGGGCGGAAGTGATGGATCGGAACAACCCGAAGGCATGAAACGACGTCGCAACGCCGTTTCCTTTCACGCCTGCCTGCTCAGGGCCAGCGCCGACTACTGGATGGCGCTCTCCTTCCCCGCCATTTACCTTGCCAAGTACCTATAGCTGCGGACCGCGGCCACGCGCTTTGCACTGATTTTCATCAACGCCGTAATTTTCTTGCGAATCAGGCACATAGGGCCGCCTATCCGGGCTTATCCACAGGATTAGCCACAGCAAATGTGAGCAACTGCAGTGCGGCGCGCAACCACTTTTAAAAAACGGGAATCGGGTCCGCGTCGGAATAAATGAAGCGCCGGTGCTCCTGCTGCTCCTCCTGGAGCCGACCCGGCGCCGGGGGCAAGATCGGCGCGGCAACCGGCAAGCGCCGGTTGCGCTCGACCAGGGCGGCATCCAACGCGGCCTGCACAACGGCGCGGACCAAATCCTGGTTCATCAGCACCTCCTCGTCACGCATATGGCGCGGCAACAATCCCGCCTCGCTCGCCTTCTTCATCGCCGCCTGCAGCATTTCGGTGCTTACGTTCATCGCGGATCCCCTCAAGCCCTTGCGTGGTGCATTTTTCCGATTCGTGTAGTGTGCAAATCCTTTGTTACATGGGCATGAATCGACACCGCGGCGCGGCGTCGCTCGTTACCAGCCTGGCAACAACAGTCCGGTATTGCCATGCTTCATCAGCAAGATGCGTGCCGCGCCAAAACGGTGCAGACGCCCGCACGCCAATCCCGGATTCATGGCGCCGGCATCGTGGCCGTCGCCGCGACTGAGCAGCTCTCCTCCGGCCTCGTTGCGCACGGTCAATGACTGGTCGAATGCGAATGCTAGGCTCCTGAATCAAGGGGCTGTCCATGCAAATCGAGACCATCGGAAAATACCAGCTACAGCTCGTCGCGCAGGAGCTGTCGGACTCGGGCCTGTGGGATCCGTTCTTCACCATCCTCCGCTTTGACGATGCCGCCGGCGACTTCATCCGTGTACTCGAAAAGCGCCGCGCCCCGGGAGATGCGTGCACCAGCTATGAGAAGGCGATCGATGCTGCGCGTCGCGCCGGCACCGCATTGATCGAAGCCGGCGAACTGTAAACGGCCGAGCCCGGGCGTTTTATCGAACGAATTGATAAACTGCAATGCTTGCGCGCTTTCGGTCATTAACCATCGCGGGCAAGTCGTATACTGCCGGGTATGGCGAGCGCGTGAACGCATCGTCAACCGGATTTTTTGCCATTACTCTTTCGGATTGCCACGCATGGCACAGATCCATACGCATTACGACAACCTGAAAGTCGCACGCAACGCCCCGCCCGAAGTGATTCGTGCGGCATACAAGACGCTGTCGCAGAAATACCATCCCGATCGCAACGGCAACAGCCCCGACGCGATTCGGGTCATCCAGATCATCAACTCGGCCTACGCCGTGCTGTCGGATCCGGTAAAGCGGCGCGAACACGACGAATGGATCGCGCGCGCGGAAGCGCAAGCGCATGGATCGTCCGATCTGGACAACGTCGACTTCGTCATCGGCCGCAGCGTCAGGCGCGCGTCGAGACACTCGCATCGCAAAACGCCTTTCGATTTCCTTGCGCCGCGTCACGGACATGCGAGTCCGCTCGTCAAAGCCTTGCAAAAAGCATGGCTGACGTTCGGCCACTTTTCCCGCAAGCTGCTCAGGAAAATCTGAACGATTCAGGAAACCGAGGACAGCGCGGAGCCGGTGTAAGCACCAGCATCTTCGCGCCGGGTAATAAAAAAACCGGCTCGTGGCCGGCTTGTGAATTCCCTTGTCTGGGATTGGGGATGAGCGATAGTACACTAACGAGACCGCGCGGCTCCACCCACGCACGCCGGCATCGACGAAATACGTTCTAATACGAGAATGGCAAAAGCCGCCATCACCACGGGAGGAGTCGTCCGCATGAACCGTTTTATCACCGGCAGCGCCCTGCTGTCCCTCGCCTGCCTGGCTGGCGCCGCGAACGTGCAAGCCGATGCCGGACAATCGGTCGATACGTTGTACGAACAGGGGCCGCGCCAACTGGCATCGAGCTGGCGCGGACTCGGCAAGACGCACGGCGCGGCGGTCTTCATTCATAACGACATCCGCAAGACCGACAATGCCCGGCTCGCAGTGTGGACGCACCATGAACTTCCCGCGCCGGAGTATTTTGAAAAGGAGAAGGCCTACCTGTCGACCAGAGAACGCATGGTGGTCGACTGCAAGAACGCCAAGGTCGGCGCCTCCGACATTTCCTATTACGCGCAACGCTTCGGCAAAGGTGAAATCGTCGGCAGCGAAAGGATGAAGAAGACCGACGTCACCGACGTCGTCCCGGATTCGATTGAGGAACAGCTGGTCAAAGCCGTCTGCGCACCCAAGCCACGCCGTGCGCCCGCACGCAAGGCGAAAACGCCGAAGCAGACCGACAGCTGATGCGGTTTGGGCCGATTATTGGCGGACGGCCACAACTGCTTAAGCCAAGTCAATATCGCCTCCCGGCGAACATCTACATTGAAATTTCAGATGGACATCCTGGGAAAACCAGATGGCAGAAAATTCCGTTTTGCTGCTCATGGATGCGATGTGCGTGATCGCGTATGTGCACATCGCCGCAGCGCTGATCTGGCGCGGAGCGTGGGCGTCCGGCCTCGACCGCGAGACGGAGGCGGAACATTCGGTCACCGATCCGCCGTCTGCGGAACCGGTGGTAACCCGGACTCAATCCGTGTAAGGCGCTCGATGCCCGCCTGTCGGTCAGGCGCCGACCGGGCGGCGGCGATTCGCTCTCCACGCGCGCGGGACCCACTCGAACTGATATGCGCACCACAGCAATGGAACGGCAAGCGCCAGCATCACCAGTCCGGTGCCCGCGACGACCTGATCGTCAATCAGATAGGAATTGCATAACCGCACCGGCGCATCCTGATAGAGCATGCCGGCGACGGCCATCATCGGCGCAAAATTCCCCAGAAAAAACAGCTGGATGATGGTGTTTGCGCGCGACAGGGAAGCAGGCAGCACAAAGCCGGCCGCAACCAGCGAAAGTATCTTGCATTGCTCGGTCGCGGCCGATGTTAGCGCGCTATCGAGCACCTTCGGCATCATCCAGTAGCCGGTCACCAAGACGAATGCAAGCAGGCCGGTAATGCCATGTTCATCGTAAGCGCGCAGCCGCCCGGCCTTTACGCCAGCCAGCGACAAGGCGCGACCGACCGCTGCGCCGCCGATGATCAGCATTGGTATCTGCAGCAGCATGTGGCGCGCCATCGTCTGCTCAAGGTACTGCCTGCACACGAGCGCAATCGCCATCAGCAAGATTCCCAAGCCTGCCAGCGCCAGGATTTTTCCGGATCGGGCAAACAGGTAGCGCCGCATATTCATGTCCCCGCTTCGCTGCCCGGCACGGCATTGCGCGCGGCCGCAAGCGCATATGCCAGCGCCTGCTCGGGTCGATCGTAATCGACGATGCGGGTCAGGCGCCCGTCCGGAGTCAGAATATGAAACGCGGCGTTGTGCTGAAACTCGCCCAGCGGCGCGGGCACCACGGTGATGCCGAAGGCATCCAGCAGCTGGCCGCGCTGCCGCGCGTCGGCGACTCTGGCAAAGCGCCAGCCATCAGCCTGCGCCCGCATGCGCCTCGCGTAGCGGGCAAGCTCTTCCTGCCCGTCCTCGCCGTCGAAACTGATGCTCAACAAGCGGACCTGCCGGCCCAGGCCGCGCGTGTGGATCGTATCCTGAAGCTGCTGGAATTCCGTACCCATGACGGAGCAGACTGCATTGCAACGAGTGTAGATGAAGACCGCAATCGTTACCCGGCCGTCTTCGCGCAATGCCTGGATCAGCGGCAGCGCGCGCCCCGATTCGTATTCAATGAGCGTGTCGGGCAAGCGCCGTGGATGTTCTTCGAGCGACAGCCGCCGCGCATCCTCGGTGGTCACCACGCGGAAGCCGTCAGTGGCGCGGTGCACCGCGATCAGGGCGCAGACGACGACCAGCAGCGCCGCAAGCAGCGTCCTCAGCGGGATACCGGACGGCGCCGGATTATTTGAGCTTGCCCAGGTCATCGTCGCCGCTCCACGGCGCTTTACGATCCTTGCTGGCGTCGCGCACACTCTTCACCGTCGCCGCGTCGATTTTTCCTGCGCTGTTGCCGAAGCCGGAGCGGACATAGGTCAGTACCGCCGCGATTTCCTGGTCGCTCATCTTCTCGCCGAACGCCGGCATGGCGCCGCTATAAGACGCACCTTTCACCGTCAGCTTTCCCGATATGCCGTGCAACAGGATATTGACCGGAACAATCTCTTTTGCCACTACCCATTCCGATCCGGCCAGCGGAGGAAACACGCCAGGGAGGCCGGCACCGGTCGCCTGGTGACATGCGGCGCACTGTGCAGCATATAGTTGTGCGCCATCGACGGCGCCGGCACTTCCGCCGGCACGCGCCACCAGGTCGGCCTTGGTGCGACTGTCGCCGAGCGCCGGAGCGTCGTTCGGCTGCGCCATGAAGATGTAGGCCACGGCCCAGACCAGAGCGAGAGTGATCGTTACGATGACCTTGCGCGGCACCGGCGTGCCGCTTTCGTGCGGGTCTGGATTCTCCCTTTGCTGGGCGCCTGATTTCTTGATGTCTTGGATCATGCTGAAACTCCGGGAATAAGTAGTCGGCGCGCTGTGTGCTCAATCACGCCTGCTGCGATTGCATGCGTTATGGCGAATCCTATTTTCTGTTTTCCTGCGCGGCTATTGCCGGATACGTATGGTCCAGGCCGAGCAGGTATTGCACCAGGTCCAGCACCTCGGGCTTCGCGACGACGACCTTGCCTGCCGGCGCGTAGCCCGGCGGCAGGGTGACTACCCGGTCGCCGGCATCGGCCTTTTCCTTCACTTCGAACAGATACGGATACGACGGCATGATGCTGCCTGGCATATAGGCGCGCGGCTGGTACAGATGGCCGAGCTGCCAGTCGGCGCTGGGCTGGCGCGCGCCGATGTTGAACAGGTCCGGCCCGGTGCGCATCGTCCCCAGCAGATGCGGGCTGTCGTAGTAATAGTCGGCGGCGACGGAAGCCCGCCCCCATCCTCGCTGCGCATCGGGCGCCTGCGCCTTGTCGCGCGGCTGCTGCGAATGGCAGTACACGCATCCATTCTCGATATATTGCGTACGGCCGCGCAGCTGCGCGGAGGTGTAAGGCTTCAAGTCCGCCACCGGTTTGAGGTCGGACAACTGCAGATAAGGAATCACAACCAGCGTCGACGTGGCCAGCGCCAGCGCAACCATCGCGCCGGTCAAGAGTTTCAGTTCGTTTTCCATGAATATTCTCGCGACGTGGAAACAGTAGAAGAAGAAGTGTGCAGGAGTGCGGCTCCGGTGCGGCGCGGACCGTAACGCAGCGCCATCGCCAGGAAATGGAAGGCAAACAGAAGATGGCCGAGCGTCATGACGGCGCCGCCGACCGAGCGGCTCTGCAGGTACGGCAGCGTCACGTGTACCGATTCCATGAACGGCCTCGCCGCATCAAGCATTGCCAGGCCTTGCAGCCAGCCGCCGATGGTCAGGCCGACGAAATAGATGGAAAAGCCGAGCACGACCAGCCAGAAATGCGCGGCAATCAATTTGGGGTACGGCCACTCCCACGACATCACGCGCGGCATCACGAAATACACCGCGCCGAACATCACCATCGTGAAGAATCCGTACAACCCGAGATGCGCGTGCGCCACCGTGAAATGCGTGAAGTGCGCCACCGTATTGACGCTGCGCAGCGCTTCCAGCGAACCCTGAATCGAGCTGAGCGTATACATCATGCCGCCCAGCACGATGAAGCGCAGCGTCGGCGAATAAATCAGCGTTTTGAAATAACCGCGCATGGTCAGGTGCTGGTTCACCGAGAAGGAAATCACGGGCACGATCATCAACACGCTTTGCACGATCGACAGCGTGATCAACCAGCCCGGCACCGGGCCGCCGATCAGGTGATGCCCGCCCACCTGGCCATAAAAGAAGGCCAGCGTCCAGAAGCCGAGCAGGGACAGGTTGTACGACTGTATCGGCCTGCCGATGATTTTGGGCAGGAAGTAATATATCGAGGCCAGCGCCATCGGCGTGTAGAACAGGCCCAGCACGTTATGCCCGAACCACCAGTTCATGGTCGCCTGTTCGACGCCGAAATGCAGTCCAGGGAAATTCCCGATAAAGAAGAGAACGGGAAACCAGAACAGCGCAGCCCCCATGTACCAGATCGACACATAAAGGTGCTCGACGCGCCGGTTCTGCAACGTAAACACCAGCGGCAGCGCCACCAGCGAACCGCCGATCACGAACAGGATATCGACCTGCCACGGAATCTCCAGCCACTCCAGCCCGTCGTTCAGGCCGACCGCGATACAACCCAGCCCGGCGATCAGGCCGGCATTCCAGAGCATCGCGCCGAGAACGGCAAAGCGCCCGCCCAGCAACGGCGTCTTCAACAGGCGCGGCAACATCCAGATCGCGATCCCCAGCGCTGCCATCGGCGCCCAGCCATATGCCACCGCATTCAGATGAATGGTGCGAATTCGGCCGAACGTCAGCCAGGCCTGGCTGACCAGCCAGTCGGGCTCATGCAACTTGATCGAACTGATCAAGCCTGCGGCCGACGCGACGATCAGCCAGACGACCGCGCACGCCAGAAACACGAAGGCAATGAACGCGGTCGACTTGTCAGCCTCGATGCGCTCCGCAAGTTCTCTTGACAACAGGGCTTCCTGCGTCGCGTCCAATGGCGGATGGCCGCCGCCTGCGGCCGCTTGCTGCAGGCTTGCCCGCTGTGTTGCATCGGCGGCCGGCTCCTCGATCCGCCCGATCTCGCCCTGGGAAAAGATGACATGCGCCGCCGCCGGATCATTGTCGAAAAACCTACGGCGCAACGACCAGATGAAAGCGAATAATCCGATGATGGATAGGATGAAGGACGACAGCAGTATGGTGACAGTATCCATATTGAGTTTGAACGTTGCGTTTATCGAGAATGACCAGGAAACGGGCATTACGCCATGGCTCGCTCAGTATAATATATATTTCAAATAGATGTTTTAAAAGTAGCGAATTTTTTGCCACAGAATGCGAGCGAGATCTTGCGGTCGAATCGGGTAGGAGGCGAAGCTAGCCGCGGTGATGCGACGTCATGAAGGGAGGAGGCGCCTTCCTGTCCGTCGGGCGGTTACTCGTGGTTCAAGACGGTCAAACCGATCATCATTCGGCCGGGGCTGGCGCCACCAGGAGGTCACATGATGTCTGATCTATGAAACGCCGCGTGACGCTTCCCAACAGAAGCTCTTCGAAGCAGGATTTCTTGTGCTTTCCGATAGCAATTAAATCCGCCCTCATTCTCTCGGCGTAATTGCAAATAACCGACGAAGGCAAGCCGTGGTGTACGACTCGAGAGACCAATTGCCTCGTGGCCCCGAAGTCGTCGACGAACCGATTCAATTCTGTTTTCGCGGCTTCGCCTGCACGGATTCGATGAGAGTTGATGGCATCGTTAGAAATTCCTGCTTTTCGCATCGCTTCCTCATCCATCACATGAAAGGCATGGAGGAAGGTAATTTGCGCGGCTGGAGAAATGCGCAGCGCTATTCGGGCCGCCTGCCTTGACTCTTCCGAAAAATCTATAGCCACCAAAATTCTTCTATAAACCTCTTTCGGTTCGGAATTTAGGAGGAGTACCGGTCGGCTACTCGCACGAACGAGTTGATCGTTGCGATGGCGAGTAAACCAATCAGCAAGGAAACCATCGCCGCGAGCCGCGACAATGGCCAAATCTGTACGTAGCTCGTTGGCCCTCGTTACAACTGCGGCAACAGCGTTTCCAATTTTGGTAGGCCGGACACATACAGGCTGACCGGAACCCTCCGATAACATCTTGGGCGCGAACAGTTTTCGTTCCGCGAACCCGGTAGCCATGCCCCTACCCGCCGCTGCTGCGCAGTTCGCCGCCATGGCCGTTACCAAACTCTTTCTTGTGCTCTGCATCGTCGTCATTTCGAGCCTTTCACATTTTTCACCCGGCAGGATCGCCGCGCTAAGTGCCGCAGCAATAAGGGCAATCGTAAAATCATCAAATATCGGACACAAACAAGACATGTCGGAAGCGATGGGAAGATGCACACCCCACGCTTGCAGGACTTGAACATATACATTACCGTACCGGGAAGTGGATGTTTAACGCTAAACGGATATGAAACATCGCCAAACGGACATTCCATTGATCTCGCCAAGCGATTTGAAAGCGCTCCGGGTATTACCGCGCCCCGTGTATGGCCATGTCCTCGGGCTGCCCAATCGCGCCATCAGCCATCGCCATAGCCACGTCTGGGTGCAACTGTCTTATGCCGTTCGGGGTGTGATTGAAGTCGCTACCGCGGCGGGGCGTTTCATCGCACCGCCGCTATGCGCCGTCTGGATTCCCGCCGGTGTGCCGCACGGGGTTCGCTGTTCGCAAGATACGGAGATTCGCAGCCTGTACATCGACCCCGCTGCCGTTCCCCTCAACTGGGCCGGATGCCGGGTCCTGGCCGTGACGCCATTGCTGCGCGAGCTGATTCGTACATTCAGCGAGCTTCCCATCGAGTATGACGAGCAGGGGCCGAACGGACGCTTGGTAAAGGTGCTGCTGGATCAACTTGCTTGCGCACCCGAGATCGGTTTGATCTTGCCTTGGCCGCAGGACCTGCGCCTGCGCAAACTGTGCAGCGACCTGCAAGCGCATCCCGACAGCCGCCGGAATCTGGCGCATTACAGCAATAAGCTGAAGCTTTCAGAAAGAACACTCAGCCGTCTCTTTCTGCAGCAGACCGGCTTGAGTTTTCGTTTGTGGCGGCAGCGTTCGCGATTGCTCGCATCCCTGCCGCTGCTCGAGCGCGGCAACCGCGTCACCGATGTGGCGCTGGCCTGCGGTTATGAAAGCATGTCCGCTTTCATCGCGGCCTTCCGGGAACAAATGGGTGCGACGCCGCGGGACTTTTTCCCCGCCGGTCAGTGACGCCGCCTCCGGGCCTTTATCTTTGTAGTTATTGGCTCCCCGACCTGGACTCGAACCAGGGACCTGCGGATTAACAGTCCGTCGCTCTACCAACTGAGCTATCAGGGAAAGGAGGCCGCATTATAAGTGCGCGCCATACGCAAGTCAAAAACTTTGCCGCGCGCGCAACGGCAGAGCGGTGCTTGCCTCTACAATAGCGGCCTTCAACAGGCACATGCACATCCTGGCAAGGGAACCGAGCCGGACTTTGCCCGCCTAATTACTCCACGCGAAAGCATTGTACGGATATTGGAATGAACGAACTAAAACAAAAACCCGACGACAGGGACGTCGGCCTCGACGATCTCGTCTCGCTGGTGGAAAAAGCCGCCGGCGCCATCGAACGGATGCAGGAAAAAATCGATGGCCAGCATCGACACATCAAGGAACTGGAACAAGCCGGCGCCGAACTGGAAAAGGAAGTGGAATGGAGCCGATGGTTTCGGCGGAAATACGGTAACACCATTTTTTTCTCGGCAATCGAAAAGGCCTATCGCGATGACCATTCCGCGCAGGGCGCAGAGGCGCATCGGTGCGACAGCGGCGCCGCCAACGCTCTTATTTGAACGCCGCAACCGCCAATACGATCAACCCGATCGAAGCGAAGGCGGCGAGTACTGTCGCGCGCAGTTTTTCCACGTTCAACAGGCTCAGACGGCGCCTGAGGCGAATTTTGTTGTGCAGCGACCTTCCCATGATGGCCTCCTTGTCCTCGAAACTTATGGAGACATTATAAAAAGCGCGCGGTTACGCCAGTGTGACGGCAGACACAATCGGCAGTGAGGAGCTGCAAGAAAACAACAGCGAGAATCGAACAAAACGGGGAATCCCGGGAGGCCATCGCCTCCTCTTGCGCAATCATAATTTCCACGGCGATTCGCGCATGCAGGCATCGCGGTTCGCATACGATAGAGAGCAGTGTTCCACCACTTCTCCATTCGAAAGCATGCGAATCGTTGACCACAGGATGCAGCAGATACTGAAACGTCCCGGCGCCTTCGTCATGCAGGCGCTGAAGGGGTTTCGCGCCAACCAGGGATTGCTGCTTGCGGGCGCCGTCGCCTACTACGCGTTGCTGTCGATTGTCCCGTTGCTCATCGTTACCGTCATTGCGCTGTCACATCTGATCGACCAGGCCGAATTGCTTGACACCATCGGCCGCTATCTGGAATGGCTGATTCCCGGGCAATCGAAAGCAGTAGTCGCGGAACTGGCGAACTTCATGGCCCATCGCGAAGTGATCGGATGGTTGCTGCTGCTCACGCTGATCTTCTTCAGCTCGCTGGCCTTCACGGTGCTGGAAAACGCGATGTCGGTGATTTTCTATCACCGCGTCGCGATCCGCCGCCGGCATTTCCTCATCTCCGCACTGCTGCCGTATTGCTACATCCTGTTTCTCGGGCTCGGCCTGCTGCTGGTGACGCTTGTCTCCGGCAGCCTGCAGGCGATCGGCCAGGAAAACATCGACTTCCTCGGCCGCAGCTGGTCGCTGCGCGGCGTTTCCGGCGCCCTGCTCTATCTGCTCGGCCTGGCCGGAGAAATTCTCGTGGTCACTTCGGTCTACCTCGTGATGCCGGTCGGCCGGCTGTCGTTGCGCCACGCGCTGCTCGGCGGCGTTACCGCTGCGCTGCTGTGGGAAATCACCCGGCATGCACTGGTGTGGTATTTCGCCACGCTGTCGCAGATCAACGTGGTGTACGGTTCGATGACGACGGCGATTGTCGTGCTGCTCAGCCTGGAAGTCGCCGCCACCCTGCTCCTGTTCGGCGCGCAAGTGATCGCCGAATACGAGCGCAGCGACGGGGATCATGACCTCGTGCATCCGCCTTCGTTCCATACCGATTAGCGCACGGCGCTGACGTGGGCGACCATGGGGGAACTGAACCGGGCGACGATACCGAAAACTTCCAGAGAATTAGGTAACGGCGAGCGTCCGCTCTTCATTCTGGCTTCGACATTGACACCGGGCCCATTGCGAAATCGCAAGCAACGCGCCGCCATGGCGAATTCGCGCTCCATTCTGTCATAGCATGTTAAACATCGAATCGACACAGGAACGCACTATGTTTCCCTGGATTTTTGTCTGGGCTCCCCAACCGCACTGGTATTGGTGGATCGACAGTTCGCATGAAGCTCTCTTTACGCATCAAACTGTCAATGAGCTAAAAAATCAGGTGGCGACTTTGCAGGCCAGAGTGGATCAAGCGGAAACCGAGCTGCAGATGAAACTTGACAGCGCTGCAACCAATTTGCAAAACGCGCATGCGAGGATCGAAACATTGGAAAAACAAATACAGTCGCACTGAATAGCATTTGCGGCTTTCCCTTCAGTTTCCGACGAAGCCCGCCCCCACACGCATCAGATCTGGAGGCGAAAAATAGCTTCTGACGAAGCGCAGACATCGCGTTACTTATCGAGTGGACTTCGCCACAATCGAGCGTTTATGTCTTGTTGTCAAAAGATGTAAAGATGCGTAAGAGTTACAGCAAATCGCCATGTCTTTCCTATACTGATGACGAAAGGAAGCTGGCTCATGAACTCCGCATTAAAAACCCTGGCAGTGGTAACCGCCGTTTCAACGCTGCTGGGAGGCTGCGCAGTCTACGGACCGCCGTATGCGTATGGCCCGGATCCTTATTACCAATCCGCACCGATATATGCCCAGCCTGCTCCTGGCTACTATGGGCAAGCCGCTCCGGTATATGTCCAGCCGGCCCCGGTGTATGTGGGACCGCCGGTCACCTTCGGTTTTAATTTTGGTTATTGGAGCGGAGGCGGGCGCGGTTGGCGTGGGCATCA
>UEXY01000201.1_pt1 | contig 19636 bp, 17 predicted proteins | sample 4301061 | NCBI WGS metagenome assembly UEXY01 (sample SAMEA4773184, study PRJEB27434) | metagenome | biome: 2259; feature: agricultural soil; material: soil | place: USA | collected 2014-09 | depth 0.25 m | reverse complement strand
GCAGGGCTTGTGCGCCGCACAAGCCCTTTTTTATCGGCCCGAACAACACATCCGTAACGGCTCTTGCCGATTTAAAATCACCGCCCGACAAGACCTATGACATCCAAGCGTACGACCAAAACTTCGGCCAACGCCCGTCCGCCGAAGCGCATCCGACGCAGCGCACCGCGCGTCGGCTTGGCACTGGCCGGCGGCGGTCCGCTGGGCGCCGTCTATGAGATCGGCGCACTGGCCGCACTGGAAGAGTCGGTTGAAGGCCTGGACCTGAACAATGCCGAGATCTACGTCGGCATCAGCGCCGGTGGCATCATTGCGGCGGGGCTGGTCAACGGCATTGCGCCGCATGACATGTGCCGCATGTTCGTCGAAAGCGAGGCCGCCGACACCAACGAACAATCGTTCAAACCGGAGACGCTGCTGCGGCCGGCATGGGACGAATTCAAGATTCGCGGTGCGGCACTGCCCGTTCTGTTCGTCGGCGGGTTGCTCCACTATCTCAGGCATCGCGGCAAGGCGAGTGTCGCCAATTCCCTTGAGCGCCTGAAGGCCGCGCTGCCGACCGGCGTTTTCTCCGGTGCCGGCATTCACGAATTCATGCAAAGGGCATTCACCGCACCGGGTCGCAGCAACGATTTTCGCCGGCTCAGGCAGCGCTTGATCATCATTGCGACCGATCTCGATTCGGGAGAAGCAGTCAGGTTCGGACAGCACGGCTTCGACCATATACCGATTTCCAAGGCCGCCCAGGCCAGCGCTGCGGTACCCGGCCTGTTTCCGCCAGTGAAAATCGACGGCCGCTACTTCGTCGATGGCGCGCTCCGGAAAACGCTGCATGCATCGATCGCACTCGAGGAACAAGTCGACCTGCTGCTGTGCCTGAACCCTATCGTTCCCTACAACGCGCGTTCCAAGCATGCACCAGGCAAGCTGGCACAGGGCGGCCTGCTGGCGGTGCTGTCGCAGACCCTGCGCGCGATCATCCACTCGCGGGTGGAAATCGGCATGGCGAATTACAGAGTGAGCTATCCCGGCACCGACATTCTCCTGGTCGAACCGAGCCAGGAAGACGCCGACATGTTTTTCACCAACCTATTCAACTACCACAGCCGCCGTCGCATGTGCGAAAGCGCATATCAGAACACGCGCATGATGCTGTGGCACCGCCGCAAGGAAATCGGACCGATGCTGGAACGCCACGGACTGCGGCTGAAGCTACCGGTGCTGCGCGACAGCAGCTTGACGCTGGTGAAAAACCCGCCCGCCGACGGGGAAGACCGCTTCGGCCTGGCGCGACTGACTGAAGTACTGAACAGGCTGGAGCGCCACTTGAAAATCGCGGCGGGCTAGCGTTTCTCGATTGATTTATCGGTGATATGCTAGTCACAAAACGATAACAGACTTGGGAGGCACCCAGCATGCAACACAAAGCCCCTCGGCGCACGCGTGAGCGGATTCTCGAACTGTCGCTGCGGCTGTTCAACGAATTCGGCGAACCGAATATCACCACCACCGTCATCGCCGAAGAAATGAATATTTCACCCGGCAACCTGTACTACCACTTCCGCAACAAGGATGACATCGTCAATTCGCTGTTTGCGCAATTCGAAGCCGAAATCGGCCGTATGCTGGCGGTGCCCGCAGACCGTCGGCCGAACATCGAAGACGTCTGGCTGTACCTGCACCTGATGTTCGAGCTGGTGTGGCGCTATCGCTTTTTCTATCGCGACCTGAGCGATCTGCTGTCGCGCAATCGCAAGCTCGAACTGCACTTCAAACAAATCCTCGCGCACAAGATCAAGGTCGCACAGCAGTTGTGCATGGGATTGCGCGCCGACCAGGCGATGGAAGCCACCGACCTCGACATCGATGCGCTGGCGACCAATATGGTGGTAGTCGCAACCTACTGGCTGTCTTACGAATATGTGCGCAATCCGCGCAAATACACCGAGCAGGAAGCGATGGCGGAAGCATTGGCACGCGGCTGCTACCAGGTGCTGTCGCTGATTGGCCCCTACCTGCGCGGCGAGACGCAATTGCTGTTCGAAAAACTGGCGGAAGAATATTTAAAAAAAATGAAATGAGGACGACAACATGGCATGGACCAAATTCCCCTACCCGGACAATACCTACGTCTACACGGCGGCAAGCCTGAAGAAGGCCTGGGCGCGACTACATGCCGGCGACGCCGAGCCGTTCCCGAAAGACGCCGCGCTGGTCGACGCGTGGATTGCGTTTCATGCCGGAGAGTTTGAAAAAGCCGCCAAGCTCGGCCTCGAACACGGCATCGACGGCTATGCGGTCGCACACAAGGCCGTCTGCATTCATGCCAACTACCTTGAGAAATCGGACAAGAAGAAGCTGGCGTTCTTTGAGGAGGTTGCCGAACGCTGCGAACAGCAGCAGGAAGAACAGCCGAAGAATCCGGCCGCGTGGTACTGGCATGCCTATGCGCTGGGTCGCTATGCGCAAGGTATTTCAATCGTCAAGGCGCTCTCGCAAGGCATCGGCAACAAGGTCAAGAACAGTCTCGACATGACACTCAAGCTGGCACCGAAGCATGCGGATGCGCACATCGGCCTCGGTACTTATCATGCCGAAATCATCGACAAGGTCGGCGCGATGATCGGCGGACTGACCTACGGCGCGAAGAAGGAAGAAGGACTCAAACTGTTCAAGGCCGCGTTGACGCTCAACCCGAACTCGGCGATTGCGCGCGTCGAATATGCAAACGGATTGGTGATGTTGGAAGGCAAGAAAAAAATGAACGACGCCGTCAAACTGTACGAGGAAGCAGCCGCCTGCGAGCCGCTGGACGCAATGGAGCGGCTGGATGTCGAGCTGGCAAAGGAAGAGCTGGAGGACTGACACGTTTTGCCTGGGTCGAACGAAAGGCGGCACCGACGCTCTTATCATTCAACATCCAGATTGGTCTTTCTTGACCATAACGAGCCGGGCGCGCCCGGCATTTTTTCATTACCACGCTCCAATGAAATCACTCTGTGTTTACTGCGGATCATCGATGGGTGCGTCGCCCTCCTATGCCGACGCCGCTCGCGCGCTGGCAAAGACGATGGTCGAACATAATATCGCGCTGGTTTACGGCGGCGGCAACGTCGGCCTGATGGGGGTCATCGCCGATGAGGTCATGCGTGTTGGCGGCGAGGCGACCGGCGTGATTCCCAAAGCCCTGATGGACAGGGAAGTCGGCCATATTGGGTTGACCCAACTGCATATCGTCAAGGATATGCACGAGCGCAAAGCGATGATGGCGGAGCTGTCCGATGGATTCGTCGCGATGCCGGGCGGGATAGGCACGCTGGAGGAACTATTCGAGGTATTTACCTGGTCGCAGCTCGGCCTGCATGACAAGCCGATTGGGTTGCTGAACGTGGACGGGTTTTACGATGGCCTGATCGGCTTCCTGCAGCACGTGGTGGATGAGCGCTTCCTGCAGGCGGAGCAGGCATCGTTACTGCTGCACGAAGCGCGTCCCGAGAGCCTGGTCGAGCGGCTGCGGAGTTTCGTCCCGTGGCCCCATGACAAACTGCTTGACCCCGTGGCTGCGGGAAAAATCATTTGACGGTCGACATGATCGCCCGGCGCACCAGCGAATCAGTGCGACAATTGGCTCAGGCGCGCATCGACGAACGCAAGTAATTCCGCCGATAGTGTATTAGTCGCCTTCGCGCGTTTGAACGCTTCCTGCGCTTCCGGGATACGGCGCTCAGCCTGCAGCGAAATAGCCAGCCCCATCCACCAGACTCCGTTTTGCGGCGCCTTCTGCAAGGCCTGCAGATAGTGCTCCACCGCCTGCTTGTGCTTGTCGTCACGCTGCAGCAGCGCCGCCAGGAACGCCTGGTAATCGGCGCGATCGGCCGCATACGGCAGCGCACGCTCCAGCGTTTCGATCGCTGTGTGCAGCAATCCCTTTTCCAGTTGCAGTCGAGCCAGAATCATCGCCAGTCCCGGCTGAGCCGGTTCCAATGCAAGCCCTTCGCGTGCGACGCGCAAGGCATCATCCTGACGCTTGTCCTCCAGCAGCACGCCGATCAGCGCATGGCGTGCGCCGACATGTTGCGGGTCGAGCTGTAGCGCTTGTTCAAACGCGCCGATCGCTTCCACTGCCTTGCCTTGCTGTATCGACAGAACGCCCTTGCGGTACTCGTTCTCTGCCCGCTGCTGCGGGGACAGCTCTGTGACCTGCTTATGGGTTGCAGACGAGGCAGTTGCCGGTAGGGCCGGCAGTGCCGTATTTTTTACCAGAGCCCTGGCCGGCGGCACTACCCTCGACAACTCGGGAACCGGCGTCGCCGCCTCCTTGAAGATTGTGCGCACTGGCTCGCTTCGTTTGACCTCTGCCGCGCGTTTTTCCATCGACGCCGGCATGGCCGGCACAGACGCGGCCTGTTGCACGACAATGGGCGCCGGCTCTGGCGGAGGACCTGCTGGAGCGTTCGCCTCGGATACGGTCGGCGCAGGCTCCGCCGTTTTGTCGGGCACCGGTGGGGCCTGCACTGCTGCAGACGCCATGTTGAGACCAGTATCGAACTTCAGCGGCAATTGCGCACTTGTGCTTCGAGTCGCGTCGGCGACGGGCGGTCGCAGCAGGAACCACGCCAGCACTCCGGACAAGATGATCGCCAGCGCCAGCGCGACCCACCATGCTGGATGAATGCGGCGGCGCTCCGGCACTACCCTGATCTGCTGACCATACGGGCCGGTGCCCGTGACTTCGGAGCGGCGCGCGTCCAGCTCCTGCAACATCTGGTTGATGAGACTCATTTGAAATAAGCCCACCCCATGCTGCTGCCTGCGGCAAGCAAGGCCAACGCTGCGATCCAGGCCCAGTGCCGAGTCCTCTTTTTCGCAGCGCCGGTGTCGTTGGCGGCGGCTTTCACATGGCGCGCGGTAATCTGCTGTTTGCCTTCGCCATAGGCGAGCATCAACGCCTTGTGCGACAAAATATTGACGAGACGCGGGACGCCGCCGCTTGCTGAATACAGCCCCTTGACAGCAGCGCGATTGAACAGGCGGCTGCCGGTATATCCGGCGACGCTCAGCCGGTGCGATACATAGAATTCCATATCATCCTTGGTCAAGGGGCCAAGATGATAATGAAACGTGATGCGCTGCGACAGTTGGCGGATGGCCTCCTGATGCAGCTTGCGATCCAGTTCCGGCTGGCCAAACATCACGATCTGCAACAGCTTGCGTTTTTCGGTTTCGAGATTGGTCAGCAGGCGCAACGCTTCGAGTGTCTCCAGCGGCATCGCCTGCGCCTCGTCCAGACACAGCACTGCCCGTTTTCCTTCGCGCGCCAGCACCAACAGACGATGATTGATCGATTTCAAAAGCAGATGCTGATCGACGTCCTTTTCTTGCGGAATTTCCAGCTCGTCCGCCAAGGCCAGCATCAGGGTGCGCGGCTCGAGAAACGGGTTGGGAATGTAGGCAGTGACAAACCCCTTGTCCAGCGTCGCCATGAATTTACGGCACAACAGTGTCTTGCCGACACCCACTTCACCGGTGATCTTGATGAACCCCTCGCCGTTCTTTGCGGCGATCAGCAGCGTGTTCAACGCCTCCTGGTAATTGGTGCAGGCGAAGAAGAAGCTGGTGTCGGGGGTGATGCCGAAGGGGAGTTCGCGCAGGCCGAAGTGGGTTTTGTACATATCTGTGTTACCGCGCGACCGTGGTTCGCGGATCCAGGCCCTGCATACGCTGCTGCGTTTCCATCATATCCTGGGTCCAACTGGAGTTCCCCTGGACGACAGTCGGCTTCAACAGAATGACGAGTTCGCGCTTCTGCATGACTTGCTTGGTATTGCGGAAGAGCGCGCCGATCCCGGGCACATCCCCGGCGCCGGGCAACTGCGAGCGATCCGACATGCTGGCCTGGCGCATCAATCCGCCGATCGCGACAATCTGGCCATCCTGCCCCCGAACTACGCTGTCGGTTTCGGAAACGGTGCTGGACGCCAGCGGAAGAGTGAAAGATCCCGATGTTCCGAGATTGATGGGTTTATCCACGGTGGTCACGTTGCTGACGGAAGGATGGATATGAAGGATGATGTTGCCGCTGTCGTCGATTTGCGGGGTGACATCCAGCGCCACGCCCGAGAAGAACGGCTGCACCGACACCGTCGGACTGGTGACGCTGCTGTTGCCGATGGAAGTCGTCGTGGTACTGACATTAGTGACAAAGAATTCGTCTTTGCCCACCTTCAGGACTGCCTTCTGATTGTTCAAGGTAGCAATACGCGGGCTGGACAGAACATGCACCGTACCCTGGGTTTCAAGGAAGGAAATCAGAGCAGCAAAATTACTGGTCTGAAACGCTAATCCAAACAGCGATCCCGCGTTGGCGGCAGCCGTCGCCAATGAAGAACCGGGCACGCCCGCCAGAGAGATTCCGTTAGAGCTCTGCGCACTGATCGCACTGGGAGCGGATGTTGCTCCCGTGCGCGAAAACGGCGACAGTGTCGTTCCCGGGTTTAATAGCCCGGCCGATAATGCGCTGTTGTCGCGCAAACCGAATGTCGCCCAGTTAATACCCGCCTGGAAGCCGTCATTCAGCTCAACCTCCAGTATCTTCGCGTCGAGAATCACCTGGCGATCGACTGCGAGCTGAGTCGCTTTCAGATAGGCGGATACATTGCGCAATTCATCCCACATCGCCCGCACGACCACAATCCCGGATTGCGAACTGATGACGACGCTTCGCCCCTCCTTGTTGCCGACAATGGCTTCCAGCGAAGTTCGCAGCTCGCTCCAGAAGTCACTGTTGGACGAGGTGCTGATCTTGCTGGAGTTGAGTGCCTGAGAGGTCACACCAGGTGTCGCGCCACCACCGACCGGGACAGGATTGTTACCGCTGTTCGGCGTGTTGCCGCTGTAGGAAGAGTCACTTACCGAGCCGGATGTTACGCGAATGTCGGAAGTTCCCTTGCGGCTGCCGGTCAGATAGTTGACTTGAAAGACCCGTGTCTGCAGCGTAAGCGGCTTGATATAGATGCGATTGCCTTCGACCTTATAGTCATAGCCGTACAACTCGCGAATCGCGTCCAACGCCTCGAATACCGTAACGTCCTTAAGATTCACTGAAATCGTCCCGGCAACGTCGGGATGCACCAGCATGCTGTAAGGGGTACCCGCGACAATGCCCATGAAAAACTGCGCTGCGGGGACATTATTGAAGGTGATGCCGAATCGCTCTTCCAACGGCTGGCGCGGCTTGGGGACTTCGATCGCAATCGGCGGCAACAACGCAGCGGCGACTGCTGCAGGCTCCTCCGGCGTCTTCGGCTTCGCTGCTTTTGCCAGTTCCGCATTGATAAGGTCGAGAGTCTCGTACTTCGACGGCGCTGGCGCGCAGCCAACCAGGCATAAAATCACCATGGCTAATGTTATGTTTCGCACACTGTCCCTTATCTTCATTTTGAGCCAGCCTCAACTTTACCGTTCGCACGACTTGAGGCTAATCGCTTTTCGACATGGGGAAATAGCTTCAATACCTGGGTATCCCGTCCATTGCGAAGAATGACCTCGTTTTCAGTAATCTTCACCACGCGCGCCTCGCCGTATTTTTCGCCCAACTGAACGGTTTGGCCATTGATGATCGCAACCCGCCGTGCGGGCGAAATCAACACCGACTGCAATTCCGGGGCAATGGATGCCTTGTCATTGCCTTGCTCCGGCTTTTCTCCGATAAAAGCCGGAGGACGTGTCGGGTCGAGCAGAACTTCGGCGGCAACCGGAGAAGCGAGCGCACCCCAAACGCACAAAGCTGCGATTGTGACTCTTCTGACGGTTTTACTCAAATATTCAGCCATTTCCTGTCCAGGCTTAAGGTAAAAAGAGTCAGCTTCAAAGTCGCGTTGGGGTAGGTTTCAACGTTCAACCTGGCATTCGCCCAAAACAGCTGCCATGGCATGGCTTCCAATTGAGTCAGGTAGTTGACGATATCCGAATATCCTCCGAGCACAACGATTTCGACACCATGCTTGTAGACCGCTTCGCCGGCCGCCGGTCCAGCGGGCCCGTCTTTCCGGGGTAGAGCGGGAGTTGGAGATTTTTCGTTCGCGACCTTGGTGTCGGGCTTCACCGGATCAGTCAACAGGGAAACCGGCAGCGTCTTCAAGGACATCAACTGCAGCCGACCATTTTTCTTCAGCAGATCCTCCAGAAGCGCGGCCATCCTGTCCGGCGAAACCAGTCCCTGCTGGATGCCTGTCAGCTCGCTGCGCAATTTGCCGGACTGCAGCCTGAGATTTTCCAGTCGAATGCGGCTTGCGGCGTCCGGATCAGCATCGTGCGACTTCACCCGCGCCTGTATCTCTGCCTGGAGTGCGGCGATCTGCTGCTGATCTTGAGTCACCTTTTGAGACAACTGCTTCTGCCTGGCCAGCAATGGATCCAGCACGACGGTGTTGACCAGAGTAATCAACGCCAGCGCTGCGATCGCAAAAGCCATCGCGCGCTCGCGCAGGCTGAGTGCGTCGATCCTGAGTTCCAGCCGTTGCCAATACTGCTTCATCTACTTCTTCGCTCCCGGGCTATCGACGCCCTCACTCGCGGCAAGAGGAGTAGCGCTGGGCTGCTCGCCGGCGGCAGTCGATGAATTGAGGGTGAATTCAACGAATTCCGCCAACGTCCGTTTCAGGTTTCCGCCCGCATCGCCCGACGCGTTGGCAGCCTCGCGGCGCGGCGTCTCCATTACCAGCGCCGCGAAGGACTTTCCTTTCATGGCCGGCTCCTGCTTGAGGCGTCCGAGATAGGCCGGCACCAGTTCCGGCTGCAACGCACGTCCACGCAATTCGATCTCGCTGCCAGCGCCGGTAATGGTAAATCCGGTCAACCATAGTCCGTTGACTATCTGGCGCGAGAAGGCGCGCAGATACTCCGAATAGCCCTTCGTATTGCCGAAACCACCCTTCTGCACGAGATCAAATGCCTGCTGCTGCGACCTCACTTCACTATCCATGCGTCGGATTTCATCCTCCAGCACCTTGCTGCGTTCGCGTGGCGCATACTCGGCGCTGACCTTCGCAAGCTGCGCATTGGTGGCCTTCAACTGAGTTGCAGTACTTTTCGCATCCGTGCCGAGACTAGTCAGCTGCAAACGCGCGTAGACGACGACGGCGATCGAACCGATCAGGATCAGCCCGATGCCCTGCGCCATCGTGACAGCGGAAAAATGTTTTTTCTGCTTCAGGAATATCGGATTGAACAGATTGATCTGCTGACTCACAGCGCCTTCTCCTCATGGCGCAACGCAGCCCCGATCGTCATGAAATACCGACGCTGCGCTTCCGGCTGCTTCAGTTCGGCCGCCTTGGACATGTCCAGTACGTCATCCAGCCTCAGCATCTCCACCGGGACGTAAAGATTCGCCGCAAGATAGTCCTTCAAACCGGCGCCCAGATCGTCAAGCGGTGACATAACCAGCTTCGCTAACGTGATGAAGTGGTACTGACGGTCGAAATGATCCAGCGAACGTTGGAGCTCCAGCGTGATGCGGTCGTAGCAAGCGTTACGTTGTTCAGCATCGCCCGAATGAAGTTGTGCAAGCGGAACATCGATACGGCGGGATAAATAAAGTTCGCCGGAAAACGTCACGGTCAGCAAACCGCCCTGCGCATCGAAGGAGAGAAAGGCCACACCGCGCCCTTCCGGTTCGACAAGCGCGGCGATATTCCGCTGCGCCATTTCCGGAACGTCGATGACAGTGAGCGGAATCCTGTTTTCGGTGAAAAGGGCCTGCCGCTGCTGTATCAACTGGTTTCTCGCAGCCACCGCATACATCGAATGAGTGCGAGCGCCGGCGTTCTTGTCCACCGGCACGTCGAGCACATCGACGGTTGCGTCGTCAATGTGAAAATCCAGCATATCCTTGAGACGCCACCGGATCGCAGTCTTCAGTTCGTCAGGCGGCACGTTCGGAGCATCGACCGACAACAGTTGGTACTCGCTGGAGTCAAGCAAAGTAGTGCAATTGAAGCGAACAACGCCCAGCTCCTTGACCAGCTTGGCGAGCAGGTCTGGTTGCGGAGGAACATTGCCCGGAAAAAAACCGACGTGCTCCACAGTTGGCTTCGCACCCGCCGGCCGTACCACATGGGCAGCGCAAATTCCGTCCGGCACAAGAGTGACTGCAAGCCACCCCGGATTTTTTCGAGTTTTCGCAAAGAGAGCCATGCAGATGCCGCCTAAAGAATCCACCTGAACTTAGGTGAATAAGCCATTGTTGTCAATGCGTTTTCCGTGAAAGCAACATAGCCTTGTAGTAAGTTATTCAAAATTGTAACTTGAATTCATGACAAGTGACGTTAATACATTTCACGCATGTAAATGATCGGTCCGCCGCGGTAGACACCGAAGGTCGCGCGTATCGTCGGATCATCGTCGAAATCCGGCTGCGTGCTCCAGCGGCCCTGCAGCCACGGCATGGCCAATGCGGTGGTTGCAGCGCATGTCGGACCGGGCGCCGTGTCGGGGCCCAAATCGAGGCAAAGGATGGCGCTGCCCTTCGAGGCCGGAGGACTGGTTGGGCGATTGAGCCGCAAGCTGCCGACCCCGTTCACGATGCCGCCGACAACGAGATTGGAAAGCGGCATATTGCTGCCATTAATCCCGCCCGCGGTATAGCTGATAGCAAAATTGTTTTGCACAAACGAAGTGCAATTATCGAGGGCGTTTACCTGGAAACTCGTGCCATTCCAGAATTCCGCCTGGATCGGGATCGGCAACGGCATCTTTTCCGAGCCTACCGCATTGAACATCCTGAGCCGGCCGAAGCGCACCGACGTCGAGGCGACTGAAAAACGCTCGTTGCCGCTGGCGCTGTCCGCATCCAGGTTCAAGCTGCCAGGCTTCAGCGTCGTCCCTTCGGAATCTCTTGGCATCACGCCTATGTTCAGCGTCGCATAAGGGCCATCCGGCAGATCGGCACGGTGCAGCGTTACATCGGCCGCCAAGGCAGCCGCTCCGTTATTCCAGGCCGGCACGGCAGGCTGGGCGGACATGGCAACGCGTGGCCCCGCCGTTCGGGTCAACGGGCTTGGTGCCGTTACTCCGGGATCGCAGATGAAAGTGGTATTGACTCCTGCCGCAGGGCCAAACACGGCCTTGCAGGCGCCTGGGGACACCGGATAGCCGGTAGCTACCATCCAAAGCCCGACACTGTTGTTAACGTTGTACGAAATCCAGTCTTGCGTCGACAGTTTGGCCCAGTTACCAGCGTAATTTCGCGTCTGGTCGCCATTGAAGTTGCGCGCCTCCAGCGTGAATCCGACCCGCATCGGCTCGCCCATGTAGGTGAACGCCGAATTGGGGGAACAACTGCTGCCGCTGCGATTGGTAAGAAATCCGCCGGATATCGTAAAGTGATCAGGCTTGAAGCGCCCCACCAGCGCGGTTCGTGACTGGTCACCAGGCTTGGCGAAGATCGCTACCCTGTTACTGAGATTGATGCCTGAGTTCAGGTAGTTCGCCGATGGCGCTGCGGAGAGGGAAAACGTCCCAACCTCCGAATAGGCCAAGGACAGGCTGTTCGTGCTGCCGCCGCTTACCAGGACCGGCCCGCCGGACAGTACGCCCGCAAATGGCCCGCCCGAGGCCGGCACCGGCGAAAACGGCGCTATCGCCGAAACGCCGACGGAATCCGCATAACGCGGGGCAATCCCGGCGCCGGTCACCTGCGCCAGGTTCGTGCCGGCGTCCGGAAGCCCATCGCCATTCGCATCGCCGGTGCTATTCCACAGATAACCGGCTACGGTCGCCTGGAAATTGGCCCCCGCATTTCCTATCATGCCGCCCCCCGACGAAGCATCGGCAGGATTGTCGTTGGTCCCTTTGACGTCCCTGACCACCACTGCGAAGGGCCGCGCCGTCAAGGTATTGGACGAGCCGGTCACCGGCGTTGCGGTGTCGTCGCGCAGACTCACCGAAAACTTGCCCACATCGCTGGTCGCAACGCAAAAGGAAGCAACCCCATTGACGAAATCCAGCGGCGGCATGAAATTGCTGCCGGAGTCGATCGTCGGCGGCGCGATCGACAGCGTTTGGCAGGCGCCCGTGCTCGGCAGGCACGTGCCACTGGCGTTCGGCGCGCAAATCTGGGGTGCCGACGCCCCGGTCGGATGGTCGGGGGTCGCCGGCGTGTACCAGCCGTCGAGGTTTTTGGTACCGGTATATGCGGTGTTGACCGAACAACCGTTAGTGCGGGTGATTCGCATCAGGTGATTGCGGCCGGCTACTACTCCCCCTCCGAGCCCGCCGCCAAGCGCATCGATATTGGTGATATTGAACGACGCGCCGCTGTACACCACCGGCGTGCCAAACGACGACGAGATGGTTCCACCGTTCTCGCCGATGGTAATGGAGATGGATTCCGGATTGGCGTCGGTCAGATAAAACTGCGCAACGCCGTTGTCGCCGGCAGTGAAGGTATATTGAGTGATATTGCTGGCGCCGCCGACTTTGCGCCAGGTCGCGGAAGAGTTGCTGCCGTTGGGCAGGAGCGCCGACAGGTTGACGGTCTTGTCATAGGTCGTGATGATGTTGCCGTTGGTGTCCAGCGCGCTGATGGTCACAATGGGCGACGACGGGCTGCCGCCCGGAGTAGCGCAAGTGCTGGGGGTGAGATTGTCGACCTGGATGCGATAGCCGGCTGGCGGCGTGATGGTCTGCGCGCAAATCTTCAGGCCCTGAATTTCATGGATATTGGTGTTGCCGCCGGTGGAACCGGTAAATGACAGTTTCCAGTTTGCCGGTACGTTGGCTTGTGCAGCGTTCACCGCATAAGCGTCGAAATCCACGACCTTGTTGCCGGCCACGAAATTCCCTGCGCCGGTAGTGTCACGGAACACGGTCACCTGGCTCTTCTTGGCCAGCGCCGCATTGTTGCAGACGATGTCGGAATTATTGGTGTTGCGTTCATAGCAGCGCGCATCGACCATGATGCGATAGGCGTGTCCCGGAGATGACGAGGTCGACCCGGGATTATCGATCCCCGGGTTGAGCGTCGCGGTTCCTCCCATATAAGGGAAGCCGGTCAGTCCGGAGCCGGAGCCGCGAACGGCCACCGCATCAGGCCGGGATCCCGGCCCGCCGCTACGCCCTTCGGTCGGGTTCGAATAGTTGCCGAATTCGTCGATGCCGATGCCGACCCAACCTCCGCTGAAGCCGTTGCAGGGCGGCGACGCACAGCTCGCATTGTTTTTCTGCGCAAAGCCGAGCGAGCCGCCATACGCACCCGGTAGCGGCGGCACTGTCGCATCGGACAGGGTGAGTGCAACGCCGTCAGCCCCGCTGCCGTTGTACGCGTAATGCTTGAAATCGACCACGATCAGATTGCCGGCCGCGGGGAAAGTACCGGGCATGGTCGCCGCGGTCGCAACGTCGGTGCTGTTGTTAGTCATCTGCAGATAACCGCTGTTGACGATGCGCGGAACACCAAAACTGCCGCTGCTCGATGATACCGCCCAGTTACCGCCATAAATGGTCGACGGATTCAGCGTGGCACGACCGAAATTGTCGCAGACGCACGTCATGGTGCTGGGCATGCCCGCCGGGACCGAGCAAACAAAAGTGGATTCGCCGGCGGCGAAGCTGGAATTCGTCAGCGGACCCGGAACATTCGTGCTGCCGGTGGATGTGCTGCCTGTAACGACCGGTGTCGGCGCGCTCCACGTTCCCGCCTCGTACTTCCCGAGCACGAAGTTACCGGTCGACGCGCCGACATCGATATCGCCGACGACGAAATTGACCGTTACTGCGTAACTGCTCGCATTGATGGTGTCGCCGCTCAAGTTCCAATAGCGGTTAACGTCCTTCGTTGCGTCAATCGTGGAATCGGAAATCTGCGGATGCTCGGCGCCGACCGTGCTGCCGGTGAGCAGACCGCCGGACGATAGTGTCGGCGTTGTGACCGTAATCGGCGCATAAGCGGTACTGCTACCGACGGGGAACGTACACGTATTGCTGCCGATGCCGAATTTCAGCCGCAGGCTGCCGTTTATATAGCCGTTTGTTCTGGCAATGCTGCTCGGGCAATTGTTGACGGACGCGGATAGCGTATTGGAGTTCGTCGTTATCGTGCCATTGGTCAACGTCAGAGTGCCATTGACGGTGACGCCGCCATTAAGGGTCAGGCCATTGGTATTGTTGACGGTCAGGTTGTTCACTTGCGTCACGCTGGCCGGCAGACTGACACCGGCAGCACTCCCACCGAACGAAATACTGGATGACGTCGTTGCCGACAGATTGGCCGGGGTTCCCGCGATCACGGGACCATTCAATACCAAGGTGCTCCCACCGACCGCCAGCGTTCCGCTACTTAATGTCAGCGTGCCACCGACCGTCGTCACGCCGGATGCCAGCACTACCCCGCTCGCGTTGCCGATGACCACATTGCCGTAGGTAAGCGCGCTCACGGTCTGCGCCGCCGATCCGACATATTCGACGGTCAGGTTGGCCAGCGTCTTGTTTGTCACCGTGTACTGGGAACTGAAGTCAGCGGTCGCTACGGTACGTGTGACGCGGACCGTGCCATTGCCGTTCAAGGTTCCAGATCCGCTGATGACAATGCCTGCAGCCGGGATCAACGTCGCGCCTGCGTTTACCGCAAATGTCCCCGTCGCGCTGATATTGCTGTTCACGGAAAACGGCGCGCTGGTATTCGCAATCGTCACGCTGCCGAACGCGGTGACGCCGGTCACGGCCTGCGGCCCGCCGCCGCCGAAGATGAAGGTGCTGGTCGAAGGTGAAAAGGTACCGCTGTTGTTAAAATTGCCGCTGAGCGTATGTGTGAACGCACCGGCGTTGAAACTGGACCCTGCTGCCAGGCCAAAATTACCACCGACGGTGATCGCTCCCGCCGCCGTCGTGGCCGCAGTACCCGACATACTGAAATCGCCGCCGATGGTCAGTGCGCCGGGCAAGGTCTTTGTGCCGCTACCGCTGAGTACCAGGTTGTGGTACGTGGTACTGAATACCGCTTGGTTGCCGGCTAGCGAATAATTGACCGTATTGGGATTGGCACCCGCGTTCAATGCCCCCCTTCCGTTAAACGGCCGGGTCGTGTTGGCGTAGTTCAGCGTCGCATTAACCCCATTGACCCAGGTCGATCCGTTAGCGGAACCATCTAGGGCGCCATTGATCGTCACGATATCCGTGTTGTTATTGGTAAGCGTGATCGCTCCGGTGATCGTCACCGCGCCGCCGAAGGTGATCGGGTTTGCGCCGGCGATCACCTGGCTGTTCGTATTGAATGTTTGGGTTGCGGTGCCATTCGTCCATGTGCCGTTATTGACGATGCCGCCTCGAAAATTTACCGCTTCGTTGGCTGAATTATTCCAGGTGCCGCCGCTATTCACCGTCACCGCACCGATGAAAGTCGCATTCCCCCCGGCCGACGTATGCGCAAGCGTGCCCGAGATATTGGTCGCGCCATTCACCGTCCAGTTGCTGCTGTCGACATTGAGCGTGCCGCCGGTATTTACCGTCACGGCTCCGACGGTAGTGTTTGCATTGGCCGTGACAGTATGACCGTTGGCAATGATCGCCGTGTCGCCCGCTGCAGGAACGCCGCTTCCGCAACCGGACCACGTGGCGGCCGTGTTCCAGTTACCGGTGATCGCCGATGTGCAGGTAGCGGCAAGCGCCGGCGCCGCCGAGAAAGCAGCAAGCGCCGCGACCGAAAGCGGCCGGACATGGCGCACCATCAACCGCATTATCGCGCCGCATATCGAAAACCTACTCGTTTCCATATCGTTTCCTCTTGCGACAAGCGCTAACAAACATCGCGCCCAAGGATCGCGCCGCATTCCTCACTCTCATCTTTCCGCCGTCACTTGCAACCGCCTTTCGACGTAGGCCGGATCGCCCGGTCCGGTACCGATGGTCGCCGTGGAAGTAATGGTGTAAATATTGGTGGCAATATTTGCTTCCGTATATGGGCCATTGGCGGCGGCAACGCAAGTCACCGTGACGGAGAAGCCCGCCAGGGTTCCTCCCAATGCGGTCGCCGTATTCGGAACGAATCGGGGCGTGAGCGCCGGATTCGGGTCGCAGCCAGGCGCAGCTTGCGTACCAGTCTGCAGCAGCTGATAAAGCCCCCACTCGATACCGGCCCGCGCCGCCTGATACGCCCTGCTTCCCTGCACATCCTGCGCCGCGGTCGTATGCTGCACGGTCGAGAACGTCAGCATCAGCGCCCCGAGCAGCGACAAAACGACCAGCAGGAAAATCGCGGACACGATGGAAAAGCCGCGCGGTCGCCGCGCGACGTGTAATGAGGCGGAATAAGTCCGGTCAGGGAGCATTGGAAACGTGCACCTCATGATAAAGCGTAATGGTTTCGTTATTTCTTCGAATCGACAACTGCATCGAAACCAGACCGTTGCGCTCGGTGACGCCGGCCTGATAAGTGAAATTGCACGCCACGACATCCCGAGCCAGCAATGCGCTATTGATGCCGGCCAGGTCAGTGGCGTTCGGCTGGTTGGGCTGGATCGGGTAACCCCAGTAGCGGGTCAAGGTATGCGCGGCTGTATCGCAAATGTAGCTGACCGGCGTATCGACTATCTGGAAGCGATGGCTCGGCGATTCGAACGGCAGTGGACTAGCGGAGTTGATCGTGATGTTGTTCACCTGTCCCGTTACGCCGCTATAGGAACGTCGATTGTGCGTGGCAGTGGTGTTCCCGTCGTACGCATTCGCGCCGCCCGATATCCCAAGATTAAAGATGACGATCTGGTTTTGGTTGGCGCCGGTCGTCGCGGCAAAGGTAATGGGTGGGCCGAAAATATCGAAGGTCGTGTCAGCCGCATTGAAATCAAGCGGGTCCTCGATCCCCAGATCACCAGGCGCCGCGCGATACCGGCCCCCCGTGCTGGTCGATAGAAATTCCATCGCCGTATTTCCCGAAACGCGGACGCTATTGGGTAACGCAAGCCGCAAGTCCCGCGCAATGCGACGCAATGCGGTATCGGCGGTATCCGTCATGTCCGCACGCTGAACGGAAGCAAAATAGCCTTCGACCGGCTTGGTGATAAAAACGGCAACAACGGAAGCGATAATCCCCGTAATCACGATCACGACCACTGCTTCGATCAGGGTGAAACCTTTTTGCATGCTCTTCATGGTTGCAGGCCCGACCGGCGTTCAGATGGAGTTGGGCGCATAGCGCAGGCGATACCCGGTCAACGTAATGCTCACGCCGCCCGGCCCTTGCACCGTCACGTCGATTCTCAGCGACGCATCGGCGGGAACGCCACCGATAGCCTGCTGGGTAATGGCGACCGCGGCGCTATATGCCTCCAAACCATTGATTGGCACTCCCGCCACGTCCAGAATTCCGGGAGGAGAAGGCATCGCAAGATTGGCGTAATCGTTGACATTGTTGAACGGCGTCACCAGCGAATAGCGCGTCTCGTTGACGTTTTCCGGCCCCATCACTTCCGGCATGGCGCAGCTTAGTGTCGAGTCCGCCGCAGCCGGATCGGTCGGATCGCAGAGCGTAAACGGCTGCAGCTCGATTTCCTCCAGCAGGGATTCCGCGATCGCGATCGCCTGCTTGTGCACCAGCGGGTCCGCACTCTTCCCCGTGGTCAGCGTCATCACCGACAGGATGCCGGCGACGCCGATGCTCACGATGACGATGAACATCACGAGCTCGATGAAGCTAAGCCCTTTCTGTCGATACCAACGACGATGAATGCGGCGATCGCTAATACACATAACCGGTTTCCGCTTCCACCCGTATATTCGCCTGGCGCGCAATGGCAATCGTTCTTCCGGCGACCGGCAACGACGCATCATTGGCATCCAGCGCCTGACCGAGGGCATTGAACTTCAGGTTGGCTGGTGTCGCCGAAAACCCGGCATTGCCTCTGCCGGTCACGACAAAAGGATTCGTACCCGTAGGGCTAACGAGTGCAACCGTCCCGGCGCCGCCTCCCGGAATGCAGGTCGCCGGTGTGGAATTCGAAGCGATATGCAAGGTAACGGAGTTAGCGCTGAAGGCAACGCACACCGTTCTCCTTTGTGCAATCGCTGATTTCTGCGCGTAACGCAGGATCGCCACTGCCTCATCATGAAAGCCCTTGTCCTGAAAATCCTGAACGTCAAAGAAGCGGGGAACGACAGCCACGGCAAGCACGCCGGTGATGACGAGCACCATGATCAGTTCGACAAAGGTGAAACCACGTTCGGCCATAGTTGACTGGTATAAAGCCCCGATAACTGTAAATTCCGTTAAGAAAGTATAACAAGCATTCCAGTCAGGAAATCGAGACCGGTGCTTGATCCATCCTTGAATTTACTGACGAGTCTGCTCAACGATCGGCCAAAGCATTTCAGTCCGGCCAAGCATGGGGGAAAATCGTTATTTCTTGAGGAAAAGGGACAGCACGAAGCGCCATCTTGCCATTGGCTTGACAGCGTTTTGGAGCGCCGCGTATTGAAAATCGACGACAGCCACCCCGCCCGGCTTAGACGCGACTCCGCATATCTCATGGTTTTCTCTGCGCGTCCCGATGCGTTCAAAGCCGGCATTGACGAGCTTATTGACTAAGGTCGATTCGGTGAAACCCGTCTTGTGCGCCATGAAATAATTTCCCGCCGCGATAGGAACACGAAACCCCCACAGGACGTCAATCGGTGAAATAGGGCCCGCCGGAGACTCGTACAGCACCTGTTCCAATTTGTCCTCGGCCACGAACTTGGCGATATCCCGCACATCCGGCACCCGGACAAAGATGACGCCACCGGGACGAAGCACCCGATACCACTCCGCGAGCGCGACAGGAACTTCGTGCGAATACAGGTGCTCCAGATTGTGCGATGAATAAATCGCATCGATACTGGCGTCGGCGACTATCGACATATCGGTCATCGACGCGATCACGTCCGGCTCGACCTCCGGATCGATATCCAGGCGGATTTCCCGCCAGCCCTCGCCGCAAAAAATAAGAGGAATCGGATTTCCTCGTGGGCCGCAACCGATGTGCAGGACGACATGGCTCATCTTGCGACATCCGACGGAAGTTTTTTGCCGTCGCACCAGGCGTGCCACATGCGACGGTACAAGCCTTCTACGTCTTTCGTAAAAGCCTGGATATCACATAGCGGGCTTTGCTCCATCATCGGCCTGAGATGCCCGCGGAGCTCGACCAGGCGTTCCCGGTCGGACGCCAACTTGACGGCGCATTCCACATAATCATCGACCGTTTCACACACAAATTCGCGCAAGCCGAGATTGATCAGTACCGAAGCGGATTGCCGCGCCACCACGCGTTGCCCCGCCAGCGTCACGAGCGGCACTCCCATCAGCAAGGCCTCGAACGTGGTCATGCCACCAGTATAGGGAAACGGGTCGAGCGCGATATCGATCTCGCCATACTCGTTGAGCATGTCAAGATGAGGGCTCGCCGGCTTCAGTATCAGGCGCTCAGGACTTCCGCCTAATGCTGCAAATCTGGCGCGAAGCCTATCGCATAGCGCCGGATCCTTGAGCGCCACGTTCTTTAGCCACAGACGCGCGTCCGGCAGACGCCGCATAATCTCTATCCAGACCTGCATGACCTCATCGGTCATTTTGGAGAGCTTGTTGAAGCAACCGAGCGTGACGTAG
>UEXY01000074.1_pt1 | contig 19968 bp, 17 predicted proteins | sample 4301061 | NCBI WGS metagenome assembly UEXY01 (sample SAMEA4773184, study PRJEB27434) | metagenome | biome: 2259; feature: agricultural soil; material: soil | place: USA | collected 2014-09 | depth 0.25 m | reverse complement strand
GCGCGTGCTGGAGGCGCTGCACCGATCGGCATGATCGGCCGCAGTCGATCATGGAGCTTACGGCGCGATGCGGTTCAGGGCCAGGCATTGCACCATGTCCGACCTGGCGCAGCAGTTCATATAAATCCGCGGCCAGCGTATTGTGCATGGCGGCGGTGATCCATTTATGAAAAGCTAGATCCGCGGAGCCGCTTTCCGTTTCAAACAGTGTCGTCGCCGCGCTTACGATTCCTTATTGGTAAATGTACTTAACGGCGAGTAGAATGTCGGAGCATGTACAGCAGCAGGGAATTTAAATTGAGAAAATCAGAGCACACAATCGAGGGTATTGAACCAACGAAAGCGCCGTCCAGAAAAAAAGGCGCACCGGTAAAACGTTGGAACAACCTCGTCAAGAGCCAGGACGAACAATATCAGCTGAAGCGACAAGCAGTGATAGCGGAGGCGTCGAGAGCGTTCGGCCATCGTGGCTACCAAAATGTTTCGCTTGACGATATCGCTAAAAGCCTCAATGTCACCAAACCTGCTCTATACCACTACATCAAAAGCAAGCAGGAGTTGCTCTATGAGTGCCATAAGCTTGCGATGGATATCGGCGATAGAGCGCTGGATCATGCCGTGGCCACCGGTAAAACGGGCTTGGAAAAACTGGAAAGCTTCATCTCCGATTATGTCGATGCGTTCGCCAACGAGCTCGCAGCCTCGGCGGTTCTGCATGAACTCAGTGCGATGCCGCAGGATGACCGCAAGCGAATTATTAATCGGCGCCGGCAATTCGACTTGCGCTTGCGAAGCCTGATACAGGAAGGTATAGACGATAAAACGATCGGCCCGTGTGATCCCAAGCTGGCGGTATTCTGGTTCATGGGGGCGATCAATGGGATTCCGCGGTGGTTTAGTGTCGATGGAGAGTTTTCCGGTGAACAGATCGCCGACGCGTTCGTCAAGTTCTTGATGCACGGTATACGAGCGCAGCGCTGAGTCCTGCCAAGGGGCTCGGCTCCTCCCTCTAACCGATATCCCGCAGGATCTGCTGTCCGAGGGTTTTCGGGCATGTTTCCTTGTTCAGCATAATCATTGCCCCTTGTTCAAGGGGTAGTCTGCATTGGTCTGCGAAGACTCCGTCAGCAACGGCGTTACATCCGCCTGGTCGCACATGACCCGGCGTTGAAGTGCCGTGCCTTCAATTCATGCCTCCTTGTAATGCCCCCGGTTCGCCGGACGGGGGCATGAAGCATGGATATCAGTCACTGTAGTTGACATATCCACTGATGCGAGAACATAATCTACCGACGAGTAAATAAAATATTCGTTCGGTAAAATACTCTTCTTTTTGGTCAATTTGTTCATAGCATCACCAGTTTGGCGTTTTCCGCCGTGCCGACCACTTTGACGCACATAGTGGGAGGCTGCATAACGACGCACCCAGTGATTCGGTGCGATTACAAGGAGGCAAAAATTGTCTGATACATCCGCAGCATTCCTGAGCGAGCAGGAAGTTATGATCCGTGATTCCGCTAAAAAAGTAGCGACCGAAGTGGTGGCGCCGACAGCCGCAGAACGAGATAGGACCGAGGCGTGGCCGCACCAGGAGTTGAAAGCGACGGCGGCACTCGGATTTCTCGGCATGTTAATTCCCGAGGAATATGGCGGCGTAGGCGCAAGCTTTGTGGAATATTGTCTGGCCATCGAAGAATTCGCCGTTGCCGATGCAGGATTTGCGACCATCGTGCATGTGCATAACAGCGTCGGCCTGACGATCGCCAGGTCGGGAACTGAAGCGCAGAAGCAACGTTACCTTCCGGCGCTCGCCAGTGGCGCGCGGATCGGCGCGTTCCTGCTGTCAGAGCCGCATGCTGGCTCCGATACAGCGGCATTCCGCACATCGGCGCGGCGAGAAGGGGACTGCTTTGTACTGAATGGTAGCAAGCAATTTATCTCGAACGGAAGTGAAGCTGGCCTGGGCCTCGTTCTGAGTGTTACCGACCGCAACGCCGGGAAGCGTGGTTCCAGTCTGTTCATTGTCGATCCGGGCGAACCCGGATACAACATTGCTCGCGTGGAGTCCAAGTACGGACAGCACACCGCACATATTGCGCAGATCGAGCTGAACGACCACCGGGTGCCTGCAGAAAACCTTCTTGGTGCAGAGGGGTCCGGTTATCAACAAACAATGGGGTTGCTGTCTCATGGGCGAGTCGCGATCGCAGCACAGGCAGTCGGCGTCGCGCGCGCGGCATTGGAAGCGGCGCTTAGGTACGCCAAGGACCGCGAGGCCTATGGAAAGCCGATTATCAATTTGCAGGCAGTCAGTTTCGATCTCGCCGATATGGCGATGCAGGTAGAGGTTGCCCACCAATACGTGCTCCATGCCGCCAAACTCTGCGAAGCCGATATTCCCTGCGCGAAAGAAGCGTCGATGGCGAAGCTCTTTGCCAGCGAGATGGCGGAGAAGGTATGCTCGGATGCCTTGCAGATTCATGGTGGCTACGGATACCTCAAGGATTTTCCGGTCGAACGCTATTGCCGTGATGTCAGAGTGTGCAAAATCTATGAAGGGACGAGTCACATCCAGAAGCTGATCATCTCCCGCAGCCTGGCTTAGCAAGCCGAATTCTTTGAAGCAGGGCGGAGGCATTGCCAGTCCGCATGGAGCAATCGATGAGCTTAGAGCGAACCGGAAATACCAGGGATAAATCCGGATTGATTTATCCCTATGATGTCCCGCCGACTACCGGCAGCGCCATTGAACTTGCACCGGGTGTTCTGTGGATTCGGATGCCGCTGCCCTTCCAGCTGTCGCACATCAACGTGTGGGCCATCAAGGATAACGACGGTTGGGCACTGGTAGACACCGGGATCTGGTCGACCGATACGGCCGCCGCCTGGCATCAGGTGTTTGCCGACGTGTTTGCCGGTCGCGCGGTGACGCGCGTATTCGTAACGCATATGCATCCAGACCATATTGGCATGGCGGGCTGGCTGACGCGGAAGTTCAATTGCCGGCTGTGGATCTCGCGACTGGAATATTTCAGTTGCCGGATGCTTGGCGCCGATACGGGACGCGAGGCACCCGAAGCAGGGGTGCGTTTCTACCGGATGGCGGGCTGGGACGACGATGCCATGGAGCGCTACCGGACCCGCTTCGGCGCTTTTGGGAAATTGATCTATGCATTGCCGGACAGTTATCGTCGCTTGCTGGATGGCGAGGTGATCGACATCGACTCTCAGCGTTGGGTGGTAGTGATTGGTACTGGCCATTCGCCGGAACACGCCTGCCTGTATTGCCCTGCGCTCAAGCTCCTGATCTCCGGCGATCAGGTATTGCCGCGTATTTCATCCAATGTTTCCGTATTCCCGACAGAACCCGATGCAAATCCTCTGGCGGATTGGCTGGATTCGCTCCACAAATTGAAATGCGCCGTACCGAATGATGTGATGGTGCTTCCCTCCCATAACGAGCCGTTCTACGGCCTGCATGAGCGTATCGATGCGCTGCTCGATAGCCAGTTGAAGGCGCTCGACCGACTTCGCGACGCACTTCGGAAGCCGCTGCGTGCAGTAGACGCGTTCGCGGCGTTGTTCGCCAGGCCAATCACGTCGGAGCACCAGCTCATGAGCATGGCCACGGGGGAAAGCATCGCCCATCTGAATTACCTTATGCATCGCGGCGAGGCCTCGATGTCAATTGGAGAAGATGGGGTCGCCCGGTATCGGATGAGCGGCGACTGATAGGGAGTGGCGCTGGCGCCACTCCCGACCGCCCCTCAGCCGGGCTTGCGATCTACTACCAGCGCTGTTTCTCCATCCAGGCCGTCAGGAGACAGCATTTCGATGTGGTCGGGCCTGAGCCGGGAAAGCTTTTGGAATTCTATGGCCGCACCGGCTGCAATACTGTCCCGGTCAGCGCTTGGCTCAATGGCGAGACGTAGCGTGATTTCCTCCCGGTTCACGGGCCGGGTGATCACGGCTTGCGCGGCGCGTACTCCGCGCAGTCGTGTGGCGAGCTCGTCGAGTTGTCTGGGATAGATAAAAATCTCGCGCGCCTTGACTGCTTGTCCGACACGGCCTTGCAGCAGCCCGATACGGCTGACCAAGCCATCCGCGCCTGTCTCTGTTGCGTAGGCGACGTCGCCGGTGCCAAATCGGATGAGCGGCCATCCCGGTGCAAGCGTCGACACAACAATTTGCCCCGGCGTGCCCTCAGGTACCGGCAGGCCGGTAACCGGATCGCAGATCTGCACAATTCGGTCCGGGTGAACGGCGTATCCCTCCTGCGGGCCATCTTCAAAGCCGATCAGGCCAAAGTCCCCCGTTGCGTAGGCAGAAAAAGTGCGTATGCCACAGCGCTGTTCGAGGCGGCGGCGCTTGCCCATCCAGTCTCCCATTTCGCCGCCGAGCATCGCGGTGCGAATCTTCCATGCTTCGGGAAGGAGGTGGCCCATATTCTCCAGCGTCTCGACCAAGGCAATGAAGAAGGCGGTCGATGCGCAAATGCAGGTGATGCCGAGGTCGATAACAATCCTGGCTTGGAGCTCGATATTGCCTACGCCTGCCGGGATCACCGTGGCGCCGCAGGCTGAAATACCTTGGTCGAGCAGAAGTCCGGCCGGGACGAGGTGATAGGACCACGTATTCAGCACGCGGTCGCCCGGACCGATTCCGGCGGCTTGGAAAGCCTGTGCAAATCCGCGGCCGTCGAGGTCCGACCTGAGCTGGGGTTCATGCAACGGGCCGGGGGAAACGAAAATTCGGGCAATATCCGCGTCGCGCGCAGCAAGAAAGCCGCCAAATGGAGGATGCGTTTGCTGCGCCGCGAGCAGATCATCCTTGCTCGTGATCGGCAGTCGCGTCAAATCCTCTGCGCCACGAATATCCTGCGGGCACAGCCCGGCGCGTTCATAAATGGACCGAATGGCAGGCGCAAGTGCATAGGCGGATTCTTGCAATGCGCGCAAACGGGAAAGTTTTTCGCTGGATGTCATTTTTTCTTCCCTGGTGTTCGACGGCTTAACGGCCAACAAAGATCGGGCGCCGCTTTTCATTGAAGGCGGCAAGACCTTCCTTCATATCTTCGCTGTAAGCGTGCGCTTCCGAGGCCAGCAATTCCAATCTGAGGGCCGACTCCATGGGCTGGCCCAGTCCGTCATCGACCAAAGCCTTCATCCTGCGCAATCCCAGTGGGCTCTTGGCAGCCAGCTTGGCAACCAGCGCTTCCACTGCTGACGTCAACTCGTCATCATCGACCACGGCATTGACGAGTCCCGATGCCAGCAGGTCTGCCGCAGGAATGAAATCACCGGTGTAGAGAAGATACTTGGCTCGGGTCGGTCCAATTTTGCGCGGGAGGCGTACCGAGCCGCCGCCGCCCGGCAGCAGCCCGTAATTGGCGTGCGCATCGCCCAGCGTGGCGGAACGGGCGGCGATGACCAGATCGCAGCAGAGAACGAGTTCCAGTCCGCCCGCCAACGCCATGCCGTTGACGGCGGCAATGACTGGCACGGGAAACCGTTCCAACCGGTTCATCGTCGCCAGCACAGCATTCAGGAATTGATTGGTGCTGGCTGCACCGTCATTGGCCTGGCCTTGTACATATTTCAGATCGGCGCCGGCACAGAACGCGCGGCCGGTCCCGGTGAGCACAACGGCGCGCAGGTCGCCGCAGGCAGCCGCCTGATCCAATGCGTTCCCGATTCCTTTCAGAATTTCCGGGGTGATTGAATTCATTGCGCGCGGACGGTTCATGGTGATCCACATTGCGCCGTGTTTGATCTCCGAAATAATTTGTGCTTCTTTCATTGCGTTCTCCTCGCCATTGATCGGCCTTGTCAAGTTGGAAAAAATTCCTATTTTTACTACTCGGGAATAAAAATAATTATATGGTAAAGTGATTTACTCTTTGGTAGAATTTTTAAACCGGCGGGAAGTTCGATGTGTTTCTCAGCCCATGCGCCATCGCCTTGATTGACACAGGAAAGAAAAGAAAGAGAACTATGAGACTACCTCTTGCAGGCATTCGTATCGTTACGCTGGCCGAGCAATATCCTGGTCCGTTTGCGACGTTGCTCATGGCCGATTTGGGCGCCGAGGTCATCATCGTCGAGCGAGCTTCCGGCGACCCGGCTCGCCAATTTCCAGACTTTCATGCGTCGTTGAACCGGAACAAGAAATCCGTGGTGCTCGACTTGAAAACCGCGGAGGGTAAAGCGGCCCTGAACAGCCTGATTCGCGATGCGGATGTGCTGATGGAGGGCTTTCGGCCCGGGACGATGGCCCGCCTGGGATTCGGCTATCCGGTCGTGTCGGCCTCCAATCCGCGCATTGTGTACGCATCCATTTCCGGCTTTGGCCAGACCGGGCCGTATCGCGACCGCCCGGCGCATGACCTGTCGTATCAGGCGATCGCTGGATTGTTGTTCCGCCAGGCCGCAAGCGGGCAGCCGGAGTTGCCGCCGGAAATGGCCATCGGCGATCTTTCCTCAGCCATGTTTGCCGTCGTCGGGATTCTTGCTGCCTTGCTGGAGCGCAGTCAGACCGGCCATGGCAAGTATCTGGATGTCTCGATGACCGATTGCCTGGCTTCGTGGATGACCACCTCGCTGGTGCCGGCTGCGAATGGCGGGCAGTCGGTCACGATCAGTGACGAACCTGCCTATGGCATCTTCAAATGCGGTGACGGCCGGTTGCTGACGCTTTCCATTGCCCATGAGGACTGGTTCTGGGCGCCGCTTTGCGAGCTTCTCGAAATTAACGACGCCGCTCGCCTGAGCCGCGCGGAACGCGTGGAACGCAAGGGTGAATTGCGCGAACGCATCGGAACGTGCCTGATGGCCCGGGGACGCGAGGAGTGGGGCACCGACTTCGACCGCATGGGGATACCGTGGGGTCCGGTCAACTCGCTCGACGAAGTCGCTGCCGACGTCCATTTCCGCGCACGCGGCTTGTTCCATAGCGTCATCGAACCGGATGGCAAAACGTCCCGGTACGTCCCGCAGCCGCTGGTCTTTGATGGCATGCGGCCGGGCCCTGCCCAAGGCGTTTCGGTGCTCGGTGCCGATACCGCCGAAGTGCTCGGCCCGCACGACACCCGGCCCACCGGTAGTGCATCGTCGCGGGCCGTATCAAGTTGACACAGAAGTAAAACGCGTAGCTTGCCGCCTGCCGGAGTGCGTCCGGCGCGGGCGGATCGAAAAAAATCGGATTCGAGGAGGAACTGCAATGCAAGAGATCTATGTGGTAGGGGTGGGTATGACACCATTCGGACGCTTTTTGGACCTTACCATCAAGTCGATGGTGAAGTTGGCGACGGATGCGGCGCTGGCCGATGCCGGGATTGGCCAGGAAAACCTTGAAGCCGCCTTTTTTGCGAATGCCTCGCAGGGTCATATGGAAGGCCAAAACATGATCCGCGGGCAGATTGCTCTGCGCGCCATGGGCATCGGCGGCATACCGGTCGTGAATGTGGAAAATGCCTGTGCCAGTGGCAGCAGCGCGTTCACGCTTGCCGTCAACCATCTCCGCGCCGGTGCCGCCGATGTGGCGCTCGCGGTCGGTGCGGAAAAGATGTATTCAAGTGACCGCGACAAGATGTTTTCGGTATTCGACAGCGCGTGGGACGTGGCCGAAGCCGACACGATCCGCGAGCGCCTGCTGCAGTTGGGGCATGGGGTGGAAGTGCCTGCAGGCAGCACGTCGCCGAAGCCATACAGCGTTTTCATGGATGTCTACGCCGCGTTTTCGCGTGCACACATGAAACGCTTCGGAACGACGCAGCGACAATTGGCCGCAGTGGCCGCAAAAAACCATGCGCATTCCGTGCACAACCCGCTGTCCCAGTATCGCAATACGTACACGACTGACGAAGTCCTGGCCGCCCCGCCCATCACCTACCCGCTTACCTTGCCCATGTGCTCGCCGATTTCCGACGGCGCGGCTGCGGCGATCGTTTGCACCGCGGCAGGCCTGAAGAAATTGAACATCGATCCGGCGCGCGCGATTCGGGTGCTCGCGTCCATCGTCCAGACCGGCAGCGATCGCGCTGATTCCGATTATAAAAATCACTGTACCGCCCGCGCCGCGCAGCGCGCGTATGCATTGGCCGGCGTCGGACCGCAAGACGTATCAGTGGCTGAAGTGCATGACGCGACCGCGATGGGCGAAATCATCCAGATCGAAAATCTCGGCTTTTGTGATTTTGGCGACGGCGGACCGATTTCCGAGCGCGGCGACACCACCCTCGGCGGACGCATCCCGGTCAATCCGTCCGGCGGCCTGGAATCGAAGGGACATCCGGTTGGCGCAACCGGCATCGCCCAAGTGCACGAGCTAGTGACGCAATTGCGCGGCGAAGCCGGCGCGCGTCAGGTCGCCGGGGCACGCATTGCGCTGGCCGAAAACGGCGGCGGCTTGCAGGGTATCGAAGAAGCGGTGGCCTGCATCACCATCCTCGGTAAGTGAGGCTTCTTGCGCAAGGAAGAAGCCCGGCAAACGCATCGACAAAGGAGTAGAAATTGAGATTGGCGGATTACTTTGATTCGGCGGTGGCCCAGCATCCCCAACGGCCGGCATTCGTCGACGGCGACGCGCGGCTAGACTTCGCTGCAGCCGGACGATTTGTGCATGCCACCGCCCATGCGCTCACCAATACGCATGGCTTGAAGCCGGGATCGCACATTGCGATCTACTCGCCGAACGATTACCGCATCAGTCTCCTGCAGATCGCCATCAATCGGGCGGACATGGCCTGGGTCGCTTTGCACACGCGTAACGCCGTAGGCGCCAACGTGGCGATGCTGGAGTACGCGGACTGTAAATTGATCTTTTTTCATAGCAGCTTCGAAAACATTGTTCCGCAACTGAAATCGGACCTGCCGAACGTGCGCCAATTCGTCTGCATCGACCGGCCGTCCGAGTACGGGGTGTTTCTGGAGGCGTGGACCACGTCTTGCCAAACGCCGTATGTCGCTACTGTCGAAACCCCCGAGCTGTCGGCGATTCTACAACCGACCGGCGGCACCACTGGGCCGTCCAAGGGCGCATTGCATACCAATCGCTCCCTGGAGATGACGCTCGTTTGCATTTTCAACACCCTCAAGCTGAGTTCGGACTCGCGCGTCTTGGCGGTTGCGCCACTCACTCACGCTGCCGCCCTCATCACACTCGCCTGCTCGGCGCGCGGCGGCTGCACGGTCGTCTTGCCTGGCTTCGACGTGAATGCCGTGCTGGCCGCCATCGCGCGCGAACGCATCACGCACCTGTTCTTGCCGCCCACCATCGTGTACGCATTGCTCAGCGCCCCCAATACCGCTGCCGCCGACCTGTCGTCGCTGCAATGCCTGGCCGTCGGCGCAGCCCCGATCGCCCCCGAAAAACTCAAGGAAGCGGTGCGCGTGCTCGGGCCGGTTATTTATGAGGTGTACGGGCAGAGCGAATGCCTGTTTCCTGTCGTCGCCAAGCAGCCCGACGACTACATCCGCGCCGACGGCAGCTTCGACGAGGAAGCCTTGCGCTCGGCTGGGAAATCCGTGCCCTACGCATGTGTCGAAATCATGGATGAGGACGGCAATCTCCTCGCGCCCGGTGAAAAAGGCGAAATCGTGGTGCGCTCGACGATGGTCATGAAGGGGTATTACAAAAAGTCGAGCGAAACCGCCGAGGTATCCAAATTCGGTTGGCACCATACGACCGACATCGGCATCAAGGATCAGCGCGGCCTGATCACCATCGTCGATCGAACCAAGGACATGATCGTTAGCGGCGGATTCAATGTGTTTCCCAGCGAAATCGAAGCCGTGATCAATGCGCATCCCGCAGTGCTGGATTGCGCGGTCATCGGTGTACCAGACGAAAAATGGGGCGAGGCCGTGAAGGCCGTCGTGCAATTGAAGGCGGGCCAGACTGTCGCGGCTGACGAGTTGATCGCGAGGTGCAAACAGGAACTGGGCAGCGTCAAGGCGCCAAAGACCATCGAGTTCTGGGAAGAACTGCCGCGCAGCGCCGTGGGCAAGATATTGAAGCGCGAAATCCGTGGAAAGTACTGGACCGGCCAATGGCGTGCCGTATGACCTCGGCCCGCCAGTTCGTTCCGTGAAAAAAAAATGGCTTGCTGCATCCATAGCGGCACAAACGCATAACTCGGCTTGGATAACTCTAGAAAGTGAAAAATGAACGTAAATGACAAGATCGCGATAGTCACCGGTGCCGCCTCCGGTTTGGGGCTTGCTACTTGCCAGGCATTGGCAGCATCAGGCGTCAAGGTAGTGGGATTTGATCTGGATCCCAAAGTGCAAGAAGCAGTGCACGGGCCGAAAATGCACGGGATGGTGGTCGATGTTGCGGATGACGCCAGCGTGAAAGCTGGCGTTGATGCCGTCGTTGAAATGCATGGCGGAATTCACCTGGCCGTCAATTGCGCCGGCATTCTCGGTCCGCGCAAGACCCTGTCCAGGGGCGAACCATTTCCCAGCGATCTATGGGAGCGCGTGATCGCCGTGAATTTGACCGGCACCTTCAACGTCATCCGCCATGCCGCACTTGTCATGTCGCGCAATGAGCCCGACGAGAAAGGCGAACGGGGCGTTATCGTCAACACCGCGTCCGGGGCTGCGTGGCAGGGGCAAATGGGGCAGGCCGCGTACAGCGCCAGCAAAGCCGGCGTGATTGGAATGATTTTGCCTATCGCCCGGGATCTGGCGGAGCACGGTATTCGCATCGTGGCAATCGCACCTGGCCTGTTTGATACCGCCATGGCGTCCGGCATGCCGCCGAAGGTTGCCGAGAAACTCATCAACAACATGGTTCTGTTCCCGGAGCGGATGGGGCAGGCTGACGAATTCGCGGGGCTGGTCAAGCATATCACTGAAAACTCTTACATCAACGCCACCACGATCAGCATTGACGGCGGAGGGCGCGTCGGTACCCGGTAAGAGGGGCGCCCTCCGCAGGCCGACCCATCGCATTTAATAGAAAAGGGAACAAGAAAAGCCGGTAGTCCGGATGACCGGCCAGGCAACCATTTGAGCAGTCGACGGCGGGTGGGAATAGGCATTCGCCGATAAATAAAATCAGGAGACGAAATGTTGGAACGCTCAAGAATATCGGAGTCGGCGTGAGCGCCCGGCTGTCCGGTACAGCGAAGACGGCAGGTGCAATCCTTGCCGCGGAGGGAATCAGGATGGCCTTTGGCGGCATCGTCGCGCTCGACGATGTCTCCGTTGATGTGCGTCCTGACGAACTGCTCGCAATCATTGGTCCGAACGGCGCGGGCAAGACATCATTGATGAATTGCCTGAGCGGTTTTTATCGTCCGCAACAAGGACGAATCCTGTTGAATCAGGCGGACATCAAGGGACTGCCGGTTCACAGGATCGCGCAATCGGGTCTGGCCCGCACGTTTCAGGGAACGCATATTTTCTCCGGGATGACTGTGATCGAAAACATCATGGTGGGTCGTCATATCCATATGAAATCGACCTTGCCGGAATCCTTTGTGTATTTCACCCGGACCCGGCGTGAAGAAATCCAGCATCGCGAAGCCGTCGAAGAAATCATTGAACTTCTCGAGATCGAAACCATACGACATGCGCCGGTAGGCAGTCTGGGCTACGGCTTGCGCAAGCGCGTCGACCTTGCGCGCGCATTGGCGCAGGAGCCAAAAATCCTTCTCATGGACGAACCGATGGCGGGGATGAACTCTGAAGAGAAAGAGGATCTGGCCCGATTCATTCTCGACGTGCGTGAGGCCAGGCGGATTCCAGTGGTCCTAGTGGAGCACGATATGGGCGTGGTGATGGACCTGGCGGACCGAATCGTGGTGCTGGATTTCGGGCGAAAGATCGCCGATGGCACGCCGAGCGAAATTCAGGTGAATCCGGCTGTATTGAAGGCCTATCTTGGTGATGGAGGGCATTAATGTTAACCATGTCTACCCTGCCTCAGTTGCTTCAAGGGCATGCTGACCGCACTCCGGACCGTCTGTCGGAGCGCCATAAATATCGCGGCATCTGGCGTGAATACAGTTTTTCCGACGTACAGGAAAATGTCCGCAATCTGGCACTCGGCCTACACCAGCTCGGACTCCAGCGCGGCGAGACGGTTGCCGTCATCGGCGAAAACGAGCCTGAGCATTTCTGGGCAGAGTTCGCCGCCCAGGCGTTGGGTTGCAAGGTGGTGTCGCTCTACCCTGATTTGACCTCAGACGAAGTAGCGTATCTCCTGGACGACAGCGAAACTGTATACCTTTTTGCGCAAGACCAGGAGCAGGTCGACAAGGGTATGGCGACCATGAACCAGTTGCCGCTGCTGCGCAAGATCATCTACTGGGATGATACGGGCATGTGGTCATACCGCCAGGAGACGCTCTGCACATTTGCCGCATTGCAGGAGACGGGCCGTCGCATCCATGCGGAACAGCCGGGGCTCTATCGCGCCTTCGTGCAGGCAGGCTCGCCCGATGACGTCGCCGTCCTGTCCTACACTTCCGGCACGACCGGCAAGCCGAAAGGCGTGATTCTCACGCATCGGTATCTGGTCGACAACGCCCAGCGCGTCATCGATGCGACCGACGCGAAGCCGGGAATGGATTATCTGACCTATATTGCGCCGGCATGGGCAACCGAACAGATTTTCGGAATCGCCATCGGCGTCGGTTTGCCGTGCGTGGTCAATTTTCCGGAGGGACCGGAGCAAGTCCTGAACAACATCCGCGAACTGGCCGTGGAAGCCATGGTATTTGCGCCGCGGCAGTGGGAAAGCCTGGCTTCGACGATGCAGGCCAGGATGCTGGATGCGGGCAAGATCAGTCGCAAGATATATGAGTGGGGCTTGCGCATCGGGCATGAAGTCAATGTCGCGCGTCTGGAAGGCCGGCCGATCAGCCTCGGCGCACGTCTCGCGTTTCCGCTGGCCGAAGCCCTGGTATTGCGGCCGCTGCGCGACCAGTTGGGGTTGACGCGCATCCGCATCGCCGGATGCGGCGGTTCGACCATGGCGCCCGACATATTCCGCATGTTCCATGCAATTGGTGTGCCTCTGCGGAATATCTACGGCGCCACCGAAACCGGGCTGCTGACCATGCATCAAGGCGAGCGTTATGACCTGGAAACCGTCGGCCACTGGCTTCGAGCCCACCCCGAGGCCGGCACGCCGCTGGAATGGAAGCTGACCGACGAAGGCGAATTGCGCATTCGCGGCGGCACCTCGTTCCAGGGCTACTACAGGCGTCCGGCGGCCGTTGCCGAAAAGGTGGTCGACGGCTGGTTCTGCACCGGCGATTCGGTAACGCGCACTGAGCGCGATGAACTGGTTTTTCTGGAGCGGATGTCGGACCTCAGGCGCTTGGGCTCGGGCGAAAGCTTCCCGCCGCAATTCGTGGAAACCCGCTTGCGATTCAGCCCGTTCATCAAGGACATCATGACGGTCGGCGATGCCTCCCGCGACTTCGTCGCGGCGCTCATTAACATCGACATGAATGTCGTGTCGCGCTGGGCGGAAGACAAAAACCTGAGCTTTTCAACGTTCGCGGACTTGTCGCAAAAGCCCGAAGTGGCGGAATTGCTGCGTCCGGAAATCCAACGCATCAATTCGTTCTTGCCACCGCATGCGCGCGTGCGGCGCTTCGCTAATTTCCCGAAGGAGCTCGATCCCGACGAAGGAGAATTGACGCGCTCGCGCAAGCTGAGACGCGAATTTCTTGAAAAGCGCTATGCCGCCGTGATCGATGGACTGTACGCAGACAGCGCGTTCGTCAATATCGACATACCGGTGACTTATCAGGATGGACGTCAGGGAAAATTGACCGCATGCGTGCTGTTGCACGACACCCTGGACTCCCCATCCAAGCGAGAAAAAAAACCAACGCGACGGAGAGCAGCATGATCGAGTTTACGAATTACCTTATCAACGGAGCCTTGATCGGCTTATTGTACGCGCTGATTGCGATGGGATTTGTGGTGATCTATCGCGCATCCAAGGTCTTCAACTTTGCACAAGGAGAGCTGGTCGTATTTGGCGGCTTCCTGGTGTGGTGGATGATTATGGAGCTCGCCTTGCCGATGTGGATCGGCCTGCCGCTGGCGTTTGCGGCGGCGGCACTCTTCGGCTTGTTGATCGAGCGCGTGTTTTTCTCGCGCCTCGTCGGCGAGTCGGTATTTTCGATGGTCATGGTGACCATCGGCTTGCTGATTCTCATACGCGGCATCATTCTGGTTGCGTTTGGTCCCCAGGTGCGCCCGTTCCCGATCATTTTTCCGATTGAACCTTTTATCCTTGGAGACCTACTGATCTCCCGGGCCTTCCTGTATGGCGGCGCCATCACGGTTGTGATCGGGCTGGGCCTTTCCTGGTTTTTCAATAAAACCCGTGCCGGCTTGCGTATGACCGCCGTCGCGGAGGACCACGAGGTGGCCATGTCCATGGGCATTTCCGTCAGGCGCTCGGTAGCGTTCGCCTGGGCGCTGGGTTCCGTGCTTTCAACCTTGGGCGCCATCGTCTACCTGAGCGGGAAATCCCTCAACGTCCTGACCTCCGAAATCGGCATGGCTGCCTTGCCGGTCGCTCTGCTGGCCGGCCTTGAATCGATCGGCGGCTTGTTGCTCGCGGGATTGGTGGTGGGAATCGTGCAGGCCCTGGCCATGGCCTACCTCGATCCGCTGGTCGGCGGCGCAGTGGGTTCGGTGCTCCCATTCATCATCATGTTAATCGTTCTGCTGATCAGGCCTACGGGCATGTTCGGCTGGAAAACAATCGAGAGGGTTTAAATCATGGATCCAGCAGGCGTATTTGCAACCAGCTTTACACAGGACCAGGCCCTGATCCGAACCACTCCGCAACGACTGGCCTTGGCCATTTTGGCTATCGCCATGTTGGCGTTGCCGTTGTTGGTCGAACCCCGTGTTGTCGCGATCGCCACTTCGATGTTAATCACAGCGGTGGTGGTGCTGGGACTCCAGATCAATACCGGTCTTGCCGGTCAGATTAATCTGGGACAAGCGGCCTTCATGGGAGTCGGTGCATATACCACCGCAGTCATGGCAACCAAGCTTGGCTGGCCGGTATGGGCCGCGCTTCCGGCGGGGGGCGTCTCGGCCGCGCTGTTCGGATTTGTTTTCGGCATGTCTGCCGTCCGCATCAAAGGGTTCTATCTGGCGCTGACCACGATTGCTGCACAAATCCTTTTCCATTTCCTGGTGCTGAATTTGCCGAGCTCGTGGCTCGGCGGATCAAACGGGGTCACAGTACAGCCAGCGCAAATTTTGAACTTCAAGTTCGACTCTGATCGTTCCATCTACTACCTCTGTCTCGCGATCTCCGCCGTCATGCTGTTTGGCGCATACGGCATTGCACGAAGCCGGCACGGCCGGGCGTTCCAGGCGGTGCGCGATGATGATGTCGCTTCCGGAATGATGGGAATTAACGTCGTAAGAACCAAGGCAGTTGCGTTCCTGACCGGGGCATTTTATGCCGGCATCGGCGGCGGCCTGTGGGCATACTACGTGCGTTTTGTCGCGGTCGACCAGTTCACCTTATTCCAGTCCATATGGTTTATCGCGATGGTCATTGTCGGCGGCATGGGATCCATTACCGGCGCACTGGTTGGCGTGTTCGTGATCAAGCTGGCGCAAGAGACCATTACTTCAGCCGGCAGCGCGATCGTCGAGCACATTTCATTTTTGAGCGGCGATATCGTTTTTGCCGTCATGAATATATTCCTGGGCGCGATGATCGCCGGATTCCTGATTTTTGAGCCACGCGGCCTCATGCATCGGTGGAACATCATGAAGCGCTCGTACCGCTTGTGGCCTTTCCCGTATTGATGGAGATCGGAGTAGCGATACCCGCTACTCCATGTGCAGTGCAGTTGTTGAAAATAAAGGAGATGGATGTGCGTACTTATAAAGACAAACTCGACAAGCGGAATCGATTTTTCCTCTGCAAGCTTGCTGTTGGCGCCGGTGTATTAGGCATGACCTTTGGCGTAAGTGGCGCGCAGGCACAGACGACTTATAACATGGTTGGCCTGGCGGACTTTACGGGTCCCTATGCGGACATCATGAAGGATGTGACCAGCTGTCGTCGCGGTGTCATCGAGTGGTGGAACGCGGAAGTCGGGAAAGATATTGGCGTCAGCCTGAAGGTCAAGGATTACGACACACGCTACGACGTGGCGCAGGTGGCGAGCTTGTGGCCCGGCGCAAAATCCGAACTTAATCCTGTCCTGGTATTCGGGACGGGCGGCCCGGATGCGGCTGCCCTGCAGGAGCGCCTGCCGTCGGATAAGGTGCCGATGATCATGGCCACAGCCGGCTATGGATACGGATGGAAGCCCAACCCCTGGGTATTCAATGCACGCCCGACCTATCCGCATGAAGCGGCCGCGTTTATGGATTGGTTTCGTAAAAAACGTGGCGGAGATTCTCCGCTGAAACTGGGCATCATTTCGTCGGAAGCGTCACCTGCTTACGTCGACATTCATAAGGGCATGGAAAAGTATGCGAAAGACAATCCCAAGGCCTTGGAAGTGGTAGAGACAATTTACACGGATGTGCAGCCGACTGATCTCACTTCTCAAGTCAATCGGCTGGTCCGGAAAGGGGCTGAAGTCATTCAGGTCCAGACCAATACGGCGGCAGTCGTGGCGGTTCGCCGCGCCCTCCAAAGCCTGGGGAAAAACAATATTCCCATCATGATGAGCGCGCACAACAGCCTGCAGGCTTCCGGAAAAGCCATCGGCGGCTTGGCCCAAATGGAAGGTAACTATGAAGCCTATGGCATGGCGATACCAACCGAGGACAAGACCACCGCGCGCGCTTTCTTTGAAAAGCTGCGGGACAAATACAAAGTCACCGCGGGCTACAATGTCCCCTGCCTGATGGGCTTGAATCAGGCGATGGTCGCCGTGCGCACAGTTGAAAGTGCTGCCAAGACCGTGGGTGCGACGAAAGTCACTGGTGAAGCGGTGCGCAAAGCCTTGCTGACGACGTCGATTACCAGCGAGCAGAGTTTCGGCATCTTGCCGACCTTGAATTACTCGGAAGACGCGCCGTTTCCGACCAAGGGCCTGACCATCAATATCGGTTCCATACGAGGCGGGAAATATACGATTGTGGATCAAAACGTGGCCGTCCCAAATTTGAATAAATGGTGACATGTGTTCGAATGCGCCCTGCCTGCCGGGGCGCATTTTTCCACTAGGAGAGACTCTTGCTTGAACTGAACAATGTGGAAGCCCTGTATAGCGACGTGATACTCGCGGTAAAAGGGATTTCCGTGAAAATTCCCCAAGGAAAATGTGTCACTTTGCTGGGCGCGAACGGCGCCGGAAAAAGCACCACCCTGAAGGCTATTTCGAACTTGATCAGCTGCGAGGATGGCCGGGTTTCAGGCGGCAGCATCATGTTTGAAGGCGCCTCGATCGACAACCGCGAACCGGCTGAGATGGTGCGGCGTGGCGTAGTGCATGTGGCTGAAGGTAGGAAAGTACTGAAGCACATGACGGTCGAGCAAAATTTGATCGTCGGAGGCCATATGGTTTCTGGCCATGTGGCGCGGCAACGTTTGGATGAGGTTTATCGACGTATCGGACGGCTTGCCGCGCTCCGGGCGCGTACTGCCGGATATCTTTCGGGCGGCGAACAGCAGTTGCTGGTGATTGGCCGCGCGATGATGGCAGATCCGAAGCTGGTCATGATCGACGAGCCGTCGCTGGGTTTGGCGCCGTTGATGATCGAGGAGGTGTATGCGCTGCTTGCTCAACTGAAGGCAAGTGGCCTCACCTTGTTGATCGTGGAGCAAAACACGCGCGTCGCGCTCGATCTGGCGGATTATGGGTACGTCATGGAGAGCGGACGCATCGTCCTCGAAGGCCAGGCCAGTGATCTCAAGTCGAATGAAGATGTCCGCGAGTTTTACCTCGGCCTGAACATGGAGGGGCAGCGAAAAAGCTATCGGGACATGAAGCATTATCGTCGACGCAAACGTTGGCTCGGCTAAGGTTATTTCTCGCAAAGGCATTGATTTGCTTGATTTGCAGGATTTTTTTGACTAGCGGTCGATTGGGGAAATGATGTGCGAAGAAGATCAACATCTGGTAACTCGGCGGGATAGGGGAGGTGTCGCCTACTTGTCCTTGAATAGGCCCCAGCACGGCAATAGCTTATCCCTGGCAACTATGGAAGCGCTGCAGCAGCGTCTTCTGGCGCTTCGCTCGGAAACCGACATTGGCGTGATTGTCGTGCAAGGAATCGGCCAGAAGATATTTTGTGCCGGGCACGATCTGAAGGAGTTTTCCGCAGAGACGGATCCGGAGTTCTTCAAAGCCGTCTCGGTCCGCTGTTCCGAAATGATGCAAGCGCTTCGAGAACAGCCCCAGATCGTGATTGCGCAAGTCGCGGGGATCGCCTCGGCGGCAGGATGCCAGCTCGTCGCGAGCGCCGATCTGGCGGTCGCATCGATTGACGCGAAATTTGCCACGCCTGGAGTAAACATCGGACTTTGGTGCCTGACGCCGATGGTAGCGCTGGGACGCAGCGTCATGCCGAAGCACGCAATGCAAATGCTTGCCACGGGCCGGCCATATGATGCCGAATTTGCGCTCAGAATCGGCTTGGTAAATCAGGTTGTGCCAGTTGACGAACTCGATGCTGCGGTTTGGGAGTTAGCGAACGAAATTGCGATGAAGTCGACTTATACGGTCTCCTTGGGAAAGCAAGCGTTCTATCGTCAGCTTCAGATGTCCTTGGCGGACGCCTACGAATATGCCGGTGAGATAGTCGTACGCAACATGTCACACGCGGACGCAAAAGAAGGCATACAGGCGTTCGTGGAGAAGCGGCAGCCGAAATGGAGCGGCCGCCGGCGATAGCAGTTGGTGAACAGTGGTCGACAAGCGAACCTTCACACCGGGAAGCGTCATCCCAAGACAGGTGACGAAAAGTCTGCGGTGTGTCATCCCCTTGCCGAAATTATCGGCACGTCAACATGCTGAGCGCAACAATTGCGTCCACTCAATTAATAGAGATATTCATGGACGATATATTCAGCCTTGAAGGAAAAACTGCGCTGATTACTGGAGCTTCTAGCGGTATCGGCCTTCACATCGCTCAACTCTACGCGCGCGGCGGAGCTACGGTAGTTCTTGCTGCGCGACGGACGGACCGCATTGACGCGGAGGTAGGTAAGCTCAGAGATAGCGGTTTCAAGGCTCACGGCGTCTATCTTGATGTAACCAAGAGCGAGACGATTCGTGCAGCATTTATTAGCGCGGAAGATCAGTGCGGCGCACCTATTGACATCTTGTATAACAATTCCGGAATTATTTATTCCAAGCCTTTCCTTGAGCAGGACGAAATCGAAATTGCGCGCGTCTTCGATACCAACCTGAAAGGCGCCATGTTAGTAGCGCAGGAAGGGGCGCGCCACATGTTGAAAAACGGCAGCGGAGTAATCATAAACATTGCCTCGGTCGCCGGGCTACGTGCAGGCGGTTCATTGTCGAGCTATTGCGCATCGAAGGCGGCGCTCATTCAACTAACTAACGTAATGGCGTTGGAGCTTGCGGGAAAGGGCATTCGCGTCAATGCGATCTGCCCGGGAAATATTCAAACCGATATGCAAGAGTCGCTTAAGAAATTTGAAAGCAATCTGCTCAAGCGCACGCCGATGCGACGTTTTGGAAAGCCGGACGATCTCGACGGCGTGTCGCTGCTGTTGGCTTCGGATGCCGGGCGCTACATTGCGGGAGCATCGATACCTGTCGACGGCGGGCAAGCCTTAACCTGGATGTAGGCGCGCTTGTAAAAATTTATTTGCCGCTGAATTGAAGATAGGCGCTCCGAATAAAAATTGACAGCAGTAGTCCGCCAGCGAAAGGGTGCTGATAGCGCGCTCTCTGCGGAAGAGATGGCGCACGCAATCATCGTCGACACGGAAGCCGGGATGCACAGGCAAAAGGCCGGCACAGCGTGTGCGCGC